>Ga0137297_11092_pt1 | contig 16714 bp, 19 predicted proteins | sample RamsorincwithD2O_FD_97191 | JGI IMG/M metagenome (GOLD analysis project Ga0137297, IMG submission 97191) | Mouse cecal microbial communities from Vienna, Austria - Mucin amended with D2O | ecosystem: Host-associated > Mammals > Digestive system > Large intestine > Cecum | place: Austria: Vienna... | reverse complement strand
CGAAGACAAATACTTAATTTGGGCAGAATAAAATTGAGTGTAATCGGAGTAGAGATATAGAGGAAAGGCAGTGACTAACTTCTATGGTTTGGAATTGTATTACCGTTTGGGAATGTCAACTGAAATCGAGTTCTCCTACAGACGAATATAAGCTTTGCTGTATATTCCTTGAAGACAGGAGAGTCAAATCTTGTGAAATAGCTGAGGAGGAATATGGTATGGTGGCAGAACCCGTTGAAAGTTATGGTAAATCAAAATAAATTTCCGTATTGTGGGCCGTTCTATATTGGGGGAATATTTGATATTTTTGGGAACATTACATTATAAAATGATATATAAAACCCAATGTTTAATTTGAGTGTCAGATTGATGTGGAATAACCATCGGTTCAAGCGTGGAATTTTGAAGTAGGCTATTATGAAGATATTACAGCACTGACTTTAGTTTTGTTGTTTGGCAGAATGTATGCCGCGGGGCATATAAATGAAGACGATATTTGATAGGCTGTAGCAGAGTCTAATAGTGAATATTGGGAACTTACTAAAAGTGGACGCAAGTATTACATTGCACATAAAGCGGTTATGGGTCCTTGCAAGTAATTGTGGTTCAGTGGATTATAAAGCAGTATGCCTTGTGTGAAGCATACTGCTTTGCAATTTGTTGATATATAGGTAGTTATGAGAACCCACCTATGTGCCATTTGACTGTTACAAGACTCCGCCAGTTTGGGCGTTAGGGCGGGTCGGTCGGTGGATTAGCCAGCTTGGGTTGTGGTGAGGGCAATCATAGGAGGCTGGGCCTTTCGGTGATGGTGCCGTCAGTCATGGTGTAGTTTCCGAGGCTGTTTTCTTTGGCTTGTATGCAGAGGTAGGTCATAGGTTCTTGTGAGGTGCATTTGAGGTTGCGGTCGCAGCCTGTAGCTACTCTGATTACTGAGCCGGCTGAAATGTCAAAGACTTCGGTGTCGATCTGGAATTTGCCGGATCCGGAGATTATGATGTAGTTTTCTTCGTTTTCCTTGTGGTTGTGAAAGAATGGCACGGCCGCTCCTTGTGGGAGTGTTCCCAATGAGATTTCGCAGGATGTCGCCTCTGTGGCGTCTTTCAGAAATTCTTTTCCTTCGAAGTGGCTGAAGTTGTCAATTTGTGCGTGGGTGAATTTTTCTCCCTTGTCAATGATTTTAATTGTGCTCATAATTCAGTTTGTTTTAAACTTCGTTTACAATCATTCCGCCTCGGCATAGTAAACTTTGCTCTCGGCTTAATCGTTTATTGTAGATTTTAATAATATTGTCATTAACTTTGCAATTGCAATCAACTATCTTTTTGATAGTGCAAATGTATAGTGAAAATATGTGATGTGCAAGATGTTACATATTTGTGACTTACTTACCTTTATGTAATTATTGTTAAAAATGAATTCATTGCGACTAAAGGAAAATCTGAAAAAATATACACGTACAGAAAGTTGTCCTGTCAGAAATGTCATTTCACGGTTTTCGGGCAAATGGTCTATGCTGGTGCTTTGTGTCCTTTCCGAGAATGAGGCTACCCGTTTCAGCGCTATCGGCAGGGCACTTCCGGACATTTCCCCGAAGGTGCTTTCCGAAACCTTGAAGAATCTGGAGGCAGACAGGCTTATTAGCAGAAAGCTTTACCCGGAAGTGCCTCCGAAGGTGGAATATTCGTTGACGGAACTTGGCCGGAGTCTTATTCCGATAATCGGGGAACTTATATCCTGGGCGGCGGATAACTATGATGTTTTTGTGAAGAATGACTGATGGAAATGATCTGTAAAAGTCAGTCGTTGTAATGCTCCTGTATATTGGGGCGGATGTGTTTTAAATAGATTGTAAATAAGTAAGATATGGAGACAATAGAGGTGGTTGCGGCGATAATACGGGACGGTGAGAGGATTTTTGCGACGCAGAGGGGATACGGGGATTTCAAGGATATGTGGGAGTTTCCCGGTGGGAAGGTCGAGGTGGGGGAGAGCCTTGAGGATGCGCTGAGGAGGGAGATCCGTGAGGAACTTGACACGGAGATCGGCGTAGATTCGTTTCTGTGCACCGTGGATTATGACTATCCGTCGTTCCATCTGACTATGCACTGCTATATGTGCCCGGTGATTTCCGGTGATCTGGTCCTGAAGGAGCATGAGTCCGCTCGCTGGTTGGGTATGGATGAGCTTGATTCTGTGGATTGGCTGCCGGCGGATATTGGAATATTGCCGAAAATTGCCGGTGAGGTGAACGGTAACTGGCGCTTGAATTGAGCTGTCGTCAATTATTCCGCTGAATTTTGCTTCTTATCTTATGGTGACTACGGTGACTGCCGGGTCGCCTACGGAGTAGGTGCATTTCAGGGCCAGGACTTCAGTCAGTTCCTTTCTTATGGCGGCCTTCAGGACTCCGTCTCCGATGCCATGGATAAATGATATCTTCATTCCTTTGTGGGGGAGGTTTTCTCGGATTATCCTTTTGAAATGGTCGAGCTGGAATTGTAGTTGCTGGCCTTCCGGGACATTTTTCCATCCTGGGATTGATTCTATGTGGAGGTCTACTGTAAGTGTTCCCGTGTTTGGCGGAGCGGCATTTCTGACCTTGCGGGGCTCCACGGATTTGGATGTCTTGGCATTTGCCTGTTTCAGACTTGAAAGTTCGGATTCCTCGGTCACTGCAAATTCTCTGCGCGATGATTCTATCTCGAAGCCGTCTTCAAGTTCAATGGTGACTTTGTTCCCGTTAACTGAGACTATTTTTCCACGCAGGTCACAATCCATCATAACGACTTTCTGTCCTGCTTTTAGTGCAGAGGTTTTCTGTTTTGGCTCTGGTTCAGTGGATTTAGGCTGTGGCTTTGACGATTTCGTTGCTTTGTTGTATACGGGTTCAGTTTCAGGAATGACTGAAAGCCCTTTCAGGGATGCGAAATCGTGTATGATGTCCTGCTTTTTCATATTCTGAATCCTGTGACAAATATAGCCAAAGCTGAGAGCAAAATCAACAAACTTGTTTTTTCTACACTCACCTTTTCTTATATTTGTTCGCAAAGTGATATACTTGAAGACAATAACAGTCGATTTTGCTTTGTCATCCCATTGGTTATTAAGGAAATGAATGAAATTTATAGCATAGAGAATCTTGATGAACTGTCTGTTTATTTAGGTAAACAGGAACAGGGAAAAGCCAGAAGTTGGCTTTTGGGGCAGTTTGATAAGTTATACCGCTATGCGAACATTAAGGAATGGAATGACCTTGTGAGAGTATGTGAGGCTTTGAACATTGTCGGCTGGGGAGATAGGGAACCTTTGGAAGCGAAAGCTCAATGCTGGATAAATGGTAGTTTCTATACTTCATTGATGAACCGATATTTTGAAATTGAGGATGAACAAGGATGGAGCAGATTAAAAGATTCCTATGTTTTGGAAAATGGTAGCGATAAAACCTGTTATGCAGGTTATGAATTTAAGTCGCAACGGAATTTATTGCCCAAGTCCCCTGTTCGGTGGCAGAAGTCTGGGAACTATCAGAAATCTGTTCAACCTCTCTATGAAAGTCTTGACAGACTGAAAGATCTGGTCGTACATGGACTTCGGTCGGAAAAATATGGCGATAGCTTTTCTTATCTTGGTATTTCAATGTTTTTCAGTCATCACGATGACGAGAATGAATCTGTCAGGTATGAATACTTTCATTCTGAAAATGAAGTGCCGGAAGGGTTTGATGGTAAATATTATATCCGTCTCAAGTATAAATGGGGGCGTATGGTAAATCAGAACGGAGTGTATCATATAAAGGTCGAATGTTATTTTAGCCGTAAATTCGGTGAATTGCCGTTGCCTGAGCAGAAGAGAACAATCATAGGCGATTTCTTGTATTATGTAAAATATGTTTCCGATAAATTGCAGAAAAAGAAAATCGGATATGATTGCAATCTCTTGAAAAGCGATTTGGAGCAGATTTTAATGAAATGGGAAAACCGCAAAGAATAAATGATTAAGCTGAGAGCAGAGGCAAAGTAAACTTTGACTATGCCGAGGCGAAAGTGATTGTAAAATCTTAAAATAAACGATTATGATAAGACATATTGTAATGTGGAAATTGAAGCCGGAGGCTGAGGGACGGACGGCAAAGGAGAATGCCCAGTGGATGAAAGAACATCTGGAGGGACTGCTTGGTGTCGTGCCTCAATTGGTTGAATGCGAGGTAGGTATCAATGTGGTGGAAGGGAACTATGACGCCTGTCTCGTGTCTGTGTTCAAGTCGTTGGATGATCTTGCGGCTTATAAGGTACATCCTGAGCACGTCAAGATTTCCGAGTATTGCAACAAGGTGCGTGAATCCAGGGTCGCGTGTGATTTTGAGATTGCCGGATAATGCTTGCTTTCACTTATGTCGGGGCGGGCGATTTCAGACTGACCGACAAACCGTTACCGGAGATTCGGGATTCAAGGGACGCGATTGTGAAGGTCACTCTCGGAAGTATCTGTACGAGTGACCTTCATATCAAGCACGGCAGTGTGCCTCGTGCCGTACCGGGAGTGACCGTCGGCCACGAGATGGTAGGCATTGTGGAGAAGGTAGGTGAGGATGTGGTGTCGGTGAAGCCTGGTGACAGGGTCACGGTGAATGTGGAAACCTTCTGCGGCGAGTGTTTTTTCTGCAGGCGCGGGTATGTCAACAACTGCACTGACCCTGACGGTGGCTGGGCTTTGGGATGCCGTATTGACGGCGGGCAGGCTGAGTATGTTCGTGTGCCTTATGCCGACCAGGGACTGGACAGGATTCCGGACCAGGTGAGTGATGAGCAGGCTCTGTTTGTCGGTGATGTGCTTGCCACAGGTTTTTGGGCTGCCCGTATATCGGAGATTTCTCCGGAAGATACGGTTCTTGTCATAGGTGCTGGACCTACAGGATTGTGCACGTTGCTTTGTGTGATGCTCAAAAAACCGAAAAGGATCATAGTCTGCGAAAAGTCACCGGGAAGGAGACGTTTTGTCGAAGAGCATTATCCCGGTGTCCTGGTGACGGAACCTGACGGATGCAAGGAGTTTGTCCTTGGAAACAGTGACAATGGAGGTGCGGATGTCGTGCTTGAGGTCGCTGGTTCTGAAGATACGTTCAGGCTTGCCTGGGAATGTGCAAGGCCAAACGCCATTGTGACTGTCGTTGCCCTGTATGACAGGCCTCAAATGCTTCCTCTGCCTGATATGTACGGCAAGAATCTGATATTCAAGACCGGCGGGGTAGACGGCTGTGACTGTGCCGAAATCCTGTCTCTGATAGCTGAAGGCAGGATTGATACGACGCCTTTCATCACTCACAGATATCCTTTATGCAGGATTGACGAGGCTTATGAGCTGTTTGAAAGAAGGCTTGACGGAGTTATAAAAGTGGCAGTCGAATGCTGATGCTGTTTGACCTTAACCCCAAAAGTCGGACAAAAATTTCGGGGTTAAGGTCAAAATTGAAAAATCAGTGCTATACAAAATCATCCGTTTCGGCAGTCTGGTCATCGACCGAGCCGGCTTCCCTGGCTTCGTCGAACTTCTGTTTCATAGTAGGGTTCTTGTATGTCAGTTTCTTGATGGTAAGGCCTTCGGCTTTCTCGTTGGCGAGCCTCAGATTGTTTTCTGAGCTGAGCAGGTCCTCCTTGGTCTTCTGCAGGGCCTTGATGGACTTGTCGATTTCATCTATGGCATTCTTGAACTTCCTGCTGGCAAGCTCGTAGTTCTTTCCGAATTTCTCCTTGAATTCCAGCAGTTTGTTCTCGAAGTTCGTCACGTCGATGGACTGGCTTCTGGCGATGGCGAGTTCACGCTGGTAGACTATGGATTTCTTGGCGGCGTTCACCAAAAGGGTGATCAGGGGCATAAAGAACTGTGGGCGGATGACATACATCTTCGGGTATCGGTACGACACGTCGACAATGCCGTTGTTGTACAGTTCGTTTTCCGGTTCGAGAAGCGACACGAGGACTGCATATTCACATCCTTTGGCGTTCCTGTCCGCGTCCAGTTTCCTGAAAAATTCGTCGTTCCTGTGTCTGTGCGACGTGTCGTCGAGTTCGTTTTTCATCTCGAACATAATGGACACATATTCCATCCCGTCTTCGAAGTCGCGGAAAATGAAGTCTCCCTTGCTGCCTCCGGACGCATCGTTGTCCTTCTCGAAATAGGCGTTCGGGAACATCGGACGCATACTGCCGTTGAACACATTGCTGCAATGTGCCTCGAGACTTTCGCCGACCATCTTGGTGGACATCTTGATTTTAAGGTCCTTGTAGTAGTCCACCTGCTCCTGAGCAATTCTAAGTTTTGCCTCGAACTCTTCTTGTATTGCTTTCTTCTCGATCTGTGCCTGGTTCTGGGCAAGGCTGTTACGGTTCCTCAGCTCCGCAATCTCCATATCTTTCCTGTTGCGCAGCTCGAGCATTTCCTTGTCCTTCGCGTTGAGGGACGCTTTCATCTCGTCCTTTGCCTTGAGGACCGCATTTTCCTTTTCGGTGTCGTTCAGACTTATCGCGTTCCTGAGCCGGGCTATCTCAATGTCCTTGGCTGAGATGGCGTTGACCATCTCGAGCTTCTTCCTCTCCTCCATTCCGGCGAGGCTGTTCCTCAGGCTGCTTATCTCCATTTCCTTCTGCTGGAGTTCCTGCTCCTTTTTCTGCAGGTGCTTCACATACGCCTCCCTTGTCTGTGATTCCTTCACCCTTTGCTCCGCCTCCTGCTTCCCGAGCAGCATCTCGATGCGTTTGTGCAGCTCTTCCTCGAACTCCGCGTTCTTCACCTGGCTCACGATAGATGCATAGTCTGCCTCGTCTACAGAGAATACACTTCCGCATTTGGGACATTTCAGCTCTTTCTTTATCATAGCACTAATTTTTACCTATCAATTTTTTTTATCTCCCTGTCAAAGTCACTTTCAAATAATTCCATCTTGCGTCTTCGGTAGATTTCGAACTCTTTTTCCGCTTTCTTCATTCATTTCAATGGCATTTCAGTTCCCGTATCTTTGCAAAAGTACGAAATATTTGCGTGATGACTGTGGTTGGCTTGTCCGTTTTTATTGTTTTGAGTGAAAATGGCTGATCTGTTTAACAACTTCTAAGAAAAAATGTTGCATACGACATCTTTTGTCGTTTAGCTTCCATATCTTTGCCTGGGATTTGATTTAGGATACAATGGCAAAGATGAACCAGCTTCATAGGATTGTCCTCATTGTCAACAAATTTGCAGTCAAAGGAAAATATGTACAGGCGGCAGAACTTGTTGATTACATTGAGGAACAGATGCGTACACGTTTCTCCGACACGGCCGGATGCAGTTTGCGGACTTTGCAAAGAGATTTCAAGGATATTGACACTTTGTTCGGCATCACTATAAGGCATATGGATGGTAAAGGCTATTATGTCGCAGATACCAAGCCTCAAAGTGACGGTTATAAGTCCCTTTTGTTCAATATGGAAATCCTTGGGTTGATGGATTCAGACAGCTCAATCAGCAGATATGTGCTGCCAGAGAAATGCCGGCCTGTAATCAATGTTGATTTTTCCGTATTTTTTGACGCTATAAGGGAATCAAAATATGTTAAGTTCAATTATACATATTTTCGGTATGGCAATAAGGTATCTGCCAAGATGGTGCGGCCTGTTTTTCTCAAAGAGTCCCAGAACAGGTGGTATCTTGTGGGATATGACAGGAAGGACGACAGGCTCAAATGCTTTGCTATAGAGCGTATGGATTCTCTTGGACTTCTTCCTGAAAAATTCGTGCTGGATGCGAATGATATAGATGTCCGGGCATTGTTCAATGAAAGTTACGGTATATGGAACAATCCTGACGACCCTGTGGAGGAGATAATTCTGAAATATGATGCCCTTGACGGCTCATTTGTGAAATCTCTGCCTCTCCATACCAGTCAGGAGATATTGGGCGACGATGAGTCCGGCATAACAATCCGCCTGCATTTGCGCATTACAAATGATTTCGTGATGGCACTTCTTGCACGCAGCCGTTCCGTAGAAGTAATTGCTCCGCTTCATCTGCGCCATCGCGTCCGGGATGTGCTAAAAAATGCTTATGAACGTAATTTGTAGAATATATTTCAATCCTCTTAATATGAGTGTTGTCTGTTTGTGAAAATAATTTCATATATTTGTAGAGTTGAGCAATCAACAGATATATTGAAAGTGTTTTCGCACTGTCCTCATCAGAAAATGTGGTAGTTTTCAATATCAGAAGGACAAGACGGACGACACTCATTCTTGTTTAGACTATGTGGTCAGGGAGTATTGTACTCTTGTGATACCGGCATATCTATTCGAGTGTGGGGATTGATACGTTTATTTCTGGTATAGGTTTTACCACAACCTTCTGATGGATAGACGGAATCGGCTCCACACTTTCTTTTTGTAATGGTAAACCGAAACACTACAATCATTATGTCAATATTTGAAAGAAGATTAGACTACAACTTTATGATAGAAAGAATTGCCGACACAAAAGGTGACAATTTTATTTTATAAAAATAACGAATATGAACTGGAATGAATTGAAAAAACGAATTGTTGCTGAATATGACAGCAGAAACTTGAAGTCAAATGTACGCTACAATGCCATTGACAAAATTGAAGACTTTATTAGACAGTATTACCCTCAGGTTATAAAAGATGTAAAAGAATTAGAACACATAGATAAAAAAGACTTGAAAATGCAATACGAACAAAAATGGAAAAGAACCAGAATCAATGGGGCAGAAAGCAGTGTAATCAATGAGATTTATAATCAACTTTCATCTCTGTGAGTTTTTTCGCATAAAATTGTATTATGTTTTCGAAATGACATATTTTGTCGTTGATGGAAGCTAATTTCGAGGAATAAACAAGATTAATAACATTAATTATGGAAAATTTGTCTAAAGAGGGATTGCGTCCGTGGTGCGGTAAGAGCCCTAAGGTGTTGATACTTGGTACATTGCCTGGTAATATGTCTATAAGGATGCAGGCGTACTATCAGAACAAGTCAAGGAATTCATTCTGGAAGATAATGCAGAGCATATTTCCTGGATATGATAGCGAGAATGAGGAAAAATATATTACATCTCACGGGATTGCGCTATGGGATTGCCTTAAGTCCGGAGACAGAATGGGCAGCACTGATTCCGGTTTCTGCGGTGCTATGTCTCCTAATGATCTTGAAAGATTTCTGGATGAGCATCCGACAATTCATACTATTGTCCTTAATGGCAAAAGTACTTATTCGTCATATTTCAGCGTTTTCTTTTCTGACATAGTGAGAAAGAAACCTATGCGTATTGAGGTGTTTAACTCTACTGCCAATACAAATGCGAAACCTTTCGAGGTGAAATTGAGGGAGTGGTCAAAGCTGAAGGAATTGCTTGACTGAGCATTTCTGTATCTTTTGATTTAGGATGATTTAATGAGAATATTATTGATATAAAATTAATTATTGAGTTATGAAAGGCAAGAATACTTTTACGAAATCGGAAATTGTGGAGTTGAAGCAGTTGATAAATATGCGTCAGAATGCGCCATATGATGAGCAGAAGCGATTGAGGGACAGAATGCGTGACATTGGGTTTTATGGACGTGATGATTGGGGGATTGTTGATTGTCACGTTTGCGATTTAGAGGATCTGATAAACAGTGGAAACATAATTGTTATATAGTATTGGCCCGACTTGTTTTTTGAGACTGTTCTTCCCATCTTTGCAGTCGTGTTTCAATTTATTTTCATTCTGCAGAAGCAAGAGTGATTGTAAATGTATGGATAAGCGATATGGACGAAAGACTCAGGAGACAGCTTGATTTTATACTTGAGATAGACAAGGAGAAGAATATATTCCGGCAGACTCATCTGTCAGGCGGAGGGAGACGTGAAAATGACGCTGAGCACGCCTGGCATATGGCCATTATGGCCTATCTGCTTAAGGACTATGCCAATGAGGAGGTTGACATAGCGAAAGTTATGATTATGTGTCTGATTCACGATATAGTGGAAATAGAGGCAGGGGACACATACGCATACGACGAGGAGGGGCTGAAGACGCAGAAGGCCAGGGAAGATGCTGCCAAGGAACATCTGTTCGGAATGCTTCCGGATGACCAGAAGGCCGAGATGATAGCTCTGTTCGATGAATTCGAGGCGTATGATACTCCGGAATCGAAGTTTGCCCACGCGATGGACAATCTTCAGCCGCTTATGCTGAATGACAGCAACGGGGGAGGCGACTGGAAGGCGCACGGTGTGTCAGCCAAGCAGGTCTATTCCCGTCAGGGCAAGACTGCCCTGGGGTCGAGGAAACTGTTCGAGGTTGCGGACGGAATCATACAGGAGAACATCCGCAAGGGGAATCTTGATGTCTGAATGCCGGCTGCGGCAATGAATGGATTTCAGGTGTAGACCGTCATTTGAATACAAGCGTAAAGACTGTGCCTTCCTCATCGCTTCGGGTGAGATTGAGAGAGCCGTTGTGCAGGCGCATAATCTGCCTTGAAAGACTGAGCCCGATGCCTGTTCCGTCCTGCTTTGTAGTAAAGAAAGGAATGAATATCTCGTCTTGGCTGTCTTTGCTTATCGGTGTCCCGTTGTTGAAGACATTTATAATCACGCATTCCGAGAGGTTTATTTCTGCTGTTATCTCAATCTTGTCGGCTTCCGCCTGTATCGCGTTTTTGACGAGATTTATGATAATCTGACTGATTTGCCCCTCATCCGCATAAAGCAGGATATCTTCCGACTTTTCTATATATGTACAGGTTGCTCCGGCTTCAGACGCCTGCTCCTTTGTCAGGTTTATTACTCTTTCCGCCATATCTCTGACAAAAAATGCCTTTTTGACCGGAGCTGCTACCCTTGTCAGATTCCGGTACGATTCAACGAACCTTATGAGGCCGCGTGATGACTGGGAAATGCTGTCCAGGCCGTTCCTTATCCCATCGTCCACTTTGTCAAACTGCAGAAGAGTCTCGCTGAGAGAGGCTATCGGGGTGACGGTGTTCATTATTTCGTGTGTCAGGACACGTATAAGCCTTGACCAGGACTGATGCTCGTTTTCCTCCATTTCGCGGCTGATGTCATTGAATGCTATGACCTTTACTGCCTTTTTGCCTATTCTTGCGCTGGAGGATGTCAGTGCGATTGTCATCTTGCCGCTTTCGTTGTAATAGCTTGCCCTTTCTTCCGTCCCGTCCGCTACGGTCTGGAATGCCTCGTAGAGTGATTCGCTTACGGTCTGTAGCTGACGGATATGTCCGAATGTGGCTATCCCGAGCAGGGCAAGGGCTGTCCTGTTGCAATAGTTGACCCTTCCGTCCTCTTCAATAGCCGCTATTCCTGTCCTGACGTGGTCGAGCATAAGTCCGTAGTATTGTTCCTGCTCGATGATCTCGCTACGTTCCTTGTCGAAGATGTTGCGCATACGGTTCAGGATCCTGTTGAAACTCTGACCGGGACGATGCCGTTCGTCAAAACGGAAATTAAGTTCCTTGTCTTCCAGGGCATCAAGCATATATGCCACTTTTTTGCGCATCTTCCGGTAGGTCAGCAATGCTGTCAGTACCGTGGAGATTGCAGCCACGCCAACGATGACAATTGTCCAATGAAGCTCCTCCATAGACTCAGATGTTATATTTTTTCAGCTTGGCGTAGAGTGTGGGCCTGCTTATGTTCAGAGACTTGGCCACTAAGGAAAGGTTGCCGGTGTATCTTGCTATGGCTGCGCGTATGGCCTTTTCCTCTGCCATTTCCAGAGTTTCTTCTCCTGACGCCGGGTCGTCCTGAAAGGATGTCTGTTGGGGAAGCTGGATGTCATTGACATCCAGATGTGTCCCTTCAGAAAGAATTACAGCCTTTTCTATGCAGTTCTGAAGTTCACGTATGTTCCCGTTCCACCGGTGTGCCTTGAGAAGTTCGCCCGCTTCCTTCGTAATACCGGAGACAGCACGCCTGTAACGCTCCGCATATCTGGCTATGAACATATCCGCCAGCGGAATGATCTCGTCTGTCCTTTCGCGGAGGGCAGGGAGGTGGAGATGTATGGTGTTGAGCCTGTAATACAGGTCTTCGCGGAATTTACCTTCGCTGACCATCTGTTCCAGGTTCTTGTTCGTGGCACAAATCAGCCTGATGTCCACCGGGACAGGTTTGTTGCCTCCTACTTTTGTGACCGTCCTGTTCTGAATGGCTCTGAGCAGTTTTGCCTGAAGGTGCAAAGGAATGTTGCCTATCTCATCAAGGAACAGGGTCCCTCCGTCGGCCTCCTGGAACTTTCCCGTGTGGTCGGAGTGGGCATCCGTGAACGCTCCTTTGACATATCCGAACAGTTCGCTTTCAAACAGACTTTCCGTCAGGGAACCGGCGTCGACGCATACCATAGGCCTCAAAGCCCTTTCGGACTTGCGGTGGATTTCTCCTGCAAGTACATCTTTGCCCGTACCGTTCTCTCCTGTTATGAGTACCGTGGCGTCAGTGGAAGCTATTTTTTCTACTGTCTTTCTTATGTCCGCCATAGCATTGCCCTTGCCCCAGAGCATAGGGGAACTTCCAGTCCGCACTTCTGCCGATTCTTTCGGCTTTCTGTTTCTTTTTGCAGTATATGCGGACTGGAGTATCTGTACGAGTTTTTCATTGTCCCACGGCTTCAGCACAAAGTCGAACGCTCCGCGCTTCATACCTTCCACGGCGAGCTTTATGTCCGCGTATGCGGTAAACAGCACGACTTCCGTATCAGGATTGAATTTCTTTATTTCGGAAAGCCAGTAAAGGCCTTCGTTGCCTGTATTTATGTCAGTATGGAAATTCATATCCAGAAGCACTACATCGGGCCGGAAGTCAGTCATACGGCTGACAAGCTCCTTTGGCGAAGGTATGAGCTCAACGTCGGAGAAATTCATTGACAGCAACAGTTTCAGTGCGGTCCTTATTCCTCCGTTGTCGTCGACAACAAGTATTCTCCCTTTGCTTTTTGTCATAGGCTTTTGTGAATAACAATCACAAATATAGTCAAATATACGTCAATTTTACAGTTCGTTCTTGACATCGCTTACAATCTGTCCATCAAAAAGATTGATGGTGCGTTGTGCGAAAGCCGCGTCTTTCAGGGAGTGCGTTACCATAATGATGGTCGTGCCTTCTGCATTCAGCTCCGTCAGAATATCCATCACATCCTTTCCGTTCTTTGAATCAAGGTTTCCGGTCGGCTCGTCCGCGAGGATCAGTTTCGGATTCGACACGATGGCACGGGCTATCGCTACTCTCTGCTGCTGACCTCCGGAAAGCTGCATCGGAAAATGCTGTGCACGGTGACTGATATTCATTCTTTTAAGAATGTCGTTCACACGCTGCTTCCTTTCGGATGCGCTGATGTTCTGATAGCGCAAGGGGAGTTCCACATTCTCAAATACATTCAGCTCGTCAATCAGGTTGAAACTCTGGAACACGAAGCCGATGTTGCCCTTGCGGAATTTTGTGCGGTCTTTCTCTTTGAGGTGGCTCACCTCCTGACCGAGAAATCGGTAGCTGCCGTCCGTAGGATTGTCAAGAAGTCCGAGAATGTTCATCAGAGTCGACTTGCCGCAGCCTGACGGACCCATTATTGCCACGAATTCACCTTCTTTCACCTCGAATGAAACTTTGTTCAATGCGATGGTCTCTATTTCTTCAGTACGGAAAATTTTGCTGAGGTCTGTTACTTTAATCATATTATTTTGTCTTTAAATTGTTTTCAATTCTAATCTTCTTATTCGTTTTTGAGTGATTCTACAGGATTGCTCATAGATATGCGGAGACTGTTGAGTACGGCGCAGACCACTACGAGAATCATTATAACCATATCGGCCAGGATGAAATACCAAGGTGAAAGGGATATCTTCTCAGAGAAATTCTGCAACCACATAGTCGAGGCGAAATATGCTCCGATGTTTCCGGCAGCCAGTGCGACGATGCTCAGCTTCATGATTTCCATAATATATATGCTGATGATCTCCTTTCCTGTAGCTCCGTTTATCTTGCGGATTGCCATTTCTTTGCTCCTACGCTGTGACTCGTCGCGGACGTATCCCATAAGGCCGAACAAGGCAATGATGATGGATACTGTACATCCGGCTATAACGGTGTTTCTCATTTTCATTTCACCGGAATATGCCTCACGCATCGAGTCCTTGTATGCCTTCACTTCCACTTCTTTGTTCTTGATTCTCGCCTGAATTGCCTCCCTGGCTCTGGATATCATTTCCTGCGACACCTCCGAGACTTTTATTACCATAAAGGGCATGCGTGACGAACCTGTCTCGCCATAGAATTTTATGCTTGCTCGTGTGTCCTGGTTTGTCAGGGTGTTGATTCTATAATCCTTATATACTCCGCTGACTGTCAGGACTTGTTCGGAATTCTGGCAATGTTCTGTAATACGGATTTGCTTTCCGACAGCTCCGTCGCTCCACTCCTGAAACGTCTGCATCTTTTTCACAAAACTTTCGCTTACGGCCACTTCCTCGGCACTCTGAGGATATCTTCCTTCTATGAAAGGTATTTCAAGCATCTCGAAAAGTCCGTCCGTACCTTCATATTGGTCTGCGACATTGAACAGCTCCTTATATCCGCCCTCTGTCATATATACATTGTTCCCTGAGCTGTGATTAAGGGGAAGATTATATGACATCTGCACGTCCAGCACTCCGGGCACCGTCTTCAAATCATTGATGATGCTCTGGTGTACACTTGCGTCCGTGCCTGTCAGGACGGTCCAGAGGAGATTTTTGTATTCATACCCTGGCTTGTCGTTCACGGCCTTGTCATATTGGGTGCTGATGACGCATGTCAGAGTCAGCAGAAAGGCGCAAATGCCGGTCTGTACGAACAGAAGCCCGAGTTTCCATATACGCTTGCTTTCACGGAAGTTCCTTATTGCCGCTCCTGCGGGTATTCTGGAATAAAGATAGCCCGGCACAAGGGCGGCGATGAAAAACACTGCCAGACAGATGCTTGTCACTGTAATATAAGTCCATCCTACAAACAGGGCACTTACAGGCACACCGATGATGTCCTCGATCATAGGCTTGATGGAAAGTATTATGGCAGCAGCCACAATCAATGACACCGTGATATCGGTTGCGGCTTCTTTTGCCATTATCGCATAGATGTTTCCGCCGGAGGCTCCATAGCATTTCCTTACTCCAATTTCTTTTGATCTTTTGACAATTGAAGAAACGGATATGAGGATATAGTTCAGAAGCGAAATCATGATCAGGAGCGCAGATACTACGGACAGAATGACAATGATATTCTTCATCCTGGTCGATTTGATATGTTCTCCGGAAAACGATGCAAGGAAATAACGGATATCATTTCCTGATTCTGCTGCCATTTTAACAATTTCAGGAGGATAATTCTTTTCCTGCATCAGCCTGATGGCAGGTGCCAGCATATCAGGATCAGTCCCTTCCGCAAGCCTGACGAAGCCTCTGTAACGGTCGTTTCCTATCCAGTTTTCGGTCGATGTTTTGTTCATGCTTTCCATAGAGAGGAGTACGTCATGGCGGATGGAGCTGTGATAAGGAAAATCCTTGAAGATGCCTTTCACCGTTATCATAAACTGCGGTGACTCCTCGTTCGCTATGGTTTTTCCGATGGCTTCTGATATGCCTCCTAATTTTTGGGCGAAGCTCTCGGATACTATGGCGCATCCCGGTAACGAAAGCGCTTCCTTAGGATTTCCTGCAAGTATTTCCGTATCGAATACGTCAAAGAAACAAGTGTCTGCAAGTATCAGTGAACCCTTTATCGTATTCTTTTCCTCATCGGTAAACCTTTCACTGTTGAAAATGAACGTATATCTCGTGGCAATGTCCACACCTGGTATATGGTCTTTGAAGCCTGGAGCGATTGCTCCCGAAATCTGACCATATTCAATCTCCTCTCCGTTTTGAGTGTATAGGGTGCGTATAGAGTATATCTGCTTATAATCGGTATAACAGGTGTCATGGCTCATTTCATAACATACCTTTGCGACCAGAACAAGCCCGATTGCCATACCGATCCCGAGGGACAGGGCCTTTGTCGCCGTTTCCTTTAGTTTCATTTTTATTCGCTTTTAAGTGCCTCTGTCGGGTTGGTTGCGGATGCCTTGATGCTTTGCCAAAGTATTGTGACCAAGGCTATGGCGAGTATGGTCAGCGCGGACAATGCGAATATCCACCAGTGAAGCTGAATCCTGTAGCTGAATCCTTCAAGCCATCTGTGGGCCATATACCATCCTGCCGGAATTCCTATCACCGTGGCCGCGCATACATATTTCATAAATGACATTATCAGCTCTTTAAGCACTGTTTTCATATCGGCCCCGATAACTTTTCTTATCGCCGCGTTCTTTCTCTGCTGCAGCATAAAATATGTGCTCATCGCAAGAAGTCCGAGCGCGGATATCATTATTGAAATGATTGTGAATATTATCACTATCTCCAATGCTTTCTTTTCCTTGATGAATGTCCTGCTTATCTGGTCTTCAATGTATTCCGCATCAAAAATCTTGTCAGGGAACACTTCTGCAAATATATCCCTGATTCTGGAATATGCTTCAGCGTGGTCGCCTTCAATTTCAACGAGTATGTTCCACGGAGATTTGTTGTCTCCGTATGTGCCCAAGTTTCTGATGAGTGCCGCGGACTGATCCTGCAGCAAAGAGAATATTTTG
>Ga0137297_11090_pt1 | contig 16733 bp, 7 predicted proteins | sample RamsorincwithD2O_FD_97191 | JGI IMG/M metagenome (GOLD analysis project Ga0137297, IMG submission 97191) | Mouse cecal microbial communities from Vienna, Austria - Mucin amended with D2O | ecosystem: Host-associated > Mammals > Digestive system > Large intestine > Cecum | place: Austria: Vienna... | reverse complement strand
TTGCGATTGATTATGAAAATGAAAAACTGACCGGTTTTGCGGTGGGCGGCAGCTATGAAATCGGCGGGACAGCGGCTGCGCTGACAGACGGCGCGTTAGCGATAGAAAGTACATGGCTTGGAACAACTGTTTCGATTGTGAAGAAGGGCAATGGTACGACAACAACAGACAGTGATGCGCAAAGTCTGGAGATTCCGGTACGTCCCGCTGCGCCGGAGGTGACGGCGGTTGACGAAACCGGCGTTGGCGCCAATGACGGAAAAATCACTGGCGTGACGGACACAATGGAATATAAACTGTCGTCGGAAGAAGTCTGGACGTCTGTCGGCAGCGGTCTGACAGAGGTTGTAAGCCTTGCGCCGGGCAGCTATAACGTTCGATATAAAGCGACGGCTTCCTCTTTTGTGAGCCTATCGAAAACAATTGCTATCAATGCGCGGGGTGTACAGGAGCCGATTGTGACGGTTCCAACGCTTGCGGATGTGACCTATATAGATGGCATGAAGTTATTGAATATTTCGCTTGCAGATATTTCAATACCTTCGGGAAATACGCCTGGGTCATTTTCGTGGAAAACGCCGAACGCTGCTGTGAATGCGGGCGACAATCAGAAATTTGATGCGGTATTTACACCGCTGGATATTAATAGTTTCAGAATAAAAGATTTACTGATACCGGTGAATATTAAGCCGGCGGCAATCACAGACATTGACGTTGCAGGCTATGAAGGAAGTGAGGACGGTGCGGCGCACGGCGTGACAATAACCGGTACGCGTGCGGGCGATACGGTTACTTATAAACTTGATGCGGGTGAATTTACAGCGGATGCGCCAAGTTATACGGCGGTATGCGAACACACTGTAACAGTAAAGGTTTCGCGTGCAAATTATACGGACTTTATCAAAGAAGTGAAAATAAAAATAACTGTCGCGCCGCTAATCTATATTTCAAATAAAAATTTCAGTACGACGGCGGCTGACGGAACATGGGACGGCGGCATATGGAGTGCAAAATGCTATGTACAGGACTGGTGGATTTATAGTGATTTAACGAATGTTGCAGATAATAAATATAATTTAAGCTGGCTGGAAAACGGTTTGGCAAAGGTAGACGGCAGCACACTGGAAACAGATACAACAACTCAAAACTTTACTGCGAGAGCATTTACAGCGCCGCAAGAAGGCATTTTAAGAATAGAGAAAACAACGATTACAAACAAAAGTGCAGCGGCGGCTAAGGTGCAGATAAGACACCGGTCAACCGGCGGCGATTTAAAACATATTTGGGGAAGCGGAGCTACCGAAATTGCAGGGAATGGAACCACCGAACAGGAGGCTATTGAATTACAGATAAGTCAAGGTGATATCATCTATTTTGAAGCGGCAAGTGCAAACGCCGGAACGAGTACGTCTGTAGAGTGGATAAACACACTAAAATACATAGATGAATTTACACCTGACCCAACGCCTACCCCAACGCCGAAGCCTACGCCTGCGCCTCCTTTGGAAGAGGGAACCTATAAGTCATCGCATAATTTTATTCCGGAAGACGGCAGCGGCGTATGGGAAAATGTATGGAGCGCGGAAATATACCATTCGGCTGACAAAACATACACGGACGCAAAAGCGGAATATAGCGGGGGATATGCGGAAAACAGTACGGATGAAAAGCAGCCTGTCGTTTATGGTAACAGAATGAAGGTAACGGGCGGGGAGAATCAAGATAGACACCCTGTACGAAAATTTATAGTTCCCAAAGACGGTAAACTGAGGATTTTAGAAACAGAAATTACTCAAAAAACATGGTCGGAAATTCAGTACAACATCAAGCTGAATGACAAGGTAATCTGGACATCAAACTGGGTTGACAGCATCAAACTGGTACAACCAGAACAAAGGCTGAAAGACGTCAAAGCGGGGGATATCATTCGTTTTGAAGTGATATTAAAAGAAAGCACAAGCTATGGATATGAACAGATGTGGACAAACACAATCGTGGATTGGGACGGTACAGAGCCTACACCGCCGCCGGTTCCGACGCCGACGCCAAATCCTGATTTGAATAAGAAGGTGTATCGGGCATCGGATAGTTGGAGTATGGAGAAAAACGGCGATGACGCATGGAAATGGCAGAGCTATAAGGCAGCGTCAAAGAAATACGAAGATTTGCCGTCAAAGATGGAAGGTAACCTGATGATGGGCGACTGGAATGTGGAAACAGGAGAATATCCGGATGGGTCCGTATGGATTGCGGGTGAAGATTGGAGATGGGTGGCGGTTGGTAAATATACGATGCGCGCCACTGTTGACCCGGGCGACCCGACAACCGAAGAAACAAGCGGAGATTTCAAGGTACACCGTGATTATTCGGTGCGGACATTTATATCACCCAAGAACGGAACTGTCAGCATACAAGCGCCGAACGATACGATATGGGCAAAAAATGATGTCAACGGAACGCATATCCGCATCATGTGCCAGAGAGCGGATGGCTCTAAACCCATACAGGTATTTCCGACGGAGGATTGGATTAATATTAAGGGCGCGTATCATTTTGAACCAATTGCGCTTGAACTTGGTGCGGGTGACAAGCTGATGTTTGAAAATGCGTTTATCTGGAAGCAGGGCGGCAATTCGCCATGGGATTCCTATGTCATGTGGGATCCGATTGTAGAATATAAAACCATTACGCCAAGATTGGTGAGGGCAACGCCCGCAGACGGTGCAAAAGATGTGCCGCTGAATGCGGAGCATATTTTGACCTATGATGACAGACTGGAAGACGTTTTGGGCGAACGGGTGACGGTTTATGAAATCAGCGCGGACGGAACCAAAACAAAGAGCAGCGCACAATGTGCATCAATCTCTGTGGAGGGTACGGCAGTTCGGTTTGTTTTGACAGGATTAAAGCCATACACCAGCTATGCAGTGGAAGTGGTCGGTGTTTGTTACAAAGGAATGAGCGCTGAAAATGAGAAAACCGAAACCATAACATTTACAACGGGAACGGCGGTGAATATCGGTGAAACGCGTTTTGCAAACGGCAAGGTATCGACTGAAATTAACAATCCCTATGGAGAAACTGCCGCCGCAACGCTGATTGCAGCAGTCTGCAAGGGAACGCAAAGCCAATACAGCGTTGAGAAAACTTATTATGTCACGCGCCGCGACATCGGTGCAAACGATGTGATTGAAACGGAGGTAGAACTTCCGGCAGGCGCAAATTATTTCATCAAAACAGTTGTGATGGAAGATATGAAAAAGGCGCGCGCATACGGTTCTGTGCGTATCGTAAAAGGAGGAAACTGATGTGAAAAGAATTCTGTCAGCGATTTTAAGCGTTGTTTTTGTTCTTTCCGTATCCCTGCCCGCTTTTGCAGCGGAAGCGGCGCCGAAGGTGACGCTGAACGGAAAAACGGTGGCGCTTCAAAATGCTCCTTATCAAGACGAAGGGATGTGGCTGCTGCCATTTCGGGAAACCATGGGACATCTTGGTCTTGAGATTGCTTATAACGCAGAAACGGGACTGTATGAGGGCGAGGTAAACGGCATTGAAATTTCTGTGAAACCGGAGTCCTATACGGCAAATTATGATTATGTCCCATTTGAACTGGAGCATTATTGCAAAAGCGTGGAAAACGATGTGATGATACAGTTTGACTTTTTGGAGAAAATTTATGAAATGACTTATGCGGAGGCAAACGGCGCGAATATCCGTTTGACATATACACCGCCGCCGCCCAAAGAGGAATTTGATTTGGACGCATATATCGCCTCCTATCCGCAGCACGAAGAGGTGCTGACCATAGAGGATTTGCAGATTGACGGATATACAAAGCTGAAAGCGGAATGGGTTGACGTTCCGGACAATCCAAACTTTGACAAGGCACTGCGGTTGCAGAGCCTTGTCAAACAGCCAAACTACGCCTATGAACAGCAGGTAGGCACAAAAGGAAAGATTATGTGCGATTTGGACGATGTGCTTGTGCTCACGTTTTGGGCAAGAACCATCATCACGGCAGATGAATCTGCGAGAGCCAAATGCAACCTATGTTTTGAGGCTAACAGCGACCCATGGGAGAAATCCTTGAGTACAGACATTCAGCCCGGCAGCGATTGGACAAAATATCGGTTTGTATTTAAAATGATAACGGCGCAGGACGTGGGGACAACGCAGTTCGGTTTGCGTTTTTTATACCATCATCAGACATTTGAAGTTGCTGACCTGACGCTGATCAATTACGGCAAAGGGTTTGATACCTCACAAATATCCCTGGCGGGAGACGGTGTTTCGGGCGAAGGAAATACAGGACGCTATGCGCCGCAGATGCATAACTACTACGGACGCGAGGAGGGTGCGCTCTGGCGGGAGGAAGCCTTGAAACGAATTGAAAAATACAGAGTACGGGACATTCGCGTAAATGTTACGGACGAAAACGGAAATCCGGTGCCGAATGCAAAGGTTAAGGCAGATATGACGAAAAGCGAGTTCCATTGGGGAACGCTTTATCAACCGGCGTTTGCGATGCAGCTTGGACAGATTGGAAACATTTATAACGACCTGTTTTTGGAAAATTTTAATACCGGAACGATAAATGCAATCGGCAGTTCGGCTTATTATGCGCGGGACGATAACAATCCGCACAACCAGCTTCCGCTGACGGCAAATTTGTTCCGGGAGAACGACATAGATGCAAGGTATCACAATCTGATTTGGGATGCGGAAGGTTTTATGGACAATTATTTTGTCTATAGCGGAAAAACAGCCGATACAATAACGGAGGAGGAATTGATAGAATATTATGTCAAGCACGCGAGCCGGACGCTTTATGAATACGGCGATATCTTCTATGAAATGGATATTGAAAATGAACCGCTTGGATGGGAAATATGGTATTTGAAATACGGCGTTGACTGGATGGTCAAGGTGATGAACATTGTGGAGGATATTTGCGATGATATCGGTTCGGACATGAAATTTCTCGTCAACGACGGCGTTAACGGCGAGGTGGACAACTGGGGAAAACCGATTGCGCTGAAAGAACGAATTGAAGAATATATTGCAAACGGCGCAAAAATCGACGGCGTGGGACTGGAAGACCATTTTATCATGCTGCCGTATCCGCAGCTATTATATAATCAGGCGGAATATGTGGCGGAGAATCTGGAAACTATGTCCATCACAGAATATGACTACAACCCGCGTGTTTGGAATGCTGAGGCGGAAAAGGCGGAAGATGACTTTTACAAGGATTTGGTGATTATGGCATATTCACAGCCTAAAATGACGTCGTTTGTGTTGTGGGGATTTTCCGACCATTGGCACTGGGCGGGCAATGCCGCACTTTATGACGATATGTTTCTGCCCAAAAAAAGACAGAAAACATGGATAGACTTAACGCAAAAAGAATGGTGGACGAATACGGGAGGAAACACAGACAGCGAGGGCAAGATTGCCATGCGCGGTCACAGAGGAAACTATAAAATCACGGTTGAGGCAAACGGTATGGAGGCAGAAACAACGCTTGTCGTAAGCAAAGACGGAGAAAACACAGTGAATGCGGTTGTGGGCGCGGACGGTATCGCGCTTACCTCTTCTCAGCAAGCGCCCCCGAAAAAAACGAAAGTCAACTATATTATGGAGGGGCGCGAACGCGAAACGGAACTTGAAAACATGTGGAGACAACTCTACGAGAACAAAATTACAAAAATCACGGCAACAGACGGCAGAGACATTAGTTTTCTGACAAACAGCGAACCGTCGAATTATACGATTACACAAACCGCAGCGGTTACGGCGGAGATTGCAGAACCGATTGAAAACGGTTTTGTGTCCGTCAGCGTCTCGCCCGGAGAAACGCTCAGCGTTTGCAGTGTCTATGGCAGACTGGATGACGGAGAGTGGAACTATATCGGAAACTTCGGCAGCGGAGATGAAAAGTATATCGGCTATAGCGGCGTGTTTAACCAATTCAAGGTGACAACCGCTGACAACGATACGGTCAGCATCAATCAGGTTCATGTTTCAAAGAAAGAGCCAAAGTTATAACAGCGGTGCGCTATCTCTTTGGCGCGGAAAGGAACGGTAGGAATATGAAAAAGAAATATATAGCGCTGGTTTGCGCATGTGCGGCGGCGCTCAGTTTAAACACAGCCGCATTTGCGCAGACCTACACGGCTGCAAGTGTCAGCGGGAACAGGGTGGAAGTGAATTTGTCCTCTGATTACGGAAGAGCGCAGTATACCATCTATCTGATGAAACCCGGCGGGGAACTGCCGACAGACGAGAAGGGTATTTCAACGGCGTTTGATAAAATAGAGAGCATAGACGCAAGTAGCGACATCAGCGGCGCTTTCACGCGTCATACAGTGAATTTCTTGTTTGCCGAGGGGGCGCCGTACGGCGTATATAAGGCAATCATCGGCGGTGGAGAACTGGACGGAAAAATCATTGACATTACATATGCCAATCCTTTGGAAGAGCAAACTGCAGTTACAGAAATCAACAGTGCGTCGGCGTTGGCAATAGGAGCGGTGCTCAGCAAATATCAGGATAAAGTATGGAGCCTTGATATGGATAAGGCAATTTACCAGGCAAACAAAAGCGAGGTTGAGACAAATACTGCCGCTATTTTGGGCGGCAGTGCGACAAACGCACAGGATGTTGCGGAAGCATTTGAAAAGGCGTGTATGCTGTCTGAGATTAAAAATTGCGCCGACGCGGATATTTACACAAAACTGTTTTTATATGAAGAATATCTTGGCGTTACCTATTCTGCAGATGTGAAAAACAAGGATGCGGCATTAGCGGATGTGTTTGCCCATCTAAAAAAGACGGAAACCATGACAACACCAAAGGAATTGGAAGATGTTCTCCGCGCTTCGGAAGCCGTTGCAAAAGTGAACGCGGCAAACAGGGATAACGTTATTGACGTGATAAAAGAATATAACGACATATTAAAGATTGATTTGGAAGGTAAGTTTAAAACAGTTGACGCCTATCAAATGGCAAAAGGAATTATCGCGGGCAGAACCTATATGACGCCCCAAGCGATAGTGAATAAATTTAACGCGCTTGTCACAGAGTTGTCCAAACCGAAAACAGAAAATGTTGTCGGAGGCGGCGGAGGTACAACCGTCAAAAGAAATGATGCAAACAGTAACGGATCATTTTTGCCAACAACGGGCGGCGTGAATTCTGATTTGGTGTCCTCGCTTGACAGAAACAGCAGATTCAATGATTTGGGAAATGCCCTGTGGGCAGTATCTTATATTGAATATATGGCGGAAAATAACATCATGAACGGCGATGGCAACGGTCAGTTCCGACCGGACGACACCATCACAAGAGCGGAATTTATTAAAGTGCTGATTTCGGCGTTAAATCTGGAAAATGTAGAAGTTCAAAATCCTGTTTGGTTTGAAGATGTTCCTGATGACGCATGGTATGCCGAGTATGTAAAAGTCGGTTCCGGTCTCGGAATCACAAATGGGACAGCGCCAACGACCTTTGCACCGATGCAGCAGGTGAGCCGTCAGGACGCGGCAGTGATGATAGTAAACGCTGTAAAGGCAGCCGGATTGCGTCTGCATCCGGAGGAAAAAGAGATTGCATTTTCGGACAGCGAGAACATTTCCGGCTATGCGAAAGAAGCGGTTTTGGAACTTGTCAACGCAGATGTGATAAGCGGATATGAGGATGGAACCTTCCTGCCGCAAAACGCGCTGCTGCGCAGTGAAACTGCAAAGCTGGTCTATACAATGCTGAGCGGATTGAAGGATTAAGAGGTGAGAAGCATGAAAAAAATAATTGCACTGGGTCTAACCCTGATGATGATAGTATCAATGCTGGCAATGAATCTGTCCGTCAGCGCAGCGGAAATAGAGGAAGACAAGGATTGGGAAATCAGCGTGCTTTCTCAACTGGGGTTGTTGGATAACACAGAACCGGATTCCGACGTCACCAAAAACACGCTGGCAAACGGCTTGACAAAATTGCTTGGCAGCGACCTATATACAAATACTTATTTTGCGGGTCAAGATTTATCAAAACCATTACGCTGCGGACAGACGGCAATGATTTTGATTGATGTCCTCGGATATACGGAACAAATGCGGCTGACAGGAAAAAATACAAGCGACGCAAATGCATATATGATAATGGCGCGGGAAATAAAAATGATTTCAGATACAGGGCTGAACCAGTATAGCATTTTGAATGTGAGACAATATGCGCACATTCTTTATCAGGCAGTGGCAAAGACAGCGCCAATGTCACATGTGTTTGACGGAGGAAACAGTGGATATAAGGTTTTGAAAAATGTAACATTGCTGTCCTCGCGCATGAAGATTAAAATTGTCCAGGGAATTGTATACGGTACGGATACATATTCCATCACCGGCAGCGGTTCGCAGCGCGAAGGGTATATCAACATCGGCGGTATTATATATACCATCAATGACAGGAAAGACAGAAGCGATTATGTGGGGAAATTTGTGAGAGCTTATGTAGAACAAGACGAAGATAATATCTGTGCATTGACGGTGTATAAAAACAACGACATTGTAAAAATCGCGTCAGAGGATATTGCGAAAAGTTCGGATACAAGAATTGAATATTATGAGGAAAACCGAAAAGAGACGGCAGTGCTTTCCGAAACGGTGGACGTTATTTATAACCGCGAACTATTAACGAGTTATACGGCGGCGGATTTTGAAATACCCGACAGCGAATATACATTGATAGATAACAACAATGACGGAAAATATGAGGTCGTATTGATTGAACACTACACCTCAAAGCTGGTGGAAGAAGTGGCGTATACGACCGGGAAAATATTATTGAAAGACGGAGAAATTTTAGATATCAATGAATATTTTAAAGAGGGATATAAGCTGTACGATGCGCAGGGAAATGTTATGGATTTCAGTGTTCTTTCTCGTTCGCAGGTTTTATCCTATTTGGTGGCGCGCAGCGGTGAATATACCAATATGATTTCCACCTCTCAAAAAGTAACAGGCACCTTAAAGTCTATGCGGGACGATAATAAATATATTACGATTGATGAACAAGAATATGAATGTACCGAAGATTATTTAAAAAATATAAAAGGAAATGAAGAAGTAAAAATCGGAGACCGTGTGACCGCATCATTTGATGTGCTTGGGAAAATCGTAGATATCACTGTTGGAGGCACCAATGCAACGGCGGGTTACCTTATCAAATGCTGGCAGAAATCTCTTGGGAAATATTTTGTCGGTATACTCGATGAAAGCGGCAAAATAAGGGAGATTCCGCTGCGTGGCAAAGTGTCGGTGGACGGCAGTAGCATGACAAGCAAAGAATTGGTGGAAACGAAATTCATGAAAAACGGAGAAGTTGACCGGCAGTTGATTCTGTTTAAAGAAAACAGCGTTGGGGAGATCGCAAGCATAGAAATTGCAGAAAATAAAAGTGCACTCGGAAGCCGCGGCAACAATGGATTTACGCTGGACTATAACTTTGAAAAAGACGGCGAACTTCGGGCGCTTAATTTAAACGGCAAAAGAATACTCGGTTCTAAATATGTGGTAAGAGATAACACGGTTGTGTTTACGGTATGCACCAATGACCTTGATGAAAGTTATGTGCAGCAGGGAAATTCCATACCAACGCTTACCGGCCTGAAAATTAAACTATATAACGTGAACAACGATTATGATATTCAGTATGCGGTTATGGAAACAACCCGCACGGTCGGAGGTTGGGTTGACTTCTGGGGCGACACCTATATGGTTGACAGGGTATATCAAACAATAAACAAAGAAGGCGAATCGGTTTATGCGCTTGATATGTATATGCCAAACGGAAAGAAAAAGACGGCGTTGATGGAAGATGGAACCATCACCACCAACGAATGGAATATCATGTCCGGCGACAAGAGTTTGAGTACGATTCAAGCAAAAGATTTGAAACGCGGAACTGTTGTGGAAATCAGTGAGGATTTCACCGGTTTAACCGGAATTGCGGTTCAGCATGTGCCGAAAAAAGACGGCGGTGCACTCATATTCGAAGCCATTACCTCCGAAACAGGAAACGAATATGGGTTAAATGAAAAAACGTTTAACGGCGGCTATCTGATGAGTTACGGAGAAGTAATTACACGTACCAGAACAGGCATTATCGTGAACAATCACCTTCCCAATGAGGAGGAAACAGCAGAGGGGGCAATCTACCCGATGGATAAATGGAACCGCACCATTCCGCTGAATATTACGGATAAAGTGCTGGTATATGACAGTGAGAGCGACCAAATTGAAGTGGAAACCGCTGCCTGCATTATGCCGGGCGACCATGTGTTCACGAAACGTATGGGAACAGAATACCGCGGTGTGTTTGTCTACCGTTAAATGGAGTGTGCAATGGAAAAGAACATATTATTTTTTCAGGTGACAGGGGAAAACGGTTTTCAGTGTTCATTGAAAAAAGCGTTGCAGCAGGGTGGCGTGGGAATTTATGATTTTGAACTTTCGTGGGATTTAGACAGCATCACGCAGGACAGTTGTTTTCAGTTCTGCTGGAGCATTCCCGCGACCGGATTTCTGTATCGCTGGACGCCCGATTGTCGGTTTGAACGGAACTTGCCAATGTCATGGGGCGCGTGGAGCAATTCTATGATTTCTCTATCGGCGCCGCTTGACAGCTTCTATGACGGAAATTCTGTCAATCAATATACTTGGGCGCTGAGCGAATGTGCCAAGCTGATACGCTACAAAAGCGGTGTGTGTGAAGAAACAGGGGAACTCGAATGTGCGTTCGAGCTCCCTGTAAAGCAATATACCAATCTGAATGCGGCAAAAATTTCAATTAGAATTGACAGGCGAAATATCCCCATGTGCGAAGCGGTCAAATCCGTTTCCGACTGGTGGGAAACGGATTGCGGGATGACACCGGCACAGGTGCCTGAAGCGGCGAAAGAGCCGGTATATTCCTTTTGGTATTCCTATCATCAAATGCTTTCGGCGGAAGTGATTGAGGCGGAATGCCGCCGTGCCAAAGCGCTTGGGTTTGACGTTTGTATCGTGGACGATGGGTGGCAAACGGACGACAGCAACAAGGGATATGCATATTGCGGTGACTGGGAAGCGGCATCGGAAAAAATACCCGACATGGCGGCGCATGTCAAAGCAGTGCATGATATCGGTATGAAGTATATTTTGTGGTACAGTGTTCCGTTTATGGGGATGAGAGCAAAACGGTATGATGAATTTAAGAATATGACGCTTTATCGACCAAAGGGAAACGGCGCCGCTGTGTTAGACCCTCGGTATAAAAAGGTACGGGACTACCTTATCTATGTTTACAAGACCGCTCTTACCGCGTGGGATTTAGATGGGTTTAAACTCGATTTCATTGACGAATGGAAAGAATCGGGCGGTGAAATACCGCCGTATCATGCCGATATGGATATTCCTGTTCTGTATGATGCAGTGGATCGGTTTATGACGGATGTCATGAAGGAACTGAAAAGCATAAAACCTGATGTGCTGCTGGAATTTCGGCAAAAATATATCGGACCGAATATGCGAAAATACGGGAATATGTTCCGTGTTGGAGATTGTCCTAACGATATCCTTTCCAACCGTGCAGGCGTGCTTGATTTGCGTATGCTGATGGGGCGCTCGGCGGTTCATTCCGATATGCTGATGTGGCACAGGGAAGAAAAAACGGAACGGGCGGCATTACAGATTATCAGCGTATTGTTTGGCACACTGCAGTATTCACAGAGGTTAACGGAACTGTCGGAAGAAACGCTGAAAATGACAAAGTTCTGGACGGCGTTTATGAAGGAACATAAAGCTTTGCTGCTGGAAAGTCCGCTGGCGTCATATGAGCCGCAATTGTTTTACACGTGGGCAAAAGTGGCGGACAGTAAGGAATGCATAACGGTAGTTTATGCGCCCGATAAATGTGTGAAACCTGACATGCGAGAGATTATTTATATGATAAACGGAAGCGAGGCTAACCGTATGCTTGCAGAAATTAATGGAGCGTATAAGACGAAAACGCTGAATTGCTGCGGTGAAACAGTGGACAAAGGCAGAATCTCGGCAAACGGAATCATTTCTATGGAAACGCCGGTGGGGGGAATGGTGGTACTTGCAAAAGAAAGATAGTGGGAAAATAAAAAAACAAAAAAGATTTGTCTTGCAGCAGTTGATGATTTGAAAAGATGATGGGAGCGGTCAACATGGTAAATACAAGTGAACTTGAAAACTATACTGGCACAACGCCTATGCCCGAGGATTTTAATGAATATTGGGACAGGGCCTTGCGGGAGCTGAAGGAAACAGACAGAGCGGTTTTGATGACAGAAGCGGATTTTCAGTGTCTGAACGTAAAATGCTATGATTTATATTATACCGGTGTGGGCGGCGCGCGAGTATATGCAAAGTTTTTGCGCCCTGAAAAGACAGAAGGTAAACTTCCCGCCATTCTTTTGTTTCACGGTTATTCCGACAGCAGCGGCGATTGGTTTGATAAATTGAGTTTTGTTCAGGCGGGATATGCCGTGTTTGCAATGGATTGCCGCGGACAGGGCGGAAAAAGCGAAGATGTCGGCGGTGTGAAAGGAACAACGCTGAACGGACATTTTATCCGTGGACTGGAAGAGGAAAATCCGGATAAGCTGTTGTTTAGAAATATCTATCTGGACGCAGCGGAACTTGCCCAAATCGCAATGGATATGGATATTGTAGATGAAACGAAGGTATATGTCAGCGGCGGAAGTCAAGGCGGAGCGCTTGCGCTTGCCTGTGCCGCGTTGGAACCGAAAATCAAAAAAGCAGCGGTGTTATATCCGTTCCTTTCTGATTTTCAAGGAGCGCTGGAAACAGGGGGGACGCGCGGCGCCTATGTGGAACTGAAGGAATATTTCCACCGTTTTGACCCACGCCATGAACATGAAGCGTTGATATTTAACAAATTGGGATATATTGATATCAAAAATTTAGCTGTAAGAATCAAGGCGGAGGTTCTTATGTTCACAGGGCTGGCAGATGAAAGCTGTCCTGCTTTGACACAGTATGCCGTTTATAACAATTTAAACTGTAAGAAGCGGCATGTCATATACCCCGAATTCGGACATGAATTTCTGCGTGGTGCGGCGGATATAACATTACAGTTTTTTATGGAAGGGATAAAGGAGGAAGCGAGCAGATGAATTTTCAGAGAGTGGGTCTGATGATAGATTGTTCCAGAAACGCAGTACGGTCAGTTTCGGCAATCAAGCGGATGGTAGATATTATGGAAACAATCGGGCTGAACATGTTAATGCTTTATACAGAGGACACTTATGAAATAAAAGAGAGACCATATTTTGGTTATCTCAGAGGGAGATATACGCAAGAAGAACTACGGGAAATTGACAGTTATTGTATGGAACACCATGTAGAATTGATTCCATGTATCCAGACGCTGGCGCATTTGAATGCAATGATGCGCTGGAGGGAATTTGACGATGTGGTAGACTGCAATGACATTCTGTTTGTCGGCGAGGATAAAACATATGAGTTGATTGACGATATATTAAAAACGGTATCGAAGACCTTTCAGACAAATATTGTTCATATCGGTATGGACGAAGCAGGAATGCTTGGTATGGGAAAATATAGGCAAAAAAACGGATATACCAATCCAAAAACGATTATGAAAGAGCATTTAACCCGCGTCGCGGCAATCGCAGAAAAATACGGGCTGCAACCATTGATTTGGAGCGATATGTTGTTTCAGGTGAATGAAGGCGGTGCCAAAAACGAGATAAGCGAACTTATTCCGGAATGTGTAACGCCGGTTTATTGGGACTATTATTCAGTCGATAAGGCACACTACAAGGTGAAGATAAAAGAACATCAAAACTTGGGGAAACCGTTTTGGTATGCGGGCGGTTTGTGGACTTGGACAGGATTTTCGCCGCATAATGGATATTCTATTCGTGAATGCCGCGCGGCTATTGAAAGTTGTGCAGAAAACGGCGTGGAAAATATTTTCTTTACGATGTGGGGCGATAACGGCGCAGAAACCTCGGTGTTTTCTGTCCTGCCTTCTATATATTATGTATCTCAGCTTGCAAAGGGAATATATGATGAGGCGCAGATTAAGCAAGGGTTTGAGGAATTGACAGGAATTGCGTTTGATGAGTTTATGCTGCTGGATATTCCGGAGATTACAAACAGCGCTGAGAATTGCGATAAAACAGTCAATCCCGATAAATATATGCTGTATAATGATTACTTTTTGGGAATATACGATGCTATCACAGATGGGAGTAAAAATCAGATATACCATAATACTGCATCCAGCCTTGATAAGCTAACACAAAATAGGGAATATGGTTATCTGTTTCAAACGATACAGTCATTATGTAATGTGCTTGCAGTGAAAAATGATTTGGGAATCCGGACGAGAAAGGCATATAGAGGTGGAGACAGGGAAACGCTGCAGGCTTTGCTGGATGACTATACAAAAACAGAAGTCGCTCTCAACATATTTTATGAAAATTTGAAAGTACAATGGTATCGGGAAAATAAACCGTTCGGATTTGAAGTGCAGGACGCAAGACTAGGAGGATTAATACACAGAACACGCAGCTGCCGCGAAAGAATTAAATTATATCTTGCGGGTGAGATAGATTGTATAGAAGAATTAGAAGAAGAAATCCTTGATCCGGAATGTATAAAAGATGAGAATAAGCGGGAAATCTGGGAAAATGCGTGGAATAAATCTTTTATAGGTACAATATGAGACAGCAGTTCGGAAACTGGATAGACGAAATATTTGTTTTTATTAAAGCTGTCTTTTTTTAGATGGACAACGAAATAGCGAAAGAATCTAACCGCCCCCATACCGACTTCATTTGTTGACGAAGTCGGTATGGGGGCTGCTTTTTTTATGGTCTCCAAAATGAGGAGATATATTTTTGAGCAAACGATATCTATGCTGGGCGGAAACTGCCAACCGTTTCTATTGCATATAAAGGCAAATTGTATAACCAGCTTTCTTCTTTATAGTCTGCCATGGACGTACGGACGGAAATTTCAGGTTTAAACTTTTCCTGATACACTTTCAGACTTTTGGACTTTAGGTTTATTTCTGCTTTTGCTTCTATCGGGATAATATTTTCACCGGTATCTATGACAAAATCGACTTCGCATGAACCACGGTCATTTGTATAATAATAAATACCTAAATCTTCAAGTGTTTTTAGCTGTTGACATACATATTGTTCTGTTAACGCCCCTTTGAATTCGGAAAATAAATTATTTCTGTCAAGAAGCGTTTGCTGCCGTAAGCCTGTCATGCAGCCAAGCAATCCGACATCGACAATAAATAGCTTGAATGCTTTTAAATCTTCATATGCTTTTAACGGAATGCCGGATGTATGAACGCGGCTGACTTTATGAATAAGTCCGCAGTCTGAAAGCCACATAATAGCGGTTTCATAATCTTTTGCCCGTCCTCCTTCGCGTACAAGACCGTAAATGAATTTCTTATTTTCTTTTGCAAGCTGGGAAGGAATACTGTTCCAAATCATACGGATTTTGGGGACGATTTCATTTGGTGCATGTTTTGAAAAATCTTGTTCATAAGCTGCCAAAATACGTTTTTGAACGCTGCGGACTTCGTTAAAATCTCTGTCTTCGGAAAATATTTGTACAGCTTCCGGCATTCCGCCGACAAAGTAATATTGCTTTAAAGAATCAATATATGTCTGCTTAAATGAAGTTATCATATCATATTCTCGCCTATTCAAAAGTTCGGCAAAACGCTCGTTCCCGGTTGCCATTAGAAATTCTTTGTATGACAAGGGATAGAGTTTCAAGAAATCGACCTTTCCAACAGGAAAAGAGGTGCCTTGGTGTAATGCAATACCAAGAAGAGAACCGGCGCAGATAATATGATATTGTGGTGCGTCTTCGTAAAAGTATTTTAGAGAAGAAAGCGCTCGGGGAACTTCTTGTACTTCGTCAAAAATCAGCAAAGTGTTCTCAGAATCAATTTTTCGTCCTGCATATAATTCCAACCCCATAATTAAACGGGCAGGATTCAGGTCGGCGGCAAATAAATCAGCCATTTGAGCGTTTGCATCAAAATTGATATATATGGCGTCTTTATATGCACTTTTTCCAAACTCCTTCATCAACCATGTTTTTCCAACCTGTCTGGCACCTTCAATGATTAACGGTTTGCGATACTTGCTGGTTTTCCATTGATGCAATTTTTCGATTGCTATGCGGTACATGGATGCGCCTCCTAATACTTTTTTATATATTATAACACGAAACAACAAAAAATACAATGAAAAAATACATAAGATTAACATTTTTTACGGCGAAAAAAACGATTGCATTATATAATACCTGCTTTTATCCGTTCCTGCATACCGGAGACAGCATAACGAACCGTTTCTGAGGTGGTGCCAAGAAACCTATATCCGGATGCATAGAGGGCATCAAAATGCGGTTCCATGAGGCTTAAAATTTGGTCTTCTGTTAAGGCGGTATTTTCTTTTAGATATGCCGTTTGACAGTGCAAATTGAAGTTGTGGTTATGATGAAAAATGAATAAAGCCATGCGAAAACTAAACATGTTGGGGACAATACTGATGTATAGTTTTTGCTGCTTACAATGGTTAGTGCATATTATAATACAAATCAAAATTTTCGGTTGAACGGTTGCGGTATTGTTCTTCAAGA
>Ga0137297_11087_pt1 | contig 16803 bp, 14 predicted proteins | sample RamsorincwithD2O_FD_97191 | JGI IMG/M metagenome (GOLD analysis project Ga0137297, IMG submission 97191) | Mouse cecal microbial communities from Vienna, Austria - Mucin amended with D2O | ecosystem: Host-associated > Mammals > Digestive system > Large intestine > Cecum | place: Austria: Vienna... | reverse complement strand
CTTAAGCTATATATCCGCATTTTTACAGTTAGCAATTATCAATTCTCTACATATCTCACTAATCGCAAATAGTGATATAGAGAAATTAAACAATGTAAAATTGTGATGTGAGTGACCAGTAACCACTAATATCCATACAAAAGGAATACAAAATGCTGCAAATAACAATAAAACAGGAATTACCCTTTCAAATCTCTCTTTTGTAAGCAATGTACCATTTGTATATAAAAGCATTTTTGCATCAGGCAATTGTTGTTTTGCATATATATACCGATCCTCAATTCTCGTATCCATAAAAGGTTCATTATTAACATATAAATTTAAATATCCATCATACTTCATTTCTTTTAAATCATCAATAATCTTATAAAATAAAAATTTATCCATCTTTTGGAATGGCCTAGATTCCGCATTCTTATTAGCCGAGCAAAACAAACACACACCATTACATCGATTGAGCGTCTCTATTAATATCAAGCATGGGGGCAAAATTCGATTTTCAGAATAATGTTTCCAAAATCCCCTTATATATGTATTAAAAAGCTGTTTTCTGACCTGATACTGCCACTTTAAATACGCATTACTAGTGACATTAGAAAAATGTTTTCTTAAATACCAACCAATTTTACCGCCATATACTGTACATTTGATTCTTAGTTTTCTATTGACATACTATCTCCCTATCTGCAACGCACGCAAAAACACGGTAAACAAAAACATCTCTATTCCTACTGCCAGTAAGGATCCAACGTAACAGTCGTTCGACAAACCCAAGTAGTGTTCAATTCCCCAAAACCGGTTTGTGCCCAAGCAATAAAACTTGCTAAAATTCCAATACTGCCTATTATACTTAAAATAAATGCTATCAAATATCCTTTTTGATTCATAAATATAGAAATTCTATTTGATATCCCTTTATTTCTAGGGAACTGACCTATCATACTCCCGAATATATCTGTAAACACTGAAAATTGTATCATCTGAAACCCAATCAACATTCCTATAGCGCTATATAACATCGTAGTGCTTTCTAATTGGATAGCTCCAAATCGAATAGGCTGGATATAAATCATTATAGTAAAGAAAAATCCTAAAGCCATAAGCATAACTCCTGGATACATAGATTTTAATGCTTTATCTATACAAATTCCCAATGTTCGTTCTTCATTTAAACATGGCATTACAATGGATATTCCTTTTGCATACATATTTCTTATCTCTCCAGCCTCTAAGTGTATTCTTTTATCTGAATAAAAAGCGACAGACAAAAGAGTTTTGTTAGGTTTCTAACCAATGCACCAACCACACCAAAGAAACGACCATGGATAAACACCTGTTTTGAGACGCTTCCCGAACTCTCGGAGCATCTTTTTGGTACATGGCATATATTTTCCATCCACAGTTCTTTTTGCCCCATCCCCGGTTAACACAACCTTGCCGGAAATCCGATAACAATGGTCACAAACCTCTCAAAAACTGCGGCTCTGGAAAAACAGGAAGAAAAAGGCAAAAAATTTCAACATAAGTATTTCAATCTGTCAGAATCTGTGTTACCTTTATAGAAGAAATAACATTTTGACGTATGCATAGAGCTTGATGTGACTACTTAATCATAACACAATTTATCTTCAAAATGTTATCTTTTTTATTTTATGTCAGTAAAAAACTTCTAACCCTCAAGTATAACAACAATAACATTTTCATCAACTAAAATACTTCCTTCTTGTGGATAAAAAGGATTGCTACCCTCTTTATATTTTTTAAAAATTTCCCCAAATTTATCACTTGAGACATGAATGTAGTCTAATCCAATAGACTGCATTAACGCAGTGATCCTTTTAGAGCGTCCTTCATCCCCAGCCCAATCCAATTGAAATATACTACTTCCTATATTTTCATAACTTATCCTATAAGGAGCCTTAGCTTTAAAATCACTTCTTCCAACAAAAATAATTTGTTTTAACTGCCTTATATCCGGCAATTCTTGAATTCTTTTATCTATATCATAGCAAGTTTGTATATCATATTCAAATGTAACATATTCTGAATGCCAAGCTTGATTCAATATCTGTGTATTACGTATAGAAAAAACTAATAATAAAAGAAAAACAAATTTTGACAAAACATATTTACACTTTATTTTTAATGACAATATATCTTGAATAATAACCATAGATTCAACTGCAATAGCTGGCGCTAATGTAATTTGAACTCGCATTAAAATCGTTCCACCAAATAAAATTGAAAAATAGAATGGCGATAGCACAATAATTATTCGCATTAAAAAATTATAAATCTTATTTTTTTTCGTAAAGGAACCTATCAAAAAAACAATCATTATAATACCATATAGATATGAACAATAATAATTATTATTGGACCATACTAACGTTTTAATATAATAGACTATATTTTTCAGGCAGTAAATTGTCGGCTCTTTAAACCAATTAACACTGTTCCACAAATAACTTGATTTTTCAATATCAAATAGCAATTGTACGGCAAAATTAACAAAGTAATATATTGCCAATGCAACAATTATACACATTATAATTCTAATTATTTTATTTAAACAATCATCAAGTATTTCTTTCATAAATTTATGATTGTTATTTAAATTTTCATCTAATAACCAAACTGTAAAAACACATAAAATAAATATACTCAAAAAAACTTGATACAATCCTAAACACCACGCAAGGAGACAAGAAGATATGATTAACAGTATAGGGTTATTCTCAGAATCCAAGAAAATCCGAGCTGATATAGCAATAACTACAAATCCTGATATTACTTCCCAATTTTGCAGAGAAAATGACACTTGCTCTGCCATAATTGGAATTGTAGGAAAAGTTATTGCAAATGCAAAATTTTTTAATAATTCCTTTTTCTTAGATAAATTTTTATCTTTTAGAAATAAAATTCCTATCCACACAATAATCGCTAAAGGAAACATAAATAAAGTCATCACATTTGAAAAGTTAATATTTAAAAATCCATTTTCGAATATAGCCTTCATAGCCACTAGGGAAAAACGCCCAATTGATATCCACCACTTGAGCACCCATTCGTAATTCTGAAGCATATCAATAGTATCAAACTGAGCAGCATAAAAGAAATATTTACTTCCATAACCTAATAATATAAAAGCCAAAATTGTTACGATTAAAAGCAAATTTCCACATATGAATTGCATAAATTTCTGTTTTTCTGTATGTAAATATATATATAAATCACCCATCCATTTCTTTATCATTATGTCATTATCCCCTTTTTGTTGAAGTTCTATATCTCTATCCTATTTTTTCTATTTGCTCTTGATTTGTATCGGCAATAATATAATGCGGCCTATTCTTACTCTCCATATACAGTTTTGCAATATATTGTCCAATTACACCAAGACAAAATAATTGCAACCCTCCTAAAAAAATAATAATGCAAACAATCGATGCCCATCCCGCTACGGGATCACCAAAATAAAGCCTTCTAAATATTAAAATCAAAAGTATAATAACGGATACTCCTGTCATTCCTATCCCTAACCATGAAGCTATGCTTAATGGCATTTGTGAAAAATTTATAATTCCATCAAGTGCATATTTAAAAAGCTTCCAAAAATTCCATTTTGTTCTTCCCGCAATTCTTTCAACATTTTCAAAAGATATCCAATATGTCTTAAAACCTACCCAGCCAAAAATCCCTTTAGAAAACCGATTATATTCTCCCATCTTGACGATTGCATTAACCATATCTTTTTTCATGAGCCTAAAATCTCTGGCTCCATCCACAATATCTGCATCTGAAATTCTATTAATTATTTTATAAAACTGTTTAGCAAACCATGAACGCAACAAAGGTTCTCCATCACGTGAAATGCGCCTTGTTGCAACACTATCAACCTCTTTTTCTTTTAAAATATGTAACATTTCAGGCAACAAGCAAGGTGGATCCTGCATATCCGCATCCATAACTGCCACATATTCTCCCCTGGCATTACAAAAACCTGCATACATGGCCGCCTCTTTACCAAAATTTCTCGAAAGCGAAAAATACACAACATTTTTATTATTCTCCGCAAATAGTTTAATTGTTATCAAAGTTTTATCTGTCGAACCATCATCTACAAAAATTAATTCATACTCTTCTCTCATTTGATCTAATATTTTACATATTTCCGAATAAAAATATGGTAAAGCATCCTGTTCATTAAAACAGGGAATTATAAGAGATATCATTTTCCCTCCATATTCTTTTCCTAATAGGTACTATTTTTCACGAATAATTACCATCTTATAATTTCTAAATGATGACTATAGAACATTAAATGGATACTTATAAAGTAATGAAAATCTTTTGACTAACTAATATATTTCTATGCAACAATAAACCCCAAAATCAAATATAAGGCTGAACTGATCCCTGCTACTGCCAACGCATAAGGTAATTGTGTTTTTACATGGGCTATATGATCCGATCCTGCGCCCATGGATGCCATAATTGTAGTGTCACTAACTGGTGAACAATGATCTCCAAATAACCCTCCGCCAGCTACTGCCGCAAAACATAATGTAGTAAATAATGTAGCTTCTCCGCCGGTTACACTAAAAGCCATTGGCAATGCTAACGGCATAGCTATGGCAAACGTCCCCCAAGATGACCCTGTGGCAAACGATAGTATTGCCGAAACAATAAAAATACCAACCGGAAGAAATGCAGGAGCCATGAATTGAATTAAACTTACAATAAATTCAGCTGCTCCCATCTCTTTCGTTATTGTATTTAAAGGATATGCAACAGCTAACACCATTACAGCAGGCATAGCATCCTTAATTCCTTCATCAAATATATCTCCCAATTCCTTAAGACTTATTCCCTGAACCAAAAGCGATATAGACATAAGGATGACAATAAGAGTAACGGCTTCGAGAACTCTAACATTTCCAGACACTAAAAAAGACCCTATAGATATTATAATTAGCAATATTGTTGGAAAAATAAAATTTATAAATATCCTTTCTTTGATAGCAACATTTTTTCTTTCATCTGGCCTCGTTATAAAAATTTTACTATCATCTAATGTTTTTCCTTCTTCCAGTACCCTTCTCTCTGCATTTTTCATTGGCCCGAAGTCTTTAACCCCCCCAATTCCAATAAGAAGAACCAAAACCAAACTAAAAATAGCATAAAAATTAAATGGTATAGCTTTTAACATAAATTCATATGCTTGATCACGCGTAGCAATACAGCCTACTCCAACAGCGAGGCTTGTTAAATATGAAGACCAACCTGTAAACGGATATATAATAGAAACAGGTGCAGCTGTAGAATCAGCAATATACGCTAGTTTTTCACGTGAAATCTTAGCCTTATCCGCAACTTTTCTCATTACGGAACCAACAAATAGTGGCGACATCGAATCTGCAAAGCAAAGTAAGCCTAATCCCCAAGCTAATACTTGGCATCCATTTCTTTTTATTTTCTTACGGTTAACAATATTTGTAACCCCCTCGATCGCCCCACTTTTTTCATAATAATTACAAAGAACACCAAAAAGTAAAATATTTAAAGCTGCCCATATAAAATCCGTATTTCCTAAAGATGATTGAAGTATATCTGTAAATCCCCAAATTCCCTTTTTATCAATAGAGCATCCAATAATACAAGCAATTGAAAGAGAAAATACTGTATTTTTTGTCCATAATGCCAAAATAATTGCAATTGCTATTGGCACTAATGATATCCATCCCATTGTTCCCATAATCTTATTTCCTCCATATCTGTAAAATATATAATAAATTTAACAAATCCTTTTTCTTAAAGTATTTTCAATTCATGGATTAGTTTCTTGCTCTCTATTAATATTATCAAAACAAATATTTGACTCTGAACATCCAAAAATATTTCCAGAAATACAAACTGATAAATCTGACAATAAAAATATGCATACTTCCGCTATCTCTTCAGGAAATAATGTTCTTTTCCCTTGAGTTGTTTCTCTGCATATTTTCCCTTGAGTAAGATCCTCTGTCATTGGGGTCATTGTTGTCCCAGGTGCTATTGCATTAACTCTAACTCCTTCAGTTACTAATTTTTTTGCTAATCCATGGGTTAAGCTAGCTAAAGCTGCTTTAGATAATCCATATGGAATTGAACTTCCCATCCCGCTAGTATCAGAAGCCATCATAATAATTCTGCCATCAGTTATCTTCTGCATTCTGTAATATCGCAACCATGCCTGTGTGAAAAAATATGGCCCCTTTAAATTCACATTAAATTGTATATCCCAACCATTCTCTGTAACATCCATAAAATCTTCTTCGTGAAGACTTATCCCCGCATTATTAACAATACAGTTAATATCACCAAATTTTGTATGTGCAAGTTTCAACACTTTATCATAACAATTGTAATCACAAATATCAAAACATATTGCTACACTTTTATCTCCTAATTCTGCTTGCAAATCATTTAGTTTTGCCTTATTTTTTCCTGCAAGAATAACTCTTGCATCTTGGCTTATACATTTTCTGGCAACCGTTTTTCCTATTCCACCAGTCGCACCTGTAAGAAAAACTACTTTATTATGCAATAATTTTCCTTGCTCTAATTGCCCGATATTGACATTTACTGTCAACCCCATTGTGTTGTCTTTATACACTTGGCTTTTCATAGATATCCCTTTCTTACCACATTTTATATTATATATCTAATGTCTTAATGAGTTATATAAATTTTACTGGTAATTTTATAAGTTCTCCCATATGTTTATTGGTTTTATAATCAAATCCACTTTCATACCCACCTTCATGAAAAAATGTATATTCCCCAAAATAAATTTTTCCATTTACTTCATAAAAATCAATCCTAACTTCTGGAAGTCCTACACTCAAATTCTCTGCAAGTCTAATCATTTCTTCCATTAACTCAGGTTTTTTTATCATTGCATTTTTAGGGAGAATTCTACCCATCCGATTATAATCCAACAATTCCCATTTTTTTGAAAAGTGAAAAAATTTAGGTGCTCCAGATGCCCTATCTTCAACAATCATTATATTATCTACTATTCCTCCAAAGCAAAATATCTTATAATCTATTATAGCTTCATATTTTTGTTTTTCATCTTTTTTTATATCTGGGAATAAATTAAGAATACACTTCTTTTCATTTGTTTTACACTCACTACTATTAATATCAAGCCATTTATAAATTTCAAAATCATCTGTCGATTTTATATCCGGAATTGATATTCTTCCAAAAAAGACTTTATCCTTATAAAAGTACAATCCTACATACATTAACAAATGTCCTTCAGCCAGTTTTTCAGCTACTGCTATTAAATCATCTATTACATTCTTACTACCTACTTCTGTCATATTATCTAACAAAGTTCCCGAAATCACTTCATGATTTCTATTATACAAACACGAATTTCTGTCTTTCTGTTTCCATCGATAACATACTACTTTACCTTTATAACAAAACAGCGAGTAATATAATGCATCCTCAAACCCGTCTAGCTCAACAATACCAGGATTTTCAGGAAAAATACTTTCATCAAAGGAGATCTGGTTCCCTACATTGTCTTCAAGTAAATCTTCGATCAAAATTCTAGGTTTTACATTTTTATATGGCCATTCCCTTGATAGCAAATAAAAATCCGTTTTCAATAACTTTTCAATTTTTCTTCCTGCAGCAACTATATCAAATGTTTCTTTATCCCTACAAATAATAGTACTCCCCGAATCATGAGTACATTTTAATACAAATTTGTTAGGCAAAGAATTAAAATCAATATCATCAAAATTATCCCATACTCCAATTGTGGGAATGACATACTGATTACCAATTGCTTGTGCCACATAATTCTTAACTAAATATTTATCAACTAATATTGTATATAAAGGATTATGATCATATAATTTTATCCATTGAAGTTTTTCATTGAACGTAATAGGATGTTTTAAATTCAACTTTTCTCCAAGCATCGCCCTATACTTTAAATGCAGAAACAATCTATCAGGCAACCAATCTGCCATTTTTCTATTTGAAAGTGCTAAAAACCAATGCCATGGATTTTTACGGTTATTTTCTATAAAATTTTTTACACCCATTTCTATTTTCCTTACATCTCTATCTAGTTTTTTCTCTACTATGTTTTTTTGTCCATATATAATATATTTTTTTCATATTAGTACTATAAACAGCAAAATTGATAAATAACAATACTATCGAGCAGATAACTGTGATTTTAATTGCAGATATAATCCATGCATAATAAGAACTCTGGTCAATTTCCAATGTGCTTCCAATGAAATACATCGTGCAAAAAGAAACAACATCTACAAATAATTGTTTTATCAAATACCACAAATTTCTTTTAAGTATTTTCTTATAACTATACCAAGCCAACCAGATTATCTGATAAACCATTGATACTAAAGTTCCAATCGCTACCCCAATCAACCCGAATCGCTTAACAAAAATAACTGATATCACCAGATTAATCGCTGAAGTAATGATATAACTATTTTGTGTTTCTTTATAATGCCCAGATGATAATACAATAATGCTATAAGGCAATCTCAATGTATGGCTTAAATTAGCCAAGGTAATTAATAAAGCAAAGATCGGAACATTATAATTTATATCATAAACTCCTTTTGTATAAACCATAATAAAGGGAACAATAAGTATCGCTGTACACCCATATACAAATCCTGCAATACTATGAATCGCCCATTCTGTAAACGAAAACACACTCTCAAGTTTCTTAATATTATTGCTTGCAATAATATTGCCAATTAAAACCTCTATTCCATTTGTTGCAGTCGCCATCAACGTCTTTATGCCATAAACAACCATATGGTAAGCTGAATAAATCGACACATTAGCAAGTGTAGTAAATATAGTTAAAATTATGATATCCGTACTTTCAAGAATAACAGCTGTAATATGTTGTGCAAAACCATTCCATTTTTGTTTAATCGGCTCACCTTCATATGTTACTTTGAAATCTATCCGATAATGTCTATTTACATACCATTCTAAAAAAATAGGCCTAATTAAAAAAATTATTGATGTGGCTAATTTGACAATATGTATACCTGCTCCCATTTTAATCATTATTGCACACGCAATAGTATTAGCTACTATTGTAATAGCCTGCGTAATATATTGTATATATCCTCGTTGATCTGCTGTTAGCAGCAATTGGTTAACTTGTCCAAAATAATATTGCGCAAAATAACTAATACACATCGCAGCTATTAATATTGCTGTATATAAATGACTAAATTCATTTTTGTTTATACTAGGGTAACTGAACATAAGAATTAGTGTGTATCCTAAAAACAAAAAAGCAATTCTCCTAAAAAATTTTCTTGCCGAAACAATTATTTTACTCAATTCATAATTATTTTTATCATATAAGGGTTTGTAAAGATTATAACGTATAACACTTCCAACCCCTGCCTCCATAAATGTAATAATCGATAGAAATTGTGTTATAGACTGTATAAGTCCATTTACATTTGTTCCAAAGTATTTCAAAATTAACCTTGGAATCAAAAAACCACTAATTATTGTAGCTAATTGAGGCATCAATGGTGTAATAGTATTTAATTTTAGTTTATTTATATTTTTTTCATTCATTTGCCCTATTTTCCTAATCAATTTTCGATTAAAATACATACTTTTTAACACAAAAATCTCATTTAGAAATCATTAGTATATACTTCTCCCATTCATTAAATAACGCATTCGGAGCAAATAAATCCTTCACGCGCTTTGCATTTGCACCACATTGTTTTTTTAATTGATTATTTGACGCAAATTCCACTAAAGCCTCAGCAATAGAATGATAATCTCCCGTAGGGATCAATAATCCATTTTCATGATCTGTAATCAAAAATCGCGCACCACCTGGAGAACAATCTGTGGAAATAACTGGCATACCAATAGACATTGCCTCTAACAATGCATTTGGTATTCCTTCGAAATCAGAAGTAATAATAAATATTCCACATTTACTCATTGTTTCTAGGGAGTCTGTTGTTAATCCCTTCAACATAACATTCTCTTCAATCTTATATTTATCGATTAATTTCCTAAGTTTATCCTCATCAGGACCTTTTCCATATATTATTAATCTATACTTTGGATAAATCTTAATAAACTCTGCAAAACCCTTTATCATTAAATCGTATCGTTTTTGTATGATTTCAATTCTTCCAACTGAAACGATATCTGTTTCAATCCTATCAGGGCTTTGACAATGTATCTTAGATTCAAATACTGGATTTGGAATAATTACACTTCTTTTTTGCAATGCTGTCCCATAACATTTCATAGCATTTTTTGTCTGAAAAACACAGCCATCTGATGTATTCATAATAAGAAATCCAATTTTATTTCGTAATCCATGAGTGTATTTATATGGATCACCTCTCTCGGAAATAATTACTGGTATATGTGCCAATTTTCCTGATAATGATGACAATATGCAGGGATAGCGTGTAAATGAAATCAAAAGATCTGCATGAATTTCTTTTGCAAGATTAACAATTTTTGCTATTCTATAAATATTATTCATTCCCCGAACATTAATTGGGCTTAAAATATGAACTTTTATGTTTTTTAAATTTCTTATTTCAAAATCAGAACCATTATTCAAAAGTTGGAGATTTAAAATATGAACATTATATTTTTTTTCAGAAAACTTTTCGGCAAGCCAGCATAATATTTTTTCTGCTCCCGCAAAGCTCAAACAAGGTGTTATAAATAATAGTGTTTTCATAATTTTCAATCCATCCTATATATCAGATTAATTTAAAAGTCGCAAAATATCAAAACCATCATTATACTTTTTATTACTTTTTTGAGAATTTTTCGAAAACAAAAATAGAATTATCATACATGGAGTGAAACATATGTACATTGCAAGGCCATTTGTTAAAGCAAGAATTATTATAACCATTTCTGTCATAAATTTAACAAATTTATTTTCCCACAATTTTAATACCGAATATTGACCTGCAATTATTATTATCAAACCTACAATCCCATATCCGCATAATGTATTAACATAATCATTATGTGCGTGTATTGCAACTCCTACAGCTGGATGGTTTTTCAAGGTTCCCCTAACTCCATCAATTCCCATTCCAAAAAACCACTCCAAAATTGTGGACTTTTTGTTATAAGCAGATAATACAACATTTGAAAATAATCCCCTTTGATTTGTAATAGAACCAGAATTAAATACTGCTGAAATAGACTTAGCAATAATAGGATTATTAACAATTAAATCCGTAAACACGGAAATATACATCAAGCAAAATAATCCTAATGAAATAATTATTACCTTTTTTTTAATACTATACAGCGAATAAAAATCAATAATCATTATTACAAAAAACGCCAAAAATGCACTTCTTACACCTGTCCGAATAATACTAAAAAAACACACACCCTTCAAAAAAAGAATGAAATTTTTTTTGTTTTCCCTATATACTTCTGCACACATACAGTAGATAATTATAATTGAGTATGCCAATTCATGTGGTAGTTCACATGGGCCATATAATATGGGAATAGATACTCCCCATCCCATTTGTAATCCATCAAAAAAAAATATAGAAATAATTATCACAAACCAATAGATATATATAGAATACAAAGCTTGCCTACCTGATTTTTTCAAAAACATTTCAAACTTAGTCAAAAAATCTTTTTTTGAAAATATCAAAAAAAGATATGCTAGGGCAATATAACTATAAAAATCAAGATGAAACAATTGATTAAATCCACTATGTAATCCATAATAAATACTATAAAAAACCAATAACACTGAAGATATTAAAAACTCTACTTTATTATTTATTGCAGTTTTAGAACAATAATATGCAAACGCTATAACAAAAAATAAAAGAAAGGATTTATTTTTCATATTCGGCATTACAATTCCTAATGCCATATTTATTGTTTGAAACCATAAAATATATTCGAAAAATAATTTATCCAACCCTATTTTTATCTTCATATTTAATACCTCTAATCGTGCCATTTCATATTATTGCTAACATCATGGTTCGTTTGGATCTATTCGGGATAATTCCAATTACTTATAACCTTTTTTATGTTATTTCAAATAATTTTACTCTGATTTCATAGATTCCATTTTATTTTGTAATACACCCTGAGAATTTTTACTGTTAAAATAGGCCCAAGATACGAAAGAATTGCATACCCTCTTACTCTATTTGAAGCATTTGAATCACATATTGTTATATTTCGATAAATTTTTACTTTGTTCCATAGTTCAAACTCCATAATCTGCTTATATGTTGGTGCTGATTGAAGAATTGTCATTATACATTCAATCATTTGAGACGCATATGCTTTTTTTAATCCATATTCTTCTATAGGAATATCCCTTTTAAATTGCTCAAGTCCTTCAACTACATCTAACTTTTTCATTGAAAAAGACGATGTAATTAAACTATTTTTTCTGCAATAATAGAAATAGCATATTTTATTGCCATATACAATTTTATTTGCTTTATCAAACACTTTATATGTTGTAAAAATATCTTCAGAAAACTTTCCTATCGGAAAATTAACATCTATAAATAATTCTTTCAAATACAACTTTGCAGGAGCTGCAACAGAATATTTATCCGCGTATAGCATTTCTCTCATTGCTTCATACTTATTCATACATAACGATATATTATCTTTTATCGCGCATGATTCATTGTCATTAATCGTTTTTCTTAGTTTGCATACTGCTATTTCTGCCTTTTCTTGAGATAATAATCTATACATATATTCAATATAATCTTCTGTGACATAATCATCACTGTCTATAAAAGTAATATATTTCCCAGTTGCTATATTAATCCCACAATTACGTGCATCTGACAAACCACCATTTGATTTATGTATAACTTTTATTCGATTATCTTTTTTCTTTATTTCATCACACAATTTTCCACAATTGTCAGGTGAACCATCATCTATTAAAATTATTTCTATATTCTTATAAGTTTGACAAATGACAGAATCAATACATCTTTGCAAATATTGCTCCACTTTATAAATAGGAATAACTATCGAAATCAATTCATTACTGCAACAACTACTATTTTTTTCCATGTTCACTTAACCTTTAACTCTTTAACTTATAAACTCTTTAAAATAATTAACCAAAATACTATCGGTATTTTCATGATTATACAATTCTGCTGTTCGTCTAGCATTTACTCCTATTTCTTCTCCCTTATAGTCCAATGCTTTGCTAATACTCTTATATAAGCTTTTCTCATTTCCGCTTTCAAAGATAAAACTATTCTCTAAATCTATACTATAACTTGATGGCCCATATTTATCTGAAACAACAACAAGTGCCTGACAAGCCATTGCTTCCAATCCTACTAATCCAAGACTTTCGCTTTTTCTGTTACTAGGAAATACAAACACATTAAGCGCATTATATACATACATTATTTTTTCTTGGGAAAGTAATTCGTATTTAATTATATAATTTCTAATATTAAGTTCATCAACCAGCCGATTGTATTCATCTATCTGGCTTCCATCTCCAACAACAATTATTTTTATATTTTTATATGTACTTATTATTTCTTTGCACGCTTTTAAAAAAATATCCCATCCTTTATTTTTTTCTATTCTGCTGATATATCCAATATAATCATAATTCAAATCAATACCTATTTTTTCTCTAGCTAAACTCTTACTCATTTTAGTAAATAATTTTGTATTTACGCCTCCAGATGGATACACTACGAGCTTTAATGGATCAATATTATAATTTTTAATTAGGTACATTTTAAAATACTCAGACGGGCAAATTATCCCATCTGATCTGGTCAATAATTTATTCGTTAGTTTTAAATACTTAATATCCTCTCCTGTTTCAGGAATCACATCATTTCCATGTACATTTACAATTACTTTTTTTCTCTTAAAGAAGTTTCCAATTAAAACAGGAAATGCAGTATGTGATGCATAATGTGCATATATAATTTCATAATTTCCAAATAATATATAGAGGATCGATTTTGTATAAAATAGAATATATTTAAATAATTTATTTAATTTGTTATCCACTTTTTTAATAGAAATAATATGTAACTTAAAACCAGCACTTTTCAAAACATTCACTGTATTTTCCACAAATACTCCGTAATGCGGATATTTTTCAGATGGATACATATTTGAAATTAATAATATTTTCTTCTTAACATTTTTTCTTTTAAACTTTGCCAAACCATAAATACAATTAATCATGACATTATAATCTCTTTATATTTATCTGAAATCAATTTCCAATTATACATATTCAAGATTCTGTTTTTTGCTTTTTCTTCATATTCAGCAATTTCAGTTTTATTTAAGTGTTCTGCTTTATTAATAACTTCAGCTAAATTTCCTTCTTCTAAATTCCAATATAATGCAGCGTCATTTGCAACTTCCCGATTAAACCCAACATCATAGAGGAGATTTAATTTTGTACTGCTTAATGCTTCTAATAATGAAGGATTTGTTCCACCTACAGAATGCCCATGAAAATATCCATACGCATCCTCTCTGATTTTTTTCAACAATTCTTGATTATAAACTGTCCCTGCAAATTTTATTCTTTTATCTTGACTAAAGTGCAATTTACAGTCTAATTTGTTCAAAAATTTATGATCTTTTGTTGTTATAATCACAAAATCTTTGTCTGTTTCGCTTTTCATAAATTCTCGAATCATCGTTTCAAAATTATTTTCTGGAACAAATCTTCCCACACTAACATAATACTTATATTTAAAGAGATTAAACTTTTTCTTCCATGTTATATAGTTAAGATCTGTATCTAATAATTTCGAAGGCCTAGCATCTGAACCGTATGCTATAAATGTTGTTTTAGGTTTGTACCTTGCATATTCCTTGCAAATATAATTTTCAATAGTTTTACTATCACAAACTTCTAGATCCGCATTCTTTACCATTAAACTTTCAGACAATTTCCAATACTTACGTATTATCCAATTATATTTTTCTCTTTTAAACTCCCACCCATCTGGATTATGCCAAAGCTTTCCGCCAAATTTACGTATTTTTTCCATAAAATATTTCATTGCAGGGCCTACTCTAGATGAAAGAACATATATAATTGGATTTTCAATATTATTTTTTTTAATATAATTACAGCAATATTGAAGTGCTTTTATATCATAAATAATTGCTTGTGCAGATCCTAGATCCAATGATTTAATTTTAAAACAATGTGCATTATGATAAATATATTCTGTATTAGACAAATGCTTTACATTTTTAAGCTTTTTCTCATCTGTAATACCAATACCATTAGCCTTACACATTATATAATATTGTATCTCTCTATTATTTTGATGGTATTCAGTTAATTTATCTAAAAATGTTTCATATCCACCATAAGTAAAACCCTTTGCACCAATTATAAAAATATGCCTCATTTGCTTTTCTCCGTTAATCCTGCATCTAACATCACAATTAAATCATTCTTAATATCCTGCAATTATTTTTCATCCCCTCTCCCTAACCATCTCTTCCCCATACCTCCCCAAACTATTCTTCAAATCCTTTGGCGTACACTCCTTCTCTATCCCTGCCAACACCCGATATTTATCAAAGATATTTGTGACCATTTTCATGGACAGCGGCTTGCCCAGTTTGGATAAAAACATCCGGCTGTCATAAATCCCGCCATGCTCAAAATACCCATGTTCATCCAGCCATTGCCCCATTTGCTTCTGTAAGTCCCTGGAATATAGATAAACTGAGCAGCCCTTCTCCTTCTTTCTCCGTATTGCCAAAACCGCCGTTTTCCGGTTATAGTCCAGTACCTCCATCCGCAGCAATTCACTTATCTCTATCCGATGGTAAAACAGCAGCTTCATCATCACCTGATCCCGGAGGCATACACGCCTCCGGAAATCACTGTCCAATTCCGTATATTCCCGGTCGATTGCCTGGAAAAAAGCATCTACCTCGCCTTTAGTCAAGAAAGTGTCTACAGAAGCTTTTTTCAGCTGCTTTGGCAGCACCAGTTCCCGGTTCCCCTTTATCACACCTTCAGCCTTCAGGTACGACAGGTAATATCCAAACACAAGGTGTTTCCTGCAGACCGTAGAAAAACGGCGCTCCTTTTCCCTGGAAAGGTAATTCAGGTATTCTTCCATTTTCCCTTCCCAGTCATATTGGGGCGGGGCATAGACAAGCCCGTTTTTATGATCACGGTTATCCCTATCCTTTTCTTCAACGGATTGCAGCCACCGGAAAAACAGTTCCAAGTCCAGCCGGTATGCTTTGGCCGTGCGCTCATCCAGCCCCCGGCACACTGCCTGGGAATCAATAAATCCTTCTATTGAATTTTGCAAATTTGAATCTTGGATCATTTGCTCCCCTCCGCTTTAAATTAAACACACGGTTCCCTCTTTTTTTGGTAAAATAAAAAGATATTTGCAGTTTTTTCACTTGAAACCACAAAATAGGAATTCTTGCAGGCATGATGGCAAAGTTTTCATTCATGCTTTTCAATCAACTAAGGCAGACTGCAGTATTTGCCTATACCAAAAATGGGCAAGCAAAGCAGATGCTCAAGCTTTATTGTAAAACTCGCCATCTTCCATGCAGCACAATTTTTCCCGAATATTTGGGTGGCTTATTTTTATAAATAACATATTGTTATTTGTAGTTAATATGGAATAAAAATTTCGATGCGACCATTTTCGCAGATTTCCCAAGTCTGCGAAA
>Ga0137297_11084_pt1 | contig 16817 bp, 13 predicted proteins | sample RamsorincwithD2O_FD_97191 | JGI IMG/M metagenome (GOLD analysis project Ga0137297, IMG submission 97191) | Mouse cecal microbial communities from Vienna, Austria - Mucin amended with D2O | ecosystem: Host-associated > Mammals > Digestive system > Large intestine > Cecum | place: Austria: Vienna... | reverse complement strand
GGCTTGAATCTGTCAGTCAAGTCCGGAACGGTCTTTGGTCTGTTGGGGGCAAACGGCGCCGGAAAGAGTACCACTATCGAATGCATCCTGGGAACGGAACAGGCCGATGGCGGAACCGCCCTGGTATTGGGGCGGGATGCCAAAAAGGACCGGCGCGCTGTATTTCAGAAAGTGGGCGTCCAGTTTCAGGAAGGGGATTACCAGCCGGAAATCAGGGTATCCGAGCTTTGCGAGGAAACTGCCTGCCTGTATGAGAGGCCGGCAGACTGGCGGAAGCTGTGTGAACGTTTCGGAATCGGGGATAAGACAGGTCATGCCGTAAAAAGTCTTTCCGGCGGGGAGCGCCAGCGGCTGTTTATTGTTCTGGCGTTGCTACCGACCCCAGAGATTGTGTTCCTGGACGAGCTGACTACAGGGCTGGACGCAAGGGCGCGCCGGACGGTGTGGAAGATTCTTGAGGATTTAAAGGGTGAAGGGCTGACCATCTTCCTCACTTCCCATTTCATGGATGAGGTGGAGGCCCTCTGCGATGAGATCTGTATTCTGAGAAAAGGGGAGGCCGTCTTTTACGGCACCGTGGAGCAGGCGAAATCTCAGAGCGGCTGTGAGCGTCTGGAGGATGCCTATTTGAAATTTGCGGACGAGGAGGTTGTGGCATGAGAACATTTTTCAGTCTTTTAAAAACAGAACTGAAGCTGAATATCCGGAATATGAACATGGTGATTTTTGCCGTCATTATGCCGGTTGTGGTACTGGTCATCCTTGGTTTCATATACCAGACAAAGCCCGCCTTTCCGGGGGCGGAGTATACGTTCCTGGAGCAGTCCATGAGCGCGGTCTGCACCATCTCCATCTGCGCCGGGGGCCTGATGGGGCTGCCTCTGGTGGTAGCCGGGTACCGGGAACGGAAAATCCTCAAACGGTTCAGGGTGACGCCCATCAGCCCGGTTATGCTGCTGGGGGTGGAATTTACCATCTATGTGCTGTATGCCGCGGTTTCTATGGCTCTGGTTTTTCCCATGGCGGCTGTATTCTGGGGCGTAAGGCTTCCCGGCAGCCCGGCGGCATTCCTTGGAGGCTGGCTTCTTACCCTGGTTTCCACCTTAAGCATCGGGATGATGGTGGGCGGCATTGCGAAAAATGAAAAAATGGCCAGTGTGATCGCCTGCCTTTTGTACTTTCCCATGCTGATTTTTTCCGGGGCCACGCTGCCCTTTGAGGTGATGCCGGAGATGATGCAGAAAATCGTTGCCCTTTTCCCGCTGACACAGGGGATACAGCTTATGAAGGCGGCTTTTCTGGGGATGCATACGGAATCTGTCTGGGTACCGGCAGCGGTTATGGGAATCGTCACCATTTTGTGTGCAGGCGCGGCGGTGAAATTTTTTAAATGGGAGTGAGTTCTTTCGGGCTATCAATTCGTATCGTTCAAATGCGAGGTTTTTTGTGAGAGAATCGGCTATAATAAAAGCAACAGGGGGAACACGATGGACTGGATAAAACGGTTGAACCGGGCGATTGATTTTATAGAAAAGAACCTGGATGGGGAACTGGATTATGAGGAGGTAGCCGGGGTTGCGGGCTGCCCTTCCTACTATTTCCAACAGATGTTTTTATATATGACAGACATGACACTGCGGGAATACATACGGCGGCGCAGGCTGTCTCTGTCCGCCGTGGAACTGCAAAAGGGAAATGGAAAAGTAACGGATATTGCCATGAAGTATGGTTATGAATCTCCCACCGCGTTTACCAGGGCTTTTAAGAATTTTCATGGAATCACGCCCTCCGCTGTAAAAACGGAACCGGTATCCTTTCAGGCATATCCGCCCATTTCTTTTTCCATGGCAATCCACGGAGGGGCGCCGCTGCAGTTCAGGATAGAGGAAAAAGAAGCGTTCCGGATACTGGGAAGGTCCTGTCCCCTGTCGAAAGAACTGACAGAGAATTTTGAAAGGATACCAGCGGTATGGGATGCCGCACTGGCAGACGGAACACTTGCCAGATTACTCTCCATGGCAGAGGGAAAGCCGGAGGGACTTCTCGGTGTCAGTATCCATCATACGGAAGACTGGAAATATCTGATTGCTGTCCGTTCCGATCAGAAGCCGGGGGAATACGAAGAATATCAGATTCCGGCATGCAAATGGGCGGTTTTTGAAGGAAAGGGAACGAACCGTACCCTTCAGGAGCTGGAAAAGCGTGTCATTATCCAGTGGCTTCCTACGTCCGGCTACACCTACGCAGAGATACCGGATATTGAGGTGTATCTCCATGCAGACCCGGAAGACGCAGTCTATGAATACTGGCTTCCTGTACGATAAGAAGAGCATGGAACCGGAAGGAGGATACCGATGGATGGTCAGGAGATGATGAAAGAGCTTAGGGCACAGGCTTCTGAGAAATACAGGGAAAATATGATTCGGATGGGGATACCGGCCGAAAATAGTATTGGTGTGGCAACGTCCGTAGTAAGGGGCCTTGCAAAGAAAGCCGGGAAATCGCAGGAGCTGGCATTTGAACTGTGGAATACAAAATACCACGAGGCAAGGATGCTGGCGGTCTTGTTGATGAATCCGAAGGCGACAACGGATGCTGAGGCGGAAAGGCTGCTCCTTGATGTGGTTTCCTGGGATTTATGCGACCACCTGTGTAAAAATTTATTTTTGAAGATGAAGAGGAGGGATAATTTTATTGCAAAGTGGATACGCGAACCGCAGTTATATAAAAAAAGGGCGGCGTTTGTGCTGATTGCAACTTCCGTGATACATGACAAAAAGCTGACGGATGAAACCGTGGACGGCTATCTGGAGATGGTTACACAGCATGCGGATGATGGACGGGAGCATGTGAAAAAGGCGGTTTCTACTGCTTTGAGGGAAATCGGAAAAAAGAACTTTCATTATAATGAAAAGGCGCTTTTGCTGGCGCACGAGTGGATGGAAGGAGAGAGCAAGGTGTTGAGGTGGATTGGAAAGGATGCGGTGAAGAAACTGGAAACCATGGTAAAGGCAGAAGGACGGGGACGTCTGATTTCCGCAAATACCAGGATGGGAAAGGAATCAGGAGGTTCAGGATGAACGGGAAGTTTTTTGCGCTACCGCAGGAAAGGCAGGAGCAGATCATAAATGCGGCATATGGTGTGTTTTCCAGGAACAGCTATAAAAATGCGTCCATGTCCAGGCTTGCGGATGCCGGCGGCGTATCCAAATCCCTGCTGTTTCATTATTTCCTAAATAAAAAAGAACTGTATCTGTACCTTTGGGAACATGCATGCAGGCTTTACCGTGAAAAAGTAAGGAAGGGAGATGCGCAGACCACGGATTTGTTTGAGATCCTCTGCCAGAGGGTTCTGGCAGGCTGTGTATTCATGAGGGAAGCCCCGACCATATACCTGTTTATCTTGAGGGCATTTTTTGAGGAAAACCCGGAAATCAGGGAAGAACTTCAGAATCATTATAAGACAGCCTATCTTCACGGAACAGAAGATATACGGGGGCCGGCAGATATGGACCTATTCCGGCCGGGGATTGATACGCGGCTGCTGTTAGAAGAGATTAACGGTTATCTTCTCAGCTGTTACTGGAAGATGTTTTCAACCGGGGAGTTGAATCCGGATTCTCTGGAAAAGGACTTCCTGAAAAGAGTTGGACAGTGGAAAAGGGTATACCTGAAAGAAAGGAATCATTAAGATGGCAGTTTCAAATATAAGAGCAGACTTTCACGCAGAACTGCAAAAGGTTTGGGAGATTGTGACTTCTCTGGAGGATACGGCGTGGCGCAGCGATCTGAGCAGGGTTGAGATTATAGATGATAAGCAGTTCGTGGAATATACAACATCCGGCTGCCAGACCACCTTCACCGTTACAGTGAGGGAAGAATGCCGGCGATGGGAATTTGATATGGAGAACGACAACATGCATGGGCATTGGACAGGGATTTTCTCCAGCAAAGGCAACATAACAACGATTGATTTCACGGAGGATGTTACAGCAAAAAAATGGTTTATGAAACCGTTTATCGGGGCGTATCTGAAAAAGCAGCAGGCTTTATATATAACGGATTTAAGAAAAGCTTTGGAGCATACCTCATAAGTAAAGCGGGAGGAATTATCTTTTCTATTGACTTTTTACAAAAAGGAGAATAGAATGATAGCAAGCACTTGCTTGGGGGTGGGAAGAATGGACGAAACAAGCCAAAAAATTATTGACGCAACCATGTCTCTGATTCGTGATAAAGGGTATGTTGCCACAACGACAAAGGATATCGCGCGATTAGCCGGCGTAAATGAGTGTACGCTGTTCCGTAAATTTCAAAATAAAAAAGATATTGTACTCCATGGGGTATCTCAGGAAAAATGGAGAGCGCATGTTGCGCCGGAGCTTTTCAAAAATGTGCAATGGGAGTTAGAGCCGGATTTAGAGATGTTTATGAACGCATATATGGATAAAATCACTCCGGATTTTGTAAATCTGTCCATTGGCTTAAGAGCGCCGCAGCTTTATGAAGAAACTGCCTCTATGATCATGAAAGTACCACAGGCATTTCTTTCTTCTCTGACAGAATACTTCAGGAAAATGGAGGAACTGGGGAAAATTCCTCATTATGATTTTGAAAGTCTGGCGATGACTGTTTTTTCTTCCACGTTTGGTTATACCTTTTTAAATGCGTCTTTTGGCCAGAACCTTACGGATGTGGGCAGAGAAGAATTTATCAAAAACAGTGTGAAGATATTTGTAAATGGGATTGTACAGAAGTAAAAATGGCAGTAACAGTTCAGATAGGTCTGCGCGTTTACCGCGCTGACCGTACGATAACGCAATGGCCGCGGGCATACAGCCCATCGCCGCAGGCGATTTTAAATGGCTGTATGTCGTAACAGTTCAAGGGGTATCTGAACTGTTATAAATGGTACTGTATATTCAGTGCCATTTTATCATACCTGAAAGCAAGCAAGTACACGCATACAAGGAGGCAATGATGATGATTACAGGCGCGGAATTATTTGTGAAAGCTCTCAAGGCGGAGCAGGTAGATACCCTGTTTGCCTACCCGGGCGGACAGGCAATCGACCTGTTTAATGCCCTTTACGGTGAACAGGATATTGATGTTATTTTGCCGCGGCATGAGCAGGGATTAGTCCATGCGGCGGACGGATATGCACGCTCCACGGGAAAAGTCGGGGTCTGTCTGGTTACAAGCGGACCGGGAGCTACCAATTTAGTGACAGGGATAGCGACAGCGAATTATGACAGTGTTCCACTGGTATGCTTCACCGGGCAGGTACCTACTGGGCTGATTGGAAATGACGCCTTTCAGGAGGTTGATATTGTGGGTATCACAAGAAGTATCTGCAAATACGCCGTAACGGTCCGCAAACGTGAGGAATTGGCGGCGGTCATCAGGAAAGCCTTTCTTATTTCCCGGACAGGGAAACCGGGCGTTGTTGTTGTCGATTTACCGAAGGATATACAGAGGGAATATGGCAGTGACGACTACCCGGAAGAAATCGAAATCAGAGGATATAAGCCGAAGCTTTCCGTTCATCCGGGACAGTTAAAGAAAGCACTGGAAACATTGAATCACGCAAAGAAGCCCGTCTTTTTGGTCGGCGGCGGCGTGAACATCAGCCATGCACATTCGGAAATGCTAAAGCTAGCAGAAATGACAGGGGTTCCCGTTGTTACTACCATCATGGGAAAAGGGGCAATTCCCACAACCCATGACTTGTATATCGGGAATCTGGGAATCCATGGAAGCTATGCAGCCAATACAGCTATCAGTCATTGTGACGTCCTCTTTTCTATCGGGACAAGGTTTAATGACCGCATAACAGGAAAAACCGGACACTTTGCCACCCATGCGGCAATCATTCATATAGATATAGACCCCGCTTCGATTTCCAGAAATATAGAGGTGGATATTCCCATTGTTGCGGACGCAAAAACGGCTCTTTTGGCATTGCTTGAAAAAGCGCAGAAATTAGATACGGAGGAATGGCTGGAGCAGATCAGGCAGTGGAAAAGCCAATATCCCCTTTCCATGAAAACAGAAGGGCTGACCCCGGAAAAAGTGATAAGGGCAATCAACCATACGTTTGACAACGCGATCATTGCCACAGATGTGGGGCAGAACCAGTTATGGGCGACACAATTCCTGGAATTAAGCGAAAAGAAACAGATGCTGACTTCCGGGGGCCTGGGAACCATGGGCTATGGCTTTCCGGCTGCTATTGGAGCCAAAATCGGGAATCCGTCAAAGGATGTTATCGTTATTTCCGGGGACGGCGGCATGCAGATGAACATTCAGGAAATGGCGACCGCAATCTGCTATGAACTTCCAATCACCATCTGCATACTTAACAACGGTTATTTGGGAAATGTACGGCAATGGCAGGAAATGTTTTTTGACAGGCGTTATTCCAGCACCTGTATGCGGTACAGGAAAAGCTGCCCCGGCAGCTGCAATACCCCGACAGAGCACTGCCCGGAATATACGCCGGATTTTCTTAAATTGGCGGAAAGCTACGGGGCAAACAGTATTCGCGTAACAAAAGAAAATGAGATAGCCGCTGCCCTTGAAACTGCAAAAGACACGCTAAAAGTACCTACTGTCATTGAATTTATCATTGAGCCGGAGGAAAATGTTATGCCGATTGTTCCGCCCGGCAATGCTTTGGACGACATGATACTGGAAAGCGGGGATAAGGGAATATGAAAAAAAGATGGATTTGTTTATTTGTTGAAAATGATGTAGGGGTTCTTGCCAGAATATCGGGACTGTTTTCCGGGAAGTCCTATAACCTGGCCAGCCTGACCGTGGGGACAACCGAGGACAGAACGGTTTCCCGTATGACAATCAGCTTAACCAGTGATGACAGAACATTTGAACAGGTAAAGAAGCAGCTGGGCCGGTGTGTTGAGGTAATTAAGGTAGTTGATCACACAGACATTGCGATTCATATGAAAGAGCTGATGTTTGTAAGAATCAATAACTGCTCGGATCGGGATATTGACGGGATATTCAAGATTTCGCAAGTATTTCAGGTATCGGTTATTGATTATTCCCCGGAGACCGTGCTGATTGAAAGTGTGCATACAGAAAACCGTAATAATGATCTGATTGCATTACTGGAGAAATGCTATGCAAACCGAATTGAAATTGTCCGGGGAGGCAGTGTTGCTGTTGAAACATTAAGCATAGCTGAACGATAAAGAGGAATGGGTCTTCTCAAAATTGGTCAATGGGGTGATAATATAGAAAGCGAATCAGATATGAATGCGATATAAGAATGATACTTGTATTTTGTGACCATAATGTTTATACTGACATTAGAGCGTGTCTGAAAATTGCTTTCCGGTAGCTGTGCACTCCACTTTGTGGGAGATTTGGCCCAAATGAACGCGGCGTAGCGGGCTATGTTAAGTGAATTTGGCCCAAATATCCCAAGGGACGCCTGCGGTGTACCGCGAAGTGGGGCGTGCACACCGAAGGCGTCCCTTGTGGAGATGCCGGGAATGAATTTTCAGACACGCTCTAGTACATCGTTGCACTAATTCCCGAGTAAATAGCACTCGCTATCCGTGCCATCTGCACGCCTGCGAAGCTAGCCGTAGGTCCCACTACGCCGTCGCTTCGCAGACGCACAGCTGACACGAATATCAAGCACTATTTACTTCGGGATTAATGCAACGATGTACTAGCAGCATTGCTGTCATCTGGAATAAAATCAGCAAACATATTGAATGATACGAATTTACGAAAGGAGATTGCGAATGCTTCATATTGAACATTATTCGAAAACTTTTCCCGGCGGGAAGAAGGCGGTGGATGACCTGACCCTGCATGTCGGACCAGGCGAGATATATGGATTTATCGGCCATAACGGAGCAGGCAAAACCACCACCCTTCGGGCCGTGGCCGGGGTGATGGACTTTACGGAAGGCACCATCACCATTGACGGTCATGATATTAAGAAGGCTCCTGTTCAGGCGAAACGTGTCACCGCTTTTCTGCCGGACAACCCGGACATCTATGAGTTTATGAAAGGAATTGATTACCTTAATTTCATTGCCGATCTGTATGACATTCCGGCAGATCAGCGTACTGCGGATATTGGCAAATATTCCGATGCTTTTGAACTCACGGACAGCCTGGGTTCCCCCATTGGCAGCTACTCCCATGGGATGCGGCAGAAGCTGGCTTTGATTTCCGCTTTTATCCGGCGGCCCAGGCTGCTGATTCTGGATGAACCATTTGTAGGTCTGGACCCTTCGGCTGCACATATAATGAAAGGTTATCTGTCAGAATTATGCCAAGGCGGGTCAGCGGTATTTTTTTCCACTCATGTACTGGAAGTGGCGGAAAAGCTGTGCGACCAGATTGCTATTATCAAAAACGGAAAACTGATCCAAAGCGGCCCTACGGCAGAGCTGGTGGGGGATTCCTCCCTGGAAAGCGTATTTTTAGAACTGGAGGGAGAGCGATGAAAAAATTTTTTGTCCTGTTGAACGTCAGCCTCCGGTCCATGCTTCTTTCCTCAACCAATTCCAGGGGACGCAGTAAGAGAAAAGCGGCTACCGGGCTGGGCGCGGTCTTTCTCATTGCCTTTCTGGGGCTGTACCTGTCAGGGCTTTACAGTTATATGCTGATGAAGGCGCTGGCGCCATCCAATATGGAAGTGCTGGTATTTGTGTTCATGGGCATAGGGGCACTGGTGGGCGGGCTTCTGTTTACCACCTTTGCGGTGAAGGGCGTGGTATTTGGCGGAAAGGACAATGACCTGCTGCTGAGCATGCCGGTGCCTACAACCATGCTGATGGTTAGCCGGGTAACTGCCATTTATCTGGAAAACCTGCTGTTCGCCGTTTTCGTACTGGTTCCCGCCGGAGTAATCTGTACGTTTCTGACACAAAACGGTGTGGGTCTTAGTCTGCTGTTCTGGATGCGGCTGGGGATCGCGGTGCTGGCCCTTCCGCTGCTGGATACGGCGCTGTCTGTATTGTTGGGGGCGCTGGTGGCCTTTCTGTCTGTCCGGGTGTCCCGCAAAGCGTTGGGGCAGAATATTGTGATGGGAATATTCATGGCAGCAGTGTTCTATTTCTCGTTTCACCTAAACGGTATGATTAACAGCCTTGCTGAGAATGCCGCCGGAGTGAAAGCCTCCCTTACCTGGGCGGCGCCCATGCTGTGGATGGGGGAAGGCATTATGGGAGACTGGAAAATGCTGCTGGTCTTTGTCCTGTGCTGCGTGTTCCCTTTTGCTCTGGTGGTAATGGGCCTTGGCCGGGGATACCGTCAGGCCGTGACTGCTTTTGCTGCGCGGTCCGTACAGAGCAATTACAAACTCACGGCACAGACTGCCTCCGGACCGAAGAAGGCTTTGCTGAAAAAGGAAATGCAGCGCTTTTTTGGTACTCCCATGTACTTCTGGAATGCCGGTATCGGTCTGATTATGCTGCTGGCCGCAGGGGGAGCCTCCCTGGTTATGAGAGAGAAACTGTTGGCTTATGTGGAAATGGCAGGGTATCCTTTACCGCTGCTTCCCATGGCGGCAGCCGTGATTGGTTTCTGCCTCTGCACCTGCCCCATCACTGCGCCTTCCATCAGCCTGGAGGGAAAATACCTGTGGATTTTGCGGGAATCCCCCATAGAGGAAAGCTCCCTGCTCTGGGTTAAAGTTGGCTTTCAGCTTCTGCTGACCCTGCCTTGTACGATAATTGCCGGACTGTGTATTTCGATTGCTTTTGGTTTTTCTTTGTGGCAGGGGGCGGTGCTGCTTATTGCCACACTGCTTTTCGCCATAGGGCATGCTGCCTTTGGAATGCTTATGGGCCTGTGCTTTCCGAAGCTTGACGCAGTGAATGAAACGGTCGTTATCAAGCAGTCTATGGCCACGGTGCTGGCAATGTTCGCTTCCATGGCGGTACTTGGGGTGGCGGCAGGATTCTATTATCTGGGCAGCAAAACAGCTCCCTGGACCGCACTGGCCCTGCCCATAGGGGTATTCGCTTTGTTTGCGGTGGTATGCACTGTGATCCTCACCAGACAGGGACCATCACTGCTGAGAAAACTATAGAAAAAAGCAGATACAAGGGGGAGTAATGAACGGGCCAGGGCCTGCAATCCCTGTTCCCAGGTATATCTTTATAACAAACAGTATTTCGAAAGTCTGTAAACCTGCAGGAAAAAGGGGCTGTCGGGAAATGATTCTTTGTCCACGATATATCCGGTGATCCACCTGGTATCACCACAATATATTGCGTCCATAGATCATTTTCCGACAGCCCCTTTTTCTATAAATCAAAAACCTACTCCAAAATTACCTGTGTTTCCCGTCTTTCCATCTGACAGCCATGATTCCCAGAGCTCCGGCTGCCCCGCTTAGGAGCAGCACTGCCCAGAGCAGGTTTTGGGTACACCGTCTTCCCATACAGTAATGGTATCCGGGCTGTTTGAATCATTGGGTTAGGTGGGCCGCCCTCCGAGATGTAGGATCAACTGGTACCGTCCTCCGTATCTCAGGCCTTACTGCCGTCCCCGTTGGTTCTGGACGCCTCAGAAAAGGAGATCGCCACATCATGTTTCTTCATAAACAGAATGCCGAAGGAGCCGGGACCGCAGTTGCTGGCAATGGCCGATGAGGCTTTCTGCACATATACCCGGTCAAAGGGACAGTACTGCTGGACCAGCTTCTGAATCAGCAGGATCTGTTTGGACTCCATCCCGGCATAGGTGATGAACAGAATACGCTTGTCAATGCTGCCGGAATTGGCCAGCACCTTCCGTATATAGCGCTTGGCCACCCGTTCAAAACCGCCCATCTCCATGCTGCCTACCTTCATCCGGCTGTTGCGCAGCACAAGTACCGGGTGCAGCAGCAGCGCGTCACACATCACCTGGATCTTCTTTGGGATCTGGCCTGCCTGACACATCCAGTGGGTGCTGTCAATGATAAATGCCGAGGAAATATAACGCTGCAGCCGTTTCACAGCATCCACGATCTCGTTTCTGGGCACGTGGTTTTCCGCCATGTAGGCGGCATGGAGCACGATCAGACCCATGCTGCTGGAAAGATGGCCGGAATCCAGAACCGTGACGTTTTCAAAGGATTTGGCAGCTTCCAGAGCATTATCATATCCCTGGCTGATATGCTTTGCCATGGTGATGTGGATCACATTCTGGGCTTCTGTCAGCCTCTCGGCAAAGAAACGCTCATAATCCTCCACATCCGGTGCCTGGGAAATACCGGTTCCTCCTTCTGCCATATGGGACAAAAGCTCATCTGGTTTCAGCTCCAGTCCGTCCAGGAACCGGCCCTGGCCGGTACGGACATAGTAAGGACACACTACAATACCGAACTCCCGGATCAGGGATTCCGGAAGATCACACACGCTGTCGGTTGTGATCATCAGGGAGCGCCGCTGTGTCTGCTCAAAGATCAGGATCTCCTTACTGATATCCGACAAGGCCGCCTCCTCATTGAGCCGCACCAGCTCCCTGGGAAGAATGCTTAAGACAGACGCCTCCAGCAGGGCTCCGCTGACCGGCTTGGCCAGATAGCCGCTAAAGCCCTCCTTCCGGTAGAGAAGCTGGTTGTCGCTTCCTGCATTTGCTGTCAGGGCGATCACCGGCACGTCCTGGCAAAGGCCTGCCGGCTGGGTCCGCAGCTTGTGGAGACACTGGATTCCGTCCATCTCCGGCATCATGTGATCCATGAGAATGGCATCATAATGCTGGTTCTGGGTGTGCCGCAGACACTCGGCGCCGCTTATGGCCGTGTCGATGTGTATCCTGGTGGCGGAAAGGAGCTTGCGCACCACCATCAGGTTCATCTCATTGTCATCCACCACCAGAATGTGGGCATTGGGCGCCTCAAAGCTCTGCCGGTACTGCTCTCCTGCCTTTGCCTTCACCCGGGAGGCCAGGGTAAAGGTCCCCAGCTCCTTGCTGTCCACAATATCCTGGTCCAGCATCACCAGGAAGGTGGAACCCTTGGTATACACACTGTTGACACTGATTTCCCCGCCCATAAGCCCCACTAACTGGTGAACAATGCTAAGGCCCAGGCCGGTTCCCTCAATGTGGCGGTTCCGCTCCTCATTGACCCGCTTAAAGGCATTGAATATGTAGGGAATATTCTCCTTCTTGACCCCCTGGCCCGTGTCCGTGACCGAATACCAGACCCGTACCCGGTTCAGGGCCATACGCTCGCACCGGACCGTAAGGGTAATGGACCCTTCACTGGTGTATTTTACCGCATTGTTCAGCAGGTTAATGAGAATCTGCTTGATACGGACCTCATCGCCGCAAAGCATGCTGGGAATGGAGGGGTCCACATGAAGCCGGAACTCCAGTCCCTTTTCCCTGGCCTTGATCCAGATCATATTGACAATCTCGGAGAAAAGGGCTCCTGTCTCGTAGGATACGTTGATGATCTCCATTTTCCCGGACTTTATCTTGGAAATGTCCAGAATATCGTTGATCAGGGTCAGCAGCATCTTGCTGGCCCCCTGAATATTCCTTGCGTTCTCGGCAACATCCTCCGGAATATCCCCCCGCAGGATGATTTCGTTGAGTCCGATAATGGTGTTGATGGGGGTGCGGATCTCGTGGCTCATGCTGGAGAAGAAATTGTTTTCCGCCTTGTTCAGTTCCTCGATCTCCTTTTTCTGCTGTCTGGAAATCTCATTTTCCCTCTGGTAAAGCCGGTTTAAGAACATAAGCAGAATACTGGACAGCATACCCACCATGATAACGGAAACAGACGAATCAGAGAACGAACGCGCATCCGTGCTCCGTGCCACCAGCTCCGGGTACTGGAACGCCACGTAGTAACAGAGCAGGATTTCCGCAGCACACAGAAGCAGAAAGCCCACCCTGCGTCTTCCGGTCAGGGTAACACTTATGTAGATAAAACAGAGCACGAACCATTCCGGCATCCCACTGTAGAATCCGCCTGCGGTGAAAAAACTCACCGGAAAAAGCAGAAGAAGCAGTACCGCGATGACTGTGGCTCCCGTATTGATATATTGTTTCTGAATACTGATTCTGCTGACTATGGTAATACACAAAAGGCTGACCGCCAGAATCAGCAGATTGACAAGACTCCTTCCCATAGGCAGTATGATCATCAGTGCTACCATACAGATACCGGTGACTACGCGGAACATACGCTCCTGCAGGCTGGTCCTATGGTCAAAGATTATTTCAAACCACTTTTTCAACACCTGGTACTTCCTCCTAATTTTACATTTCCATGGAAGTGCCGCAAAATACCCTGATTCCGGCTATTTTGCGACACTCCCATGCATTACAGTCTGGCAATGGTCTCACAGATCTGGTCGTAGAGTTCCAGCAGGGCCGAATGGCAGTGGTAGATATAATCCAGATTGCCCTTCTTCCCGGCCTGCTCCAGAAGTCTCGCCCTCTCTGCCAGCTGCTCCGCGCCAATGGTCAGGGACGTGCTCTTTAAGGCATGGACCTTGACCGTATAATCGTTCCAGTTGGCCGACTCGTACAGGGAAATGATTTCGGCCTTCTTCTCCTCTGCCTGGGAGCAGAACATCCGCAGCATTTCCTCATAGAATTCCGTCTCTCCGCAGCAGTAATCCAGTCCCAGCTGCACATTGATGCCGATATCTGAAAGCGGGGTAAAGGAGACCGTGTGGACCTGCTCTCCTGCCTGTTCCGGGGCATCGGACCAGGTCTGTTCCGGGGCTTCTTCCCGGGACGGGAGATTCTCTCTGCCGCTGCCGCCGGACCAGGTCTGCTCCGGGGCTTCTTCCCGGGACGGGCGGTTCTCTTTGCCGCTGCTGCCGGACCAGGTCTGCTCCGGAACTTCTTCCCGGGACGGGCGGCTTTCCCTGGTTTCCTCTTTTGGAAGCTTTTCTTCCGCGGCTCTTCTGGCTGCGGCCTTCTTCTTGGAACGCTTCTTTCCTGAAGATTTTCCTTCCTGTCTGTTCCTGCCTCCGGCAGTTGTCTCTGCCGGCTTCTGCTCCTGGACGGACTCTTCCTGTGACTCCTGCTCTGCTGCGGCTCCACGGCTGTTCCCCACTGGCCCGGACTCTTCCCGGGACTCCTGCTCTGCTGCGGCTCCACGGCTGTTCCCCACTGGCCCGGACTCTGCCTGGATCTCCGGTTCCGCCGTTTGGGTTCCTTCCACTCCCGCCGCTCCCGTCACCAGCGGTTCTTTGCCATTCGCGCTCCAGACCATACCTTCCGGCGTGCCTTCCAGGGCCGGAGACATTTCATACTGGAACTGGACATGGTTCCTGGGCAGTACCTTGCGCAGCACCCGCTCCAGGACTGCCCGCTCAATGGGCTTGGGTACAAATTCGGTGAAGCCTTCGTGCCGGAACATTTCCCTGACACCGCTGATGGTGTTGGCTGTCAGTGCAATCACCGGCAGATCCCGGTACATTCCGCCGTTTAACTCCCTGAGATGCTTTAAGGTCTGCACACCGTCAAAGCCCGGCATCATGTGATCCAGGAACACGATATCATAAGCCGTGGAAGCACACCGCTCCAGGGCCTCCCTGCCGCTAAGGCAGGTATCCACCTCAATCCCGTAGCTGCCCAGCACACCTTTGGCAACCACCAGGTTCATCTCCTCGTCATCCACCGCCAGAACCTTGACTCCCGCGCAGGAGAAGGGCTTGCGGCCTGCGGCCTGGGCTTCCTCGAACCCATTGGCTTTCTCCTCCCCGTTAAGCAGGTTCACCACGGAAAGAGCGGAGAAAGGCTTGCGGATCACCCAGAGCCGGCTGTTCCGGCCCAGAATAAAATCACGCTCCGCAATCACAATCACCCGCAGGGAGTCTGTCAGCTTCTCGTAGTAATCGCTGTTCTCTTCGTACTCTGTCTGTGCGATGAAAACATGGGTCAGATGGTGGCTGGCCTGCAGCTTCAGCAGCCCGTCAAAATTGTGGGCCTGATATCCTTCTATGCCCAGCCCCTCCACCATGTGCATGATCATGTTGTCATAATATCTCCGGACCTCATCACTGTTGTACTTCTCAGGCCGGAAATAGCAGGCAATACAGAGCCTTCCCGGATTCCACAGCCGCATGGCCGGTGTGGAATCTTCCACCCCCTGGGGGATGGTAATATGGACCTGGAGTCCCTCCTGCTCTTTGCTCTCGAAATGAATGAATCCACCCATAGCATGAAGCAGGCCCCTGGCAATGGGTAATCCCAGTCCCAGTCCGCCTGCAAAACGGCTGCTGCCGGTATCTGCCTGGTAGAAATCATCACACATCTGTGTAAGCTGGCTGCCGGTCATACCAATGCCGGTATCATAGATATCGATCATCAGGTTAATGCCGTAGCTTTCCTGCCGGAACTCCATGCAAAGGTTGATTCCGCCTTCTTCCGTGAATTTGATGGAATTCTCCAGAATAATCTTGAGAACATGGGATATCTTCTCAACATCCCCCACCAGAACCGACGGCATCCTGGGGTCCATGTCAAATACCATCTCCAGATGGTGCTTGTTGCTCTGCATGGCAGTCATGGTCAGAATATCATTAAGTACGGAAGTGATCCGGTAGGGCTCCGAGGACGCGGTCAGGGTTCCCTCCATGATCTCCGTATAGTCAAGCATATTGTTGATCTGGTTGGACAGCCGCTTGCCGGCCAGCTTGATGGACTGCATATCCTCCCGGATCTCCCGTGAAATGCCCTTCTCCAGGATCACTTCACTGATGCCCAGAACCATGTTGATGGGTGTCCTCAGCTCATGGGACACATTGGACAGAAATTCTGCATTCTGCCGTCCGGCCTTTTCCAGCTCCACCAGGGTCCGGTCATACCGTTTCCGGTTCTCCCGCCGCCGGTTGATCCGGTACCGGGCGATTGTCATGGAACCGGTCACCACAGTGGCACCAAACCCCAGGCGCACCAGCTCCTGGGCTCCCATGTCCCAGGTGATGGTTCCCAGAACCAGCCCGTGATACAGCAGCACCACCAGATATAAACCGGCAGTCATATACAGCAGCCGCCGTCTGTCAAACATGGAAAAAACAAGAATCAGCATACATGCCACCGCGGGCATATCATAAAGTGAAATTCTATGTACACCAAAGAAAAAAAATCCCACCATCAGCAGTCCGGCGCATAAATTCTCGTAAAACGTCTCCGAACCAGTTCTTCCGATGTGAAGAATCCACACCAGGGTATTGCCCACCAGGATCACCGGAACCATCCACAGTTCCCATGACATAGCCAGGTCCACCAGAATCAGCATTACCCCGAACATGGTAACAATACTGGCCAGAAGCAGATGGATACTCGTCTGCTCGTTTCTCATTGCTCCTCCAGCCCCATTGCAACCCGTTTCAGCAGTTCATTCGGAAAAAATGGTTTCTTTAAATAATTGACAGCTCCCATACTGATGGCTGTACGCACATCATCCTCATAGCCGGATGCCGTCAAAAAGATCACCGGGACATCCACGGAAGCTTCCTTCATATGCTGGAAGGTCTCCAGACCGTCCATAGCCGGCATGGCAATATCCAGAAGCACCAGATCAATCTCCTCGGTCTTGATCTTATCCAGTGCCTCTCTTCCGGACTCTGCCAGAAGTACCTTATACTGCCTCTCCAGGATCATCTTGGTCCTCTTGAGATTCATCGCGTCATCATCCACTACCAGAATACATTTGCTCATTACTGATGCCTCCTCATTTACTCTTGCGGTTCTGGAACCGTCACCTTCAGATTCCCCCTGAACCATTCCAGGAAATCCCCTTTGGATTTGTTGTAAAGCACAATCACTATAAAATCAAGTGCTGGATTGCAAAAAATCGAGAATTGTAA
>Ga0137297_11082_pt1 | contig 16836 bp, 19 predicted proteins | sample RamsorincwithD2O_FD_97191 | JGI IMG/M metagenome (GOLD analysis project Ga0137297, IMG submission 97191) | Mouse cecal microbial communities from Vienna, Austria - Mucin amended with D2O | ecosystem: Host-associated > Mammals > Digestive system > Large intestine > Cecum | place: Austria: Vienna... | reverse complement strand
TATTGGTGAAGTATTGAATCCTGAATCTAAGCATATATTTTTTATATTTTCATACATCTGAATAAGTTCATCATATATCTCTGAAAATATAACACTGTCATGCATATTTCCTGGTGCTACTTTATTATATAATACATAACCTTGTTTATCTGACATAGTCATATGTGTATAGGCAAAACATTTTTGTTTTTCTCCTTTATGAAACAATCCACATTCAGGATCTGTTGTACTTTCTTTGATATGTCTTGTTTTCTTGACTTCTATTTCTTCTCCAGTTTCTTCATCAAATGCATATTCTTTTTTTGTTAATGACTCAAATGGTTTCTTTCCATTTTCTTTTCGATCTTCATTGATTTCGTCAAGTAATTCTTTTTCGTATGTTTTGGCTACAATTTCAATTTCCTTATCAGTCGCTTTCCTTGAATTGGCTGAGGCTTTTCTATGTGTACCATCTCCAAATACTGTCGTTGTATCAATAAATCCATTATCAATACCTTGTCTGATAATATGATTAAAGATTTGATCAAAGACCTGACTGTCTTTGTATCTTCTTTGATAGTTTTTTGACCATGTAGAATAGTTGGGAACTTCTTCATCAATACTGATACCTAAAAACCATCTATATGCCATATTGACTTGAATTTCTTTACAGGTTTTTCTCATAGAATTGATACCGAATGTATAATTGATAAAGATCATTTTAAAAAGAACCACAGGATCAATAGATTGTCTTCCTACATGACTATAAAGTGGTTTAACCAATGGATAGATAAACTTCCAATCTATAGTCTTTTCAAGTATTCTTACTAAATGATCTTGTGGTACTAAGTCGTCTAAAGTACTCAAAATAATTCCATCAAATTTTATATTTGCACGATTTGTCATTGCCATAATATTTCACCTCAAAGTATGCATCTATATTATACCATATTTCCATAAGTATCGTAATAAAATAAAAGGTCGTGGAGCCTCAAAGTTTGCATACTTGGAATGAAGTCATCCACGACTATAGAAATAATATCATATATTCTTCTCTTTGAAAACAAAAAACTGTTGACTTTCTATTTTGTCAACAGTCTGAACAATCCAGATTCAATCTGGATTGTTCATTATAATTCTTCTTTTTCAAGTTTAATTAATTCAACTTCCATAGGTGTTTGATTACCTAAAAAATCAATTAATACAATAGCATTCTCTTTTTCTAAATCAATAGATTCAACTTTTCCATGTTTACCTGCAAAAGGACCAGATAAGACTTTAACATCATCTCCTACTTCAAAGTTCAACTCTAATTGAGATGTACGAATCCCCATACTCTTTAAAATAGGATCAATTTCATGTTTTTGAAGTGGAAAAGGTTTAGCCCCTCCACCAGAAGATCCAATAAACCCAGTTACTCCTGATGTATTACGAACAACATACCATGCCTCATCAGTCATAACCATCTCTACTAAAACATATCCAGGAAACATAATTTTTGATTTATTTACTTTTTTTCCATCTTTGATTTCTGTTTCAATATGTTCAGGAATCACAATATTAAATAAAGTATCTTGTAACCCCATAGATTCAACACGTTTTTCTAAGTTCTCTTTTACTTTGTTTTCATGACCTGAATACGTATTAACAACATACCAGCGTCTTCCTTCATCATTCATTCCAGCCATATTATTTCATCCCCAATGTTTTTAATATAAACGCAATAATAATATCACTTAAATAAAAATATACACCAAACATAAAGCAGAAAACAAGCACGATTGCTGAATTCTTGATAAGTTCTTTCTTTGTTAACCAATGAACATTTTGAATTTCAGCTCTAATACCTTTTAAATTGCACCATTCCTTAATCTTCATATAACCCTCCTATTTTGTCTCCTTGTGTAAAGTATGCTTACCACACTTCTTACAATATTTATTCAATTCTAATCGCTGTACATTTACACGTTTATTTTTTGTAACAGAATAATTACGTGATAAACATTCACTGCATACCAATATTACTTTTTGTTTCATGTTCATCATTCCTTTTTCATTATTTTAATGTATCACATTTTAATTCGCTAGTCAATCTCATATTACAAATGTGTAATTTTTTTGAAACTCTATACGCTGCATTATAGCAACTTTTAGCACTAATATTTAAAATTTGTGTAATTTCATCTGTTGTATAGCCTAGCTCCATATAATGATATACTTTTCTTTCTATTGAAGTTAGTTCCTTTTGTGCATATTCCCCATACTCAACTTCATTTTCCTTAATAATCATGGCATTATCAGGTATTTGAGTAAAGGGCGCCTTTAAAGTATAGTCTTCATATGTTTTTTCATCTATAATATATTCATCTATAGATAGAGGAACCGATTTCAATTGACTATAATATTGCTTTAACATTGTATATATACGATATCTAACACACTTCTTAAAAAAAGTACTTAAAGAAGCATTTTTATCACTTCGATATTGATATAGTATATTCATAAAAATCATTGAAATTTCAGCCACCATCTCTTCCAGTTCTATTAAACACTGATTTCGACAAATTATTTCCCGGGCTATATTTCTTACATATCGACTATATGAATAATACAATTCCTCCATAGCCCATTCATTCCCACACATCATTAAATATAATAACTCTTCGTCGCTCATATTCACACAACTCCCTTCTACGATAAAGGATGACGTGAATTATAAACCTCATATAATATAACTGCTGTCGCAACTGATGCATTGAGCGAAGTCACATGACCTTCCATTGGTAAAACAACATTTATATCACATTGTTTTTTTACCAAACGAGATATGCCAAAACCTTCAGACCCAATAACAATAACTAATGGCATATTGTAATCAACCTTACGATAATCCTGTGACTCATTCAAATCACAGCCAACAACCCAAAAACCTTGTTTTTTTAAATCATCTAAAGTTCTTGATAAATTAGTCACTTGAGCAACCTTAATATAATCAATTGCTCCTGTTGATACTTTCGCAACCGTTGGTGTTAATCCAACACTTCTGTTTTTACCAATAATAACACCATCAACCCCAACAGCATCACAAGTCCTTAAGATTGCACCTAAATTATGAGGATCCTCCAAACCATCAAGCATAAGGAGTAAAGGTTGCTTATTACTAGGAATAGATGATAGGATTTGAGATAATGGTGTATAATCATAACCTTTAACTTCAGCAACGATTCCTTGATGAACAACTTTACCAACCAAATTATATAAATGGTTTTTATCAGTAATCACATAATCAATTTTTCTTTTTTGACATACTTGTATAATTTTGTTATCCACAGCATTTTTTAATAAATAAAGTTTATAAATCTCTTTATCACCTTTCAAAGCTTCTAAAACTGTATTTTTACCATAAATATATTGCTTCATAAACATTCTCCATCAACATAACCTTTATATAGTTCAAAAATCTCCTGAATTCTACTCATATTATCCAATAAATATAAATGACCAATCAAAGTTTCAAAACCAGAGGATTGATTATGAGTGATAACACTCATATTTTTTACATGCCTTCTTCCTTTCGCATTCCTTCCTCTTTTATAAATAACAATCTCTTCATCACTTAACCAACCACATTCAATAGCTTTTTGCATAAATCCTGCTTGAGCCTTTGCACTTACATATTGAATCGCTTCTTTTTGTAATAGATCAGGTTTTACAATATGACGTTCTTTAATCAAAAACTCTCTTACATAAACCTCAAAAATGCTATCACCTAAATAAGCAACTGTCAAAGCTGGTAGTAATTCTGGTTTCATTATATAATACCCTTTTCAATCAAAGCAGTTCTTAAAACATCTGCTTTTTCAAAGTTTTTCTCTGCTTTTTCCTTCATCCATTCATTATACAAATCAACATCTTCTTGACTTAATACTTTTGTTTCATAAACAAATCCCATTACATCAAGCATCTTCATTAAAGTATTATATCCTACTAAAATAGCTTGATTATCCTTTTCTCTTGTCCTCATTAATTGATTTAACACTTTAACCTGCCCTAAAATAGTTGTTAATGCTAAAGAAGTATTTAAATCATCCGATAAAGCCCCAACCATTTTATCCACTGATTCTTTACAACATCCATCACCATTAACATGATTAATTTGTAAATACAAAGATACCTGTTTTAAAATATTTTCTACCTTATCCACTTCTTTTTTGACCGCTTTTAATACATCATCAGTAAAATTAAGAGGATTACGATAATGAGTAGATAGCATCAACCACTTATAAACATTACATCCTAGTTCTTTTACAAGATCTTTAGCCCATAAAACATTACCTAATGATTTAGACATCTTTTGATTATCAATATTAATCATTTGATTATGCATCCAAACATTTGCGATTGGATGTTGATGATATGCCATTGATTGAGCAATTTCATTTTCATGATGTGGAAACTTCAAATCTTGTCCTCCACCATGGATATCAATCTTACCATTTTCAAAAATATCATTAATCATAACAACACATTCAGTATGCCAACCTGGCCTTCCCTTTGACCAAGGACTATCAAACTGAATACCTTCATCAGTCTTTTTCCATAAAGCAAAATCAGTTGAACTTTCTTTTTTATCATTTTCATCCACACGTTCACTCGCTCCAGCAATTAAATCCTCAACTTTAATCCCTGATAACATTCCATATTCCTTAATTTTAGTCACTCTAAAATAAACATCCCCATCAACCTCATAAGCATATCCATTTTCCACAAGACTCTTGATAAAATCAATGATTGGAGTCATCGTTTCTGTAACTCTAGGAGCAAATGTAGGAAATTTAAGATTTAAATCCCTTCTCACATCCTCATAAGCCTTGATATACTTATCAGTTAATTCTCTTTCAGTAATACTTTCTTCTTTTGCTGCTTTGATAATCTTATCATCGACATCTGTAAAATTAGAAACAAAAGTCACCTTATATCCTAAATATTCAAACATTCTTCTTAAAACATCAAAAACAATCATCGGCCTTGTATTACCTATATGTGCATGATTATATACTGTGGGTCCACATACATAGATGCTTACTTCATCTTTAATAATAGGAACAAATTCCTCTTTTTGATTTGTTAGCGTATTAAATAATTTCATCTGTTTACCTCCTAAACAAAAAAGCAGATGATAAAGACATTTTCATGTTCATCCACTTCATCATATGCTTAACTTCTACTTTTAACGCAAGTTTTACGTTCTTTCTTTTCAAAAGACTCAAATAAGTGCATCCAGAAACATTTATTAAACCATTTCCACCAACAGGTTCTCTCTATAAACTATCTTTTCTATCATTCTTATCTCTAATTTATTTATACTATAGCAAATATCACCTATTTAATCAAGAAACTTATTCACACATTTTAACTTTCATTTAAGATCCAATTATTTAATTTATAAAACATACCTTATTTATGTATAAAAAACGAGACCAACCTCAAAGTTTAGCCTCGTATTTCTTATTATTTATATAAATTTAATCTAATACAGAATTAAAAACCTTTAAATAAGCATCTGCACTCTTATCCCAATCTAACACAGTTTCCATAGCTCGCTTAACCAATCCATTCCATTGCTCTTTATCACTATATACATTAAGTGCATAATCAATAATATCCATCATTTCATGAGCATTATAGTTTGTAAAGCTAAATCCTGTACCAGAATTTTCATATTCATTGTATGGTTCAACACTATCCTTTAAACCACCAGTTTCTCTAACAATAGGGATTGTTCCATAACGCATTGACATCATTTGAGATAAACCACATGGTTCAAATAACGAAGGCATTAAGAACATATCACATCCTGCATAAATTCTACAAGACAACTTAAAATCATATTTAAGATTTAAAGAAATTTTTTGATTATGATAAGCAGCAATTCCCTTTAATGGTTCTTCATATTTTGCATCTCCAGAGCCTAAGATAACAAGCTGTACATCACGTTTCATCAGTTCTTCTAAACGATTTAAAATTAAATCTAATCCCTTTTGCCAAGTTAATCTTGTAACAATTCCAATCAATGGAATATCTGGATCAACTGGCAATCCACATTCCTCTTGTAATGCAGTCTTATTTTTAAGTTTCTTTTCTTCAACTGTATCAATGTCAAAATTTTCCACGATATTTGGATCTGTTGCTGGATTATTAGTATCATAATCAATACCATTTAAAATACCATATAAATCATGTCTTCTCATTCCAAGAATATTTTGTAACCCTTCACCAAATTCATCTGTTAAAATTTCTTGTGCATAAGTTGGTGAAACAGTAGTAACAGCATCACTATAATAAATAGCTGCTTTCATAAAGTTTAGACAACCATCATTTCTACAATTTCCATTATAATATAAATAATTATCTAACCCAAAATGATCACTTAATAGAGCTGGATCACATTTCCCTTGGTAAGCAATATTATGAATTGTGAATGTAATTTTAATACCCTGATAATATTCATAATAAGCATATCTTTCTTTATATAAAGTCGCAATCATAGCAGCTTGCCAATCATGCAAAGATAAAATATCAGGTTTAATATCAAGATGAGAAATTAATTCTAACACTGCAAAATCATAATATGCAAATCTTTCATTATCATCATCATAACCATATAATCCAGGTCTTCTAAAATATTGTTCATTATCAACAAAATAATAAGTTACTCCATCATACTCAGCCTTAAAAACACCACAATAGCATTTTCTCCATCCTACCCAAATATCAAAATTCGTTACATATTCAATAGTATCAGCTAATTTCATATCTTGATATTTTGGTAAAATAACAATACATTCATGACCTTTCTTTACCAATTCCTTTGGTAATGCACCTACAACATCTGCTAATCCACCTGATTTAATATATGGATTTCCTTCACTTGCCGCAAAAATAATTCTCATTATACAATATCTCCTTCTTTGATCAATAATGGTTGATTTACATCACCATGAAGATCATTTTTAGCAGTTACAATTGCGTGTTTATCAACAATAACATTTTCTAATACAGCTCCTGCTTCAACAGAAGAACCAGTTAGCATAATACAATTCTTAACAACTGCACCTTTACCAATTTTAACTTCTCTACCAATAATACTCCTTTCAACAGTACCATCAACAATTGCACCATTCGCAACGAATGAAGAAACAACTGATGAATTCTTCAAATATTTAGTTGGTGGTGTATCATTAGTATTTGTATAAATAGGCCAATTGCTTTTAAATACCTGTGAATTATTAACAACATCAATTAACCCTAAAGAAGTTTCATAATAAGCTTCTAAAGAATCAATATTCTTTACATAACCTTTATATTGGTATACATGAATAACTTTTTCATCTAATAAATATTTCAACATATCTTTTAATGAGAAGAACGCTGAAACATTTTTAGCTTTCTTCATAATCATTTCTAAAGTAGAAACGTTAATTACATAAGTATCTAAAGATACATCTCTACTCTTAGCAGTCCCTCTATTAACATCAATAGATACAACTTTACCATCTTTAATTTTAAGAATATCACTACCAATAAATTCTTCTTTTGCATTATTTATCTTACTATAAACCATAGTAATTTCAGCACCAGTTTTTTCATGAGCCTCAACTACATCTGCATAATTTAAAGTGTTGATAATATGAGATGGAGCAATAACCGCAATATCAGCTTTAGCCCCCTTTAAAAACGCAATATTTTCTTTTAAGTTATTTAAATCATGATTATATTTAGTAGCTCCCGCATATTTTTCATTATATAAAATTGAAAGTCCACCACGTTTTTGATTTAAATTCCAACTTGTTCCTCCACCTAAATGTTTAACAATTGATCTAGGTTTATTTTGGATTAAAACACCCACTCTATCAATTCCTGAATTAGATAAATTTGATAATACAAAATCAACAATTGCATAACGCCCTAAGAAGCTTACTGAAGCCGCAGGTCTTCTTTCAGTTAATTCTGCATAATTTACATCTTCGTGTAAATTAACAATACCTATTACTTTTGCCATTTTCAATAATCCCCCTATCCGTTTTTACTTACTAAAGCAACTTCTTTAGCCTCTTTATTAATAACTTCATTCATCTTAACTGTATAATTTTCATCAACAATAGCTTTATAAATTTCAGCACCCTCTTCTACTAATACACCTGGCATTAATACTGAATCAATAACTTTAGCGCCCTTGCCAATTTTAACATTAGAGAAAATAACTGAACCAGAAACTTCTCCATCAACAATACATCCTTGAGTAATCATGGAATTACTAATTTTAGCATCTGCTCCAATTTGTTGAGGAGTTCCCAATGTATCTTCTGTATAAATCTTCCAATCTTTCTTTTCATTATATAAGTCTAAATCAGTATCATTTAATAAGTCCATATTGGCTTGCCATAAACTCTCAACAGTTCCTACATCTTTCCAATAACCATCGAATCTCCAAGCCATTAATCTCTTACCATCATTCAACATAGCTGGAATAATATCCATACCAAAATCATGCTTACTTTCTTTATCTTTAGCATCCGCAATCAAATATTTCTTTAATTCTTTATATGTGAAAATATAAATTCCCATAGAAGCTAAAGTAGACTTAGGTTCAGCAGGTTTTTCTTCGAATTCATAAATAGTCTTTCCATCTTCTTTAACATTCATTATACCAAAACGTTTAGCTTCTTCTAATGTAACATTTAATACTGCTACTGTTAAATCTGCATTATTTGCTTTATGTTCTGCTAACATTTCACTATAATCCATTTTATAAATATGATCTCCAGATAAAATAACAATATATTTTGGATCATATTGGTCTAAGAAATCAATGTTTTGATAAATAGCATCTGCTGTTCCAGCATATGATGTAAATCCTACACCATCCCCTCTTTCACGAGCTGGTAAGTTTACAGCTTTAGATTGATCCCCATCAAGACCCCATTTTGTACCAGAACCTACATATTGTCCTAATAATACTGACTCGTATTGTGTTGGTAAACCTACAACATCAACACCTGAGTTTGCGCAGTTACTAAGTGGGAAATCTATAATACGATATTTTCCACCAAAAGGAACTACTGGTTTTGCAACTTTAGCTGTTAAAGCGTATAAACGTGATCCACGCCCTCCAGCCAAAATCATTCCTACAATTTCTTTACTCATAAATTTTTCCTCCTAAACATCAATATGAAATCGCTTACCTATGTTTACATTCTACCATATTTTCATTAAAAAAAACATAGAAATCTTTAAGTTTTCATTTATAGAAAACAATTATATTGATATAATCAAGTATTTTTTTATCAACTTTTTTTAATTTGCTCATAAAATAAATTGAGGTGATGGATTTGAGCCCAAGAATTCAATACTCTAACAATGATGTGGATTTACTTGCAAAGATCATGAAAGCCGAAGCTTTAGGCGAAGGTGAAGAAGGAATGTTGTTAGTGGGTAACGTTGTTGTCAATAGAGTTGTTGCAAATTGTGATGTTTTTAAGAATACAAGAAACATCTCTGAAGTTGTTTATCAAAAGAATGCTTTTTCTGGAGTGGGTCAACCTTTATTCAATGCTCCAGTTAATGCCAAAGAAAGAGAACTTGCTCTTAAAAACATTAATGGTTATCGTAATTCTCCAGCAACCAATGCCTTATGGTTTAAAAACCCTGGAAGAAATGTATCATGCCCTCAAAAATTTTATGGGTCACTTAGCGGCCGTTATAAGAACCATTGTTTTTATAGTCCTGGTTCGAATTTGAAATGCGATTTATAAAGGAGATTAAATATGGATACAAATAACAATAATATTATGGAAGGTAATCAAACACCTTCTTCCCCTTCTCCCATTGTGGAACAAACCTATATCGAAAACATTTTAAGATTAAATATAGGAAAATTAGGCACTTTTTATTTCACTTATACAGGTAGTGATGACTGGAGAGATCGTGCATATAAAGGTGTTATAGAACAAGTTGGACGAGATCATTTTATTGTCGGCGATCCAAAAAACAACAAACATTATCTTTTCCAATTCGTTTATTTTGATTGGGCAGAATTTGATGATGAATTAAATTACAGATTCTAAAAAAAGGCTGTAACGTATAGATAGAACTCTATTTATAACGTTCAGCCTTTTTGATTAACTAATAAATATATTTTAATATATCTTCTTCCTTATCAATATCAGAAATATTTAATAAAAGTTGATCTAAATCTTCTTCATTACTATCATTGATTTTATTAATAATGTATTCTAATATAGATCCTAAGTTTTTCGTTAATTGATTAATAATTGTTTTCGTTATACCTTGACCCATACCTTGGGCTATTCCATAAACCAAACCATTATCATACCCAATTCCCATCCATTTTCTTGTTATCTCACACATCTTTTTGACTCCTCTTTCATCTTGTTTATAATACCTAAAACATTTCTTTGATCTACACAATGAAAGTCATGGATCATTCTTCCTATTTTGGTTTCTTCATCTTTATATTCTCCATTAACAATCAGTATCTCTTATCAATCATCAACTTCTTCTTGACTTTCCAGCTCTACTCTCTTGACTCTATATATTTGGTAGTCCCCTTTTAAAATAATCTTTATAGTAGATATAAATCACATAGCTATCTGGTATATCTTTATACTTTGTTCCTTTTAAACTTCTATATCAATAATTTCTCCTTCACTGCTTTCTACGAGAATATCCAATCGTAATTCTTTTCCATGAAGATTACTGATATAGTATTCCACTTGAGAATCTTTGATATGTATAGGTTTATTAAAGAGAGACGAGAGAGGACTACCCTCATCATAGGGTTATTAAATAAAGTCATAGACTTCATATTTCTAATAAGTTCATATTTTTTATTTCTCCTTATTATTACATACAAATAAAAAGAAGATTTTTCTTTTTTTAATGACATGATTTCATCATATGAAAATAATAACTTCTATAAATCTATTATAAGAGTATAGAAGAGTGTTGTCATTGGACATTTTGCCCAAAAAGAAAAGAAGTTATTTTTTATAACTCCCTTTATTATATAATTTGAAAAATATAAAATTTTAAATACGATGTTTCTTCCATGGTCCACAAAATTGGATGATCATGATTCTGCTGGGTTACAGAAACTTGTTTTAAAGTCACATTAGCTTCACTTGCAGCCTCCCTTAACATCTTTTCAAAATTATCAGTTTCCATAAAACGAGAACAGCTACAAGTAATCAAATAACCACCATTTTTTAATAATTCCATTGCTCTCATATTAATTCTTTTATAACCATTATATGCACGATTTATTGTTTTTCTTGATTTGGTGAAAGCTGGAGGGTCTAAAACAATAATATCAAATTCACCTGTTTTACATTTATCTAAATATTCAAAAACATCATCCTGTACAAAAGATATATTTTGTTCTAAACGATTTAATTTCGCATTTTCATACGCTTGATTTAAAGCAGTTTTAGAAACATCTACTGCCACAACTTTTTTAGCACGACCATATGCCGCATTTAATGCAAAACCCCCAGTATGACTAAAACAATCTAAAACCTTTTTATTATATGACATATTTCTAAGCAAAACTCTATTTGCTTTTTGATCCAAGAAATACCCTGTCTTCTGTCCATTTTCAACATCAACATTTAATTTCAAGCCATTTTCATCGATAGTAGTAACAGTAGGAATATCTACACCTTTATAAAATCCTTTTTCTAAAGGGAGTCCCTCTTTCGCTCTTACCTGAATATCATTTCTTTCATAAATACCAGAAATATGAACCCCATCATCTTCACATACTTCTAGTAATAATTTATAAATCATATCCTTACACTCTTCTAATCCATAAGAACTAATCTGACAAACTAAAATATCATTATATCTATCTACTGTTAATCCTGGAAGTTGATCAGCCTCACCAAAAACGAGCCTGCAATTTGTCATATTATCCTTCTCTAAAGTTTTTCTAAAATCATATGCAAATTGGATTCTCTTTTTAAAGAAATAACGATTAATAATCTCTTTAGGATTCTTAGATAAAATACGAACTGTTATATGACTTTTTTTAGAAAGAAAACCAGTTCCCATATAACGATTATTTGTTGTTACAATATCCACCAACGATCCATTCTCTATATTTTCATCAATTTCTAATGCATTATTTTTATACATCCACATTTGCCCTTTATCTAACCATTTTTCTCCTTCATTAGAAATAATGATCTTAGGATAATTTCTTTCCATTTTTTCCTCCTTTAAAAAATGAGTTTTCTTAAAGAAGAACTCATTTATTTTTAGCAACCAAATACTTTCTCACTGTTGAAATAAAATGAAGACTTCCAGTCACAATAATTTTTGTTTTCTTTAAATAAGCAGTTTGAATGGCTTCCTTAAAATCTTCAATAATAATTAAATTATCATGAGATTTCATTTGACTTACATCAATAGCTCTTTCATCATGAAACGATGTTAAATAAACTGTATAGTTATGTTTCAATAACATATCAAGCATAGTATCCATATTCTTATCATTTAAACAAGAGAAAATAATACTCACATTCTTATCCTTTTTTACAGATAACGTTTGAATCAAGGCTTCAATACCTGGAATATTATGGGCCCCGTCAATACTAACTTCACTATCTTTATAAGATAATGTTTCATAACGACCTCTCCAAGTTGTTTCTTCTACAGCTTTTGTAGTAATATCACCTTGCATTTTTATTAATTTAGAAGCAATTGTTAAAGCGAGTCTTGCATTAGTCACCTGATAGATGCCTTGATGATGCAAAGTAAATGCCATATCTCTATATCTAAAATGGAATGGATAACGAGAAACTTGATAATCAGGAACTACGATCATCCTTGCTCCCATTACATCACATTGTTCTTGAAGTCTTGCTAAAATTGTACCTTGTGATTCACTTGTTATAAAAAGTTGATTTGGTTTTATAATCCCCATCTTTTCATTAACAATATCGTATATACTTTCACCTAATTGAGATGTATGATCCATTCCAACATTCGTAATTGCACTAATAACAGGATCTATAACATTTGTTTTATCATTTAAACCGCCAATACCAGTTTCAATAATACGATAATCCAAATCAGAAGATTGAAAATAATCCAACATAATTAAAACATCAATTTCAAACATTGATAAGCCATCACTCTCAATAACTTGATAATATTTATTGATATAATTTAATAGTTGTTCATCACTAATAGGTTCACCATCAATACAAATTCTATCATTATGACATATTAAATAAGGCGAAGTAAACGTTCCAACTTTATATCCATGAGCATTTAAAATGCTTCTTAAATAATTCACAGTTGAACCTTTCCCATTTGTACCAGCAATATGAATCATATTTTTTTGTTTCATATTTATCTTACATTCATTTAATGTTTTACGAAATTCATCTATTGTTCTTTTATTACGTTTTGATTCAATATATTGTAAAGCATCATTAATATTATCAAACATTATTTGATCCTCCAATCTATTGGTTCAATTCCTTTACTCATTAAAAATTGATTTGCTTTAGAAAAAGGATGTGATCCAAAGAATCCTCGATGTGCACTAAGCGGTGAAGGATGTACACTTTTAACAATAAAATGTTTTGATATATCAATCATAGAAGCCTTATCAATAGCTTGTCTTCCCCATAAAATAAATACTAAAGGTTTTTCTCTCTCATTCATTTTTTGAATAATATGATCAGTAAAAACTTCCCAACCTTTACCCTTATGAGAATTCGCTTTACTCTCTTCAACCGTTAAAACTGTATTAAGTAACAAAACACCTTGATCTGCCCAAGAAGATAAGTCACCATGATTAGGAATATCAATACCTACATCATCATGTGCTTCTTTATAAATATTTACTAAACTTGGAGGAATTCTTACTCCTTTTGCTACACTAAAAGCAAGTCCATTAGCTTGATTCACTTCATGATAAGGATCTTGTCCAATAATTACAACTTTTATATCTTCATAATCTTTAAAATTAAAACAATGAAAAACTCTTTTACGTGGAGGGAATATCACTTTATGAGCATATTCATTATTCACAAATTCTTCTAATTGTTTATAATATGGCTGACATCTTTCTTCATTAATAATTTCTTTAAAGTTCATCAATAATAAACCTCTCAATCACTTCAGCTAAAACACCCTCATTATTATTAGACTGACAGACATAATCACAAACATCTTTAACTCCCTCTACACTATTCCCAGCTGCTACTGATAAACCAGCCACCTTTAGCATTGCTAAATCATTATAATTATCTCCAACTGCAATGGTATCTTTAATATCTATCCCTAGAATTTTTGCTAATTTCTTTAATCCTTGACCTTTATCTACACCAATTCTATTAAATTCCATATATCGATTAGAAGAATAACTTACTGAACATAATCCTTCTACAATATCTTTCATTTTAGGTTCAATGCTCATTAAATAAGGGACATCAGTATTTTGATATAATATTTTCGCAATCGGTGTATCCTTTAAAAAATCAACATTATTATCTTCCATGATAATACAATCTACTTTTTGATTCTTAATCCTTTGAGCTTCTGATTCAGATAAATTAAAAATATAAACTTTATCTTTTGTATAAATATGTTGACAAACATCATAATCTAATCCAAACTCAAATATTTCTTTCATTTTTTCAAATGGTAATCCTTGAAAATCAATAACCTGATTATCTTTATTTTCACTAATAGCCCCACCATTAAATGAAATAACATATTCCCCTTCTTGATCATATAAATCTAAAAGTCTTAAATCATTTTGAATAGACATGAATCCTCGTCCTGTTGCAGGAACAAACTTTACTCCTAATTCTTTTGCCTTTTTGATTAAATTAATATTTCTTTGACATATTTCATGATGATCATTTAATAATGTTTCATCCATATCACTAGCAATCAACTTATATCCCATTATTCTTCCTCCAACACATATTTTTCTATCAATTCTTTAACAGCACCTTCAAAGTAATCATTTTTCAAAACAATATCACTTGCTTTTTTAATATCATCACTACTACTTGATACACAAGCACCAAGCCCTGCTACTTCTATCATCTCTAAATCATTATAATTATCACCAATAGCTATGCATTCATCTATAGAAACACATAAATAATCAGCTAACCATTTTAAACCACTACCTTTATCTACACCTAAAGCATTAAACTCTAAATAACGATTTGAAGAAAAAGACATTGCAACTTGATCTTTATACTTTGGATACAATTCATTTTTAACTGACATTAAATATTCCATATCTCTTCGTTCAAATAATAATTTAGCTATTTTATCTTCCTTTAAAAATTCCATATTATATTCATCAATAACTTTAAAATTAGCCTTTTGATCTGTTTTTCTTTGAACCTCATCAGGATCAGCATTAAATATATAACAACAATCTAACGTAAAAATCAAAACACAAACATCATATTGTTTTGCAATCTCAAATAATTCTTTAGATTTATCAAAACCTAATCCATTAAAATAAAGAACTGTATCATCTTTATTTTCTATAATTAATCCACCATTAAAACATATTGAATATTCTTCTGCTTGTTGATATGTACCAATCTCTTTTAAAATTTCACCAATCATGTTAAAAGCTCTTCCTGTTGCTGGAACAAATTTCACACCTTTTTTTCTCGCTTTAGAAATAGCTTCTATGTTCATTTTAGGAACATGATGATTAACTAATAACGTTTCATCTAAATCTGATAATATTAATTTATACATAATCTCACCTCTATATAAGTATACTATCAAAAGTATAAATAATCCATAAATAAAGGAACTCTTTTACGCCATTCCACTTCATTATGTGCTGCTCCTTCAAAATAATGATATGAAATATCAGAAATCCTATTTTCTAATAAATGATAAATAAAATCATTACTTTCAAAATACCATTGATCAATCTCCGAATCTCCACATCCTTCAAACTCTCCATAATCAAAATAAAACTTTTCAATAGCACTTAAATTTGTATTTTCAATTAATTCTTTAAACTCATCATAATAAAACCAATAAGCGGTAGATAAAGATGCTGATTTTTTAAATACAGAAGGATATGCTAAAGCAGCATAACTTGCAATAACACCTCCCATTGAACTTCCAACAACTGCAGTATCATCTTCAATAGTACGAAAGCGTCTATCTATATATGGTTTAAGTTCCGTAACCATCCAATCGACATATTCTTTTCCTTCTCCACCAATAATTTTTCCTTTTTGATGTGTTTCTCTTTCTGATAATTCATCGCTTATCACCCAAGGTCCATATTCATCCATACGTTTTTGATCATACATATTACATGGAATCGCAACCATAATAATTTCTAATCCTGTTTCTTTGACATAATCTATAAATCCCCAACTGACTTTCGCATAAGATAAACAATCAAAAAAAGCATTTTGTCCATCTTGAATATATAATACTGGATAATGTTTATTATTTTGATAATAGTCATCAGGTAAATAAACTGTAATATGTCTTTTTCTATTTAAATTTTTCATTTTAAAATCAAATCCTACAAACATTGACAATTCCTCCTATTTATTTCACAAGAAAAAAATAAGCTTTTAGCTTATTTCTTAGTTTCTGGTAAAGTCGCAACTTCTTCTCCATCTTTAGAGAAAATATAATGTTCTCTTGCATACCTTACAACATAGTCATCATCATTAAGTAATGAAACTTCCTTTTTCAACTTTTCTTTTTCAGCTTGTAAAGTATTTTTTTGTTGCTCTAACGTAGTAAGTTCAGTTT
>Ga0137297_11079_pt1 | contig 16883 bp, 12 predicted proteins | sample RamsorincwithD2O_FD_97191 | JGI IMG/M metagenome (GOLD analysis project Ga0137297, IMG submission 97191) | Mouse cecal microbial communities from Vienna, Austria - Mucin amended with D2O | ecosystem: Host-associated > Mammals > Digestive system > Large intestine > Cecum | place: Austria: Vienna... | reverse complement strand
GGTGTTTGCACCATGACGATCACGGTTACAGATCAGATAATCCAATAGGAAAATCTGATAAAAGTATTGCTCTAACCGACTGCGCACAATAAACTCCCATACATCCTCGTCCGGATTTTTGTTTATCTCATAGTATGTCTCAAATGCCAGCTTGTGTTCTCCAGGCTTTTTAAAGTCTATTGATCTTGTAAGCCAAGTACGGTAATTTTTTCTGTCTATTTTCACCTCTGCATAAATCAAATCATATTCCAAATGCGGTATTTTTAATGCATCAACAATATTCTGCGCCACGATTTCATTCAGGCATTCGTGACCATAGATTCCTCTGACCGTATCAAAATTCGATAATTTATAGTAGTATTTTATCCCATCAGACTGCTCGTATGATTTCAGGAAGCTCCCTCCCCGCCTATTTTCAGTTCCTTCCCAAACAGGGATCAGCCACTATTTTATAGTAAATAGTATACTATAAATAGGAAAATTTTCAAAGCCCTATTAAAAGCCTGAAACCGTAACTTTATTGGCCGGATGCCCTGCAGCACAGTACAAGGCACCGTGAATAGCAGCAGGGCATGGATTCTTTTAATCAAACGGTTCATGTTAAAGTTGTAATGCTTCCAGGGTATGTGCTATAATTTATGTACACAAAGGAGACAATATGAAAGATACAAAAATACAGTGGCATCCCGGGTTTGTGGCTGCCATGAACCTGGAATTTGCAAAAGACAGAAAAAATCTGATTTTTGAAAAAGAATACAATTTAAACACAAAGCCGTTAGAAATAGATCTGCTTGTCATAAAAAAAGAAGCCTCCGTCCGCATTAAAAACGAAATTGGAGCCCTTTTCAGGGGTCACAATATTATGGAATATAAATCTCCGGACGATTCTCTGGATATTGATGCTTTTTATAAAACCGGGGCATATGCAAGCCTTTATAAATCCTATGGGAAAACTTTGGACGCAATAAAGGCAGATGATGTAACAGTCTCCCTTGTACGCGAGGCAAAGCCGGAAGGCCTTTTCCGTTACCTTAAGGAGCATCATTATTCTATCTCAACCCCCAACCGGGGAATCTATTATATTGAAGGGCCGGTTCTGTTTCCAACTCAAATTATTGTGACGCGGGAATTAAACGATGAGACCCATATCTGGCTCACAGCCCTGTCAGACAGGATGGAAATGCAGAATATGAAAAGGCTTCTGAAAAGTGTTACAGGCTTGTCAGGAAAGGCAGATCGGGAATTCGCGGATTCTGTTCTTGAAGTAAGCGTTGGAGCCAATAAACAGGTAATCAATAAGTTGTTAGGAGATGATAGTATGTGTCAGGCGCTTTTGGAAATTATGGAACCACAGTTACAGCTCATAGAAAAAAGGATGAGAGAAGAAGTCCGGGAAAAAGTAAGGGAAGAAGTCCGGGAAAAAGTAAGAGAAGAAGTCCAGGAAAAAGTAAGAGAAGAAGTCCAGGAAAAAATAAGAGAAGAAGACATCAAAATAACGATAGGCATTTTAAGACGGCTTGGGCATAAGGATTCTGAAATAGAAAGAGAAATTATGCAAACATATGCCTTGTCTGAAAAGGATACCCGGAGATATTTGTAAAAAACTATATAACCGTATATAGAAAGAGGCATAAAATCACTGCGGGATTTTATGCCTTTTTCTTTCCTGAAACCTGCACAATTTTTCCGGGATTAAAAAATAATTTTACAAATACTCCTTCATCTTCTCCCCGATCTTCCTGCGCAGCTCATACAGATAGGAAGCCTCCTTAGGATAGCTGGTAAAGGTAAAAGGCTTATCCTGTCCCTCATAGATCAATTCCTCCACCGCTTCCCTGCCCGCTAAGGCTTCCAGCGCTTCTAAGGCTCTCATATCGTCAATTCCCTGCCTCTGCACCTCTCCACGGATGGACGACCAGGGCTTTCCGTCTATCCCCGGATACACCAGGAAAGAATCTCCCGAAGGGAAAGCATAATTCGCATGCGTATCCAAAAACGGGTTAATATGCTCCTTTGACAGAACCGAATTATAAAAATTATAACCCCAATGCAAAAAGCCCCTGATATGATACAGATACATCAGTACGCCCATGATCCGGTTTCTTGCGCTGGGCATGGAAAAGAATCTGTTAGGCACCTGATATTTCTGGCTGCAGCAATAGTATGTCCACAAGTCCGGAACCTGATGATCGGCAAAAGGCTGAATGTGATTGTTGGCGGGAACCGGTCTCTCCACCAGTCCTTTTTCATAAAAATCAAAGTCGCTTAGGGCATCGATCACCAGCCATCCCTCCAACAGATCCGAAGCCGCCGCTTTCGCCGCCTGATAGCTCTCCAAATGCTCCGCCGAGGGTTCGTCGGAAATATGGAAATAAATCTGCTCCTTTGTAAAGCCAAGGGAGAGAAGCTCCTTTTGCAGGGCGGGCAGAAACGACTTAAGGAAACTGCGGTAGGAAGGGTCGTCCGCCTTTACATGCCAGCCGAACATCTTTTCCATCCTGCCTTCCTTCTCCACCAAAATCTTGGGCGTCGCTTTTGCTCCCCACTGGGTAAAGAGATGAGGAACTTCTATGTATTCAATCCCGTACTTTTGGCAGATGCCGCACCACTTTTCCAGCTTGTCAAATCCAAAGGTCCACTCTCCCTCCTGCAGGGCAATATCCACAAGCTGAACCGTGGTTCTCTCCCCTCCAACCTCTGTGTCCAGAGGCGGCGTAAATACCGGGGTTAAAAGCATATTGATGCCAAGCTCTCCCGCAAGCTTAATCTGCTCTTCAATCACTTTCCAATGGAAATCGCCAAACACCTGGGTGTGATAAAAATCTGCCAGACAGTCCGCATGAAACCACTGGGTATGGATCAGTTCCTGATGGGGAAGCTTACAGTCCAGAACCTCCAATGAAAAGTGCAGGGTTACCGCTTCCTCCTCAATAGAAATATTCTCCCCAGAGGAAATCAGAATTTCCACCGGGTAAACTCCCGCCGGTACTTCCCTTGTGTCGGGAAAATCAATCCACACAGAGCGGTACTGGCAAAAAATAGGCACGATCTTATTCTCCCTCTTTGGTTTGAGCAAATCCGGAAACATTCCCGGCTCCTTGGAAAGATAATTGTCATCCACCTCCCCATTGACCGGAAAAGCCGAAGGGACAGGCTCCACATCCCGCAGTCTTGCCGCGGTGGGAAACCCCTTGACCTCGCAGGTAAGCTCCGGTTTGGGCCCTTCCTGGGGCGTGGGCTCCCCCCGGTACACAAGTTGCAGCGCGGGAACTTCTCCCTGCAGAATGGTGATCTTTTCCCCCTCTTCCATCACCTGCGGCATCCGGTTCCAGAACACCTTTTCCAGACTTCCGGCCAGATAAAATTCATAATTCTTCATGTTTCTTACTTTAACCCCTTTCTCCTTCTTTGTTGACGAAAGAAATATCAATCTCTTTGCACTTAACTGCATTTTACCATTCTATTTTGTCTCCGGCAAGGAATATAAATCTGTGAGAAGCCGCTTTTTTAACCGGGACTATGTATTTCTCTTTTTCTACCCTTCGCCAGATCATAATAAAAAATATACTGCTGCAATATCCCCTCATATCCCTTATACCTCTCAAAGGGAAACCCCTGCGGATACCAGGCCTTTAAAGCCTGATTTATATGGGTATCTATGGGAAATGCCTGGGTCTGATGCAGCGCAAAAAGACAAATACACTCCGCCACCTTCACTCCCACGCCGCAGAGCTTTAAAAGCTCCGCCCTGGCCTCTTCATGTCCCATGGCCTTTACCGCCTCTAAATCCACCTTTCCCTGCGCCACGCTGAGGGACGTTTCGTGAATATAACGGCTTCGGTATCCCAGGTTACAGGCATATAAATCTTCCAAAGGTACTTTGGAGAGCGCCTCCGGGCCGGGGAAACCATAATAAACCTGTCCCTTTTCCGTCTGCTTCTTCTCCCCGTATTTTTTGCAGAGCAAATCGACGCACTTCCTGATGCGTTTGATATTATTCTGCTGGGAGATCAAAAAAGAAATGATGATTTCCCACAAGTCCTGCCGTAAAATCCTGATTCCGCTCCCCTGCCGGGCCGCCTCCAAAAGATAAGCGTCCTCACGGTCTATGGAATGAATGAATCTTCCGTAGTCCGTATCCAGATCAAAATAATCTTTCCAAATCCGATCAAATTCCTGCGGTGGACAGTCAAAGGCTATTTCATTTCCTCTTTGCCTGATTTCCAGGTACCTTCCCAGAGCTGTCAGCTTATAAATATCTTCTTCGCCATCCAGTCTTTCCAGCCGGAAGCACTGGCCGGATTCGCAGATCTGACGGATGGAAAAGTGGTCTTTCGTGATGCTTACCATTCCAGTCTCCTGTATTTATATTCTATCCCCAAGCCGCACTTACTTTCGCACATCATATCCCCCAACCCTGCGCAGACACAGAATCCCTGCCAAATCCGCCAGAAACCACCCGATGGGTATGGCCCACCAGATTCCCACAACGCCGACCCCGGGCAGGGGCGAGAGCAGATAGGCAAGCAGCACTCTTGTCCCTAAGGAAATCACCGTAAGCACCAGGGACATTTCCGGCTTTTCCACTCCTCGGTAAAAGCCGTATAAGAGGAACAATAACCCTATCCCGCAGTAAAAGGCTCCCTCAATCCGCAGATAAGCGGATCCTGTTTCTATGATTGCGCTCTCCCCCTTTTCCACAAAAAATCCCATAAGTACGGGCGCAGAAAGAAAAATGAAAAAGGAAATCACAATACAGAAGGCGGCCGAAACAAGAGCAGCCCTGCGTACCCCCTGGCGGATCCGCTCCGCCTTGCCGGCCCCGTGATTCTGGGAGATAAACAGGGAAAAGGCGTTGCCGAATTCCTGGGCCGGCATATAGGCAAAGGTGTCGATCTTCACCGCTGCCGCAAACGCCGCCATCACAATGGTTCCGAAGCTGTTTACCAACCCCTGGATCATCAGGATGCCGAAGTTCATCACCGACTGCTGGATGCTGGCCGCAAAGGAATGGCGGATCACCTCCGACATCGTCCGCTTATCCAGGGCAAGCTCCCTTTTCCCTGGCCTTAGCTCCGGCTCCTTCCCCCACACATAAAGGCCAATCCCCAGCCCCGAAGCCGCCTGGGATAAGACCGTGGCAAAGGCGGCGCCTGCGGCTCCCATCCCGAAGCTCACCACAAACAAAAGATCCAGTCCGATATTCATCACTGCCGCAATCCCCAAAAAGCACAGCGGAGTGAAGGAATTCCCCATAGCGCGCAGCAGGAAGGCAAAGAAATTGTAAAGGAACACAAAGCCAATCCCCCAGAAAATAACCCACACATACTCATACATCAGATCGTATATGCTCTTTGGTACCTGCAAAATATGCAGAATGGGGTGGATAAAGACAAAGGAAAGGACGCTCAGCAGCACTGCTGCCGCCGCGATAAACAAAAAAGAAGCCAGCATACTTTTTTTCATCTGCAAAGCTTCCTTTTTCCCGTAATATACGGAAAAGACAGCGCCGCTTCCCATACAGAGCCCGATCAGGATGGACGTCAGAAATGTCATAAGGGTATAGGCGCTGCCCACCGCCGCAAGGGCATCTTTTCCCAAAAACCTCCCCACGATCAGGGTATCGGCAATATTATAGCATTGCTGAAGCAAATTTCCCAATATCATTGGGCCTGCAAATTTCAGCATTGTCCCTGTTACATTCCCTCTGGTCAGATCCTTCTCCATTTTCCTCACTGCCTTTTGCTTTATTTCATTCTATTTGTTCATCGGCGTATCCGCCTGATTTTTCACTCTGACTGCCCAAGCCGCTCTTTGATCCTGCGTATTTCTTCCTTATGTCCGGCATCGTCCAAAGGCGTTTCCAGATAAAAAGGCAACCCCCTAAGCTGCGGGTGTCTGAGCACCCCAAGCAGCGCTTCCATCCCGATCTCTCCCTCTCCAATGACGGCATGGCGGTCTTTATGGGAACCAAAGGGCATCAGACTGTCGTTTAAATGAATGGCTCTGAGCAGCCCAAGCCCCAGAATGCGGTCAAATTCCTCCAGCACACCGTCCAGATTATGGACAATGTCATACCCTGCGGAAAAGACATGGCAGGTGTCCAGACAGATGCCAATCCGCTCCGGATGGACCGCGCCGTCCCGAATCGCCTTAAGCTCCTCAAAGCCGGCTCCAATCTCAGTCCCTTTCCCGGACATGGTTTCCAGAAGCACCGTAATCCGCTCTTTACCTGTAATCGCCTGGTTTAACCCCGCGATAATCTTTTGAATGCCCGCTTCTGCTCCAATCCCCGTATGGCTTCCCGGATGGAATACAATGGCCTCCATGCCAAGAGCGTCCATCCTTGCAATATCTTCTTTTATGACCATACAGGCAAATTCATAGGTGGCCTCCTTAGGGCTTGCCAGATTCATGGTATAGGGGGCGTGTGCCAAAAGGGGACCAAAATTATTTTCCTTTTTAATGTTCCAAAAACGCTCTGTTTCCTCCCGGCTGTAATTCCGATAACCGGAGCCTCTGGGATTGCGGCTGAAAATCTGCATGGTATTCGCTTCCATTTTAACCACGTTTTCTGCTGTCTTTGCAATTCCGTCCGCAATGGACATATGGGTTCCCATCGTCAGCATCATGTTTTTCCATCCTTTCAAATCATATCGGAGTAGTCCTCTTCCTCCTCTATGGGCCGCCAGGCTTCTCCGAACTTCACATCCTTAAACAGAGCCGCCAGCCCCGTGATCTGCTTCAGGCGCAATATTTCGTCCCGATCCATGCCAAGATGCTTGGAGATCCAGGCATCCGAACGCCCCAGCTCGTGGAGCTCCTTCACGATATTGCTCATCAGATCCACATTGTGGCTTCCCCTGGCCCGATTGTGGCGGATGGTACTGGCCATCCTCTGGTCAAGAGATTTGTCGATCACCGAGACGGGCAACATCCCTTTTTCCCGCTCATAAATATCGGGGTGCTCCAGCATCACCCGGTAGCGGTGGAAGCCGTCCACAATTACATAAATATCATTTTCCTTACTGTAATAACAGACAATGGGCATGGTATAGCCGTCGATCTTGATGCTCTCATAGAGCAGCCTCATCTCCGGCGGCGCCACGGAATTGGGATTGTAGGTGTTGGGCTTTACTTTTTCTATGGGAACCTGAATAATCCGGTAAACGGGACTTTTATACTCCATATTCTATCTCCTCTATGCTTTGGTATTTGCGTCTGATTATGTCAATATGTTTTTTCTGCTGTTTGCTCATGCCAAATCCCATAAAACGGCAAATATGGTCGTTTTTCAGAATACAGTAACACATCCTTTTCCAGCTCGGAATATCTTTGGTGGACTTAATATCATCCGTATCATCGGGTATCTTGCCAATAAAAACGATCCGTGTCTTTTTGTTCAGGGTGTAATTGGAAACCCCATTTCTCCGGATCTGATAGCCATGCCGCTCCAGCTCCCGGATATTTTCCTCATCCAGTCCTCCTCCGGTTTTGTGCCAGAATTCAATGGAAGTCTTGAACTTCTTGATATAATTATTGCGCAGCCTTGCCGGCAGAGTATCCAGCAAAAACAGGGTATAGGATTTCCAGGTATGGCCCTCCGGTAGGGTAATATTCCGATACCCCATAGCCTTGGTTCTGCCGTAAATACTTCCGAAATTGGCCCCCTGCACTCTTCCCACCAGCCTGACCCAGATTTCCGGGTCGATGACCCTGTATAAATTTAAGGAATCCTTGGAATAATCGTTAAAGGGTGATGCAACCCGCATCTGAGAAACCTTAAGACCAGCCATATAATAGAGATCATACAAACGATTATAATCATAGCCAAACAGGTAGTTTGCGTGCCATACATCCTTCGATGACCAGTCAAACAAAGGCGATGCACACCAGACATCTTTAAACTGCTGCGTAATCCAGCACTCATCCTTATAGCCGTATTTCTTGTTTAGAAAGCCACTGTATCTCTGAAGCGATTCCGCTGCCCGCATTCCCAGAAGACACACTGTCTTTTTATTGCCATGCCCCATTTTATACCAGCGTCCAAACTGCCTTGCAAGATCCTCCTGATGCATCCGATACCGATAGGTTGTGATCGGATTATTATCCAGATGAACCACATACTCTTTTTGAGGCATGGCCCTCACCCAGCTCTCCTTCTTGGTATCGTCCCACGGGTACCAGAACATTTCATAGCTGCTCAGAGCCGTGCGGGTAGCCATGGGAAGACACACCCAGTAAGGCTCCACCTGATCCTTCACACGCTCAAAGGTTCTCTCCACATATTCGCTGGTCACCGTATACTGAGCCTCAAAATCCTGATGAAAAAGTCCGATCTTCCTGTCCGGATAATACTTATTCCGATAGTCAAGGGTCAGATTCAGCAAAAGCCCGCTGTCCTTCCCTCCCGAAAAGGAGATATAGATATTATCAAATTCCCTGAAAATAAACTCCATGCGCTCCAAAAATGCTTCATATACACTCTTTTGTAAATACTCTCTTACCATGCCAATCCACCTTCATCCTTGGTATTTTTCCAATTTCCGGAAAACCTTACTTGTGAATTTAGCACAGAAAAAGAGTTATTTCAACCAAATATGGTAATTTTTACCACAGGAGCGATATCTGCACCGATCCGCCTGCAATACTTACCTGGTATGTCCGCTCTCCCCTCCGGCCCCTGCATCCAGAATTTTGTTCAGCCGGGTAAAGAGCATGGCAGCGGTTACGGCAGCCGCCGCAATATCGCTGACCGGCTCGGCCAGAAATACGCCAAACACCTTGTTGGAGAAAAAGAAAGGCAGAATAAAAATCAGCGGTATCAGAAGCACCAATTTCCGCAGGCAGGCCATAAGCAGGCTGATCTTTGCCTGGCCAAGAGCCATGAAGGTCTGCTGACAGCCGATCTGCACTCCCGTCGAAAAAATGCCCGCCATATAAATTCTCATTGCCCATACCGTGTAAGCCACAAGGGTGGAATCACTGCTGAAGATCCCTGCAAAAACCTGGGGAAAGATCAGCAAAAGCAGCCACATAAACGCGGCGTAGACCGTACAGGCGCCAAACTGGCAGCGGAAAGCCTGCTTCACGCGCTCTCTCTTGCCCGCGCCGAAATTGTAACTCATAATAGGCTGGCCGCCCTGGCAGATTCCCTGCAGGGGTAACATTACCAACTGGCTGCAGGAGGATATGATGGTCATGGCTCCCACCGCCACATCGCCGCCAAAGCGGGAAAGGCTGCTGTTAAAGCTGATATTCAGAATGCTTTCTGTGCTGAGCATGACAAAGGTGGAAATCCCCAGTCCCAGGCAGGGAAAAATCACGCCGGGAATAATCTTCATATCCGGCAGGGTCAGCCGAAGCATGGTCTTGGGGCTCCTCAAAAACCATAACACCCATATGGCGCTGATAGCCTGGCTGGCTACCGTGGCAATTGCCGCACCCCGAACCCCCATTCCAAAGCCGAAAATCAGAATGGGATCCAGGATAATATTGCACACCGCCCCCACCACTGTGGTAATCATACTGAATTTGGCAAATCCCTGTGTGGTGATAAAGGGATTCAGCCCCATAACGATCATCACAAAAATGGTTCCCAATATGTAAATCCGGGCATAGGAAAGGGCATAGGGCAGCGTCACATTACTGGCGCCGAACAGCCTCAGAAGCTGGGGAGTGAAAATATAGAAGAATACCGTCTGCAGCACTGCAAGAATCAACAGTACGGAAAAACAGTTGCCCAGGATCTTCTGTGCTCCCTCCTGGTCCTTCTTTCCCATGGCAATGGCCGCCCTGGGCGCTCCGCCGGAGCCTGCCAGCATGGCAAAGGCGTTGATCATCATCAGGATTGGCAGAAACAGCCCCACCCCCGTCAGAGCGGATGCCCCCGCATCCGGGATATGCCCGATGTAAATCCGGTCTACGATGTTGTACAGCATGTTGATCAGCTGCGCCACTACCGCAGGAATCGCCAGATTCAACATCAATTTCGGTATGCTCCCGCTCCCCATATCCTGCTTTATTTTTTGTTTTGCCATAAAAATTGCTCCTTTCCTTATAAGTACTGCTTTTACTGTTTATTTCCCTTCCCCTGCTTCACATCTGCCTGCGCATCACCAGATATTCGTCCCCTGGCTGATAATAGGGGCAGTCCCGGCATTCATCCGCCAGAAACCTTGCCATCTCGTCCTCGTCCAAATAGATCCGTCCTGAAATTTATTATACATGGCGGCTGAATACTTGTAAATCGCCCGTTTGTAAAAACTGCACAAAAAATGCCGGGTCGTGCATAGTTTCTATACGACAGAAAAGTCGTAATTCTCCATTAAAAACAGTCCTTGAAATTTTTCACCAGTATAGGTAAAATAGAAATGCAGTAATACAAGACTTTTTAAAAAGGAAATGAATATAAAATGAAAAAAATCCAAACAAAAATTATGCTTTTGGTCATGGCAGCAACTTTAGGCGTTTCCGCCGTCAATAGTCTGCAGGGTGTAAAGACGACCCGTAATTCCACAATATCAGCAATTGAGAAAACTTTGGGGGAAACAACGAAGCTTGCCGCAACCGCGGCACAGAATATGATTTCTACATACACGCTTATTATTGCGGAGATTGCAGCAAATCCGATGCTTTATGACCCAAACCTCTCACAAACGCAGAAGCAGGAATTTATTCAGTCGAAGGTGGAATTGTATTATATGCGGTTCGGCGGTATGGCCGATCTGAATGGTTATGATGCGGTTCATGACGTGGACATTTCCGAAGAGCCCTTTTTTCAGGAGGCAATAAAAGGAACGAATTATATGTCTTCTCCTTATGTGGACGGGGACGATCTGTTTTTAATTGTCTCCGCCCCGATCAAAGAGGGGGATACCATACACGGCGTACTTTATTTCCAGTGCGACAGCTATATTTTGCAATCTATTGTAGAAGAAATCCAGATTGGCGAAGAAGGTGAATCCTATATCCTGGATAAATACGGCGTGACCATTGCCTGCGGAAATAAAGAGGCCGTACTGGAACAGGAAAACATTACAGAAGAAGCCTTGGAAAATCCGGAAAATCAGGATCTGCAGGTCTTGGCAGAAGTGGAAAAGAAAATGATAGCCGGAGAGAGCGGCATTGCGTTCTACTCTTATGCAGAGGACAATTCCAGCAATATCCAGGGATACACTCCGATTCCGGGAACGGATGGCTGGAGCGTCGCCGTGACAATGGACGAAGACGAGTTCATGCAGGACGCTTATGCAGCAAATAACAGGCAGGTCATGGTTTCTATTTCACTATGCATTGCCGTTCTTCTGGTTGCGGCTTTCCTCAGCCTTTCAATTGCAAGGCCGATCGTGCTCTGTGCCGAGCGCCTGCGCGCGCTTGCGAAAGGGGATCTGAAGAGTCCTATGCCTGAAGTCAGAAGCAAAGACGAGGTACATATACTGGCAGAATCTATTGCCAGCCTGATTGAGAATTTCCATACGATCGTAGAGGAAGTGGGTACGATACTGGGCGCAATTGCAGACGGCGATTTGACGAAGGACACATTCCATGCGGATTATCCGGGGGATTTCAGTGATTTGCAGAATTATCTCCGGATTATCAACGAAAAACTTAACGCGACCCTGAGCGGTATTGTAGAAGCGGCAATGCATGTTTCCGCCAATGCTGACCAGATGGCATCCAGCAGTTCCCTGCTCTCTCAGGGCGCCCTGGAACAGTCCAGCGCAGTAGAAGAGCTATCCGTTACCATGTCGGATATGGATCATGAAGCGGAGAAAACAAATGAGTCCGTCCTTGAAGCGAAAGAAATCGTCGATTATACCGGAGCAAAGCTGCAGGAAAGCGGCCGGGATATTGAGGGGCTGAATCAGGCGATGAACCTGATTATGTCCTCTACCAATGAAATCAGCCATATTATCGACAGCATTGAAGACATCGCCCTCCAGACCAATCTCCTGGCGCTGAATGCCTCGGTGGAAGCGGCTCACGCAGGGGAGGCCGGCAAAGGATTTGCGGTTGTGGCAGGAGAAATACGCGAGCTTGCCGCCAGGTCTGATGAAGCGGCAAAAGCAACGATGGAACTGATCAGACGCTCCACAGAGGCGGCAAACGGCGGAAACGAGATGGTAGAAAAGGTTACAGATTCCGTGACAAGTATCGTTGCCAAATCTACCCGTATCGCAGAGCAGATGAATATCGTATCAGAGGCCATAGGGCGCCAGACGGGATCCATCGGCCAGGTTTCGGAGGCGCTCAGCCAGATTTCCAGCGTTGTGCAATCCAACACCGCAACAGCGGAAGAAAGCGCTGTTTCCAGCAAAGAGTTATCGGAACAGGCTGCCCGGCTGCAGCAGCTTGTCAGCAGTTTTTCCTTACACAGATAAGCGTTAAGGCAGGCGGAATCCGTTCCCCTGCCTTTTGATTAATGCATCAGCATCTCTTCAATAAAAATCCCATATCCCTTGGAAGGATCCTGCACCAATACATGAGTCACCGCCCCCACCAGCTTGTCGTCCTGGATGATGGGGCTGCCGCTCATGCCCTGGACAATCCCTCCGGTTGCCATGATCAGCTCCGGATCTACGATTTCAAGGACAATTCCCCGGTTGACGTTGTCATTTTCCAGATTAATATCAATGATTTCAATATCATAGGCCCGGGGCTCTCCTCCAAGAGAGCAGATGATCTGGGCAGGGCCTTTTTTAATCTCCTGCTTTAAGCCGATAGGCAGATAGTCATAATCCGCAGCTTTCGCCGTTTCCGGGCTGCAGATGCCAAAAATTCCCCGGGTGGTATTGTCCGTAATATCTCCCATAATGTTCCTGTCATCATATTCGATAAAACCTGTCAATTCCCCCGGCGATCCATTGGTGCCTCTGGTAATTCCTATGATTTCCGTGTGATAAAGAGTTCCCTTGGACAGAGACATCAATGTGCTGGTATCCACATCATTGATGCCATGCCCAAGAGCGCCAAAGCATCCGCGCTCGTCAATATAGGTCATAGTCCCAACCCCCTGGGCATTGTCTCTGACCCAGATTCCCATTTTGTATTCTCCGCTCTGGTTCATCTCCGGTCTCGCCTTTACCTCGATTTCACTCTTCCCTCTCTGTACCTTAAATACCATTTCCTGGCCGTCGCTGTGGGTGATTTTCTCAATCACCTCCTTCTTCGCGCTAACGGCCTCATCATTAATCTCCAGGATATAATCCCCCACCTGAAATACAAATTCCCCCGGACTGTACCTGCGCCCGTCTTCCCCCTCAAACTCTCCGACTCCTACCACCAGCACTCCCTGGGTTTTTACATAAATCCCTATCGGGATTCCTGCAGGCTTTAATTTTAAATCCTGTATAACCTCAACATCCACTTCCTTAAACGGTATCATTCCAAAGAGCCGTAGCTGAAGCTTATACTGATCTACCTGATTGGCCTTTATGGTGACCGGGTGTCCCAGATTAATGTAAACGCTGTTGTTCACTTCGGGAGAAGAACTGACAGTTCCGCTTACCTCAATGGCATCCTTATATAACTCGCCGGCCGCCGGCACCTTAAAATCCAATTCCTGTTCCACCCCCGCCTTAATCATGATGGTGGACGGAACGCGCAGCCATATAAAATAGTAAGCAGAGAGCATTACCCCAAATACGCCAAAGGCAAGTAATACATACAAAAATTTTTTATATGCCCGAATCAAGCGATGATCCGGTTCCTTTAAACATTCCAAGTCTCCACATCCTTTATTTTTTTGTACAAAAAGGACATACACGCAGTATGTCCCTTTTAGTATGCGAAAAACTTGAAATTTTAATTGCAGGAATTTATTTTTTTACTTCCAAATTGTAACAATCTTTTTTAACCTTTGCGGCGGCTTCTTTCATTTCCCTCGCATTTTCCAGAACTGCCTCCGTCAGCTCTCCGCTGCCAAGAAGCCTTGCCAGCTCCTTCCTGCTCTCCTGTTCCGAAAGCTTTCTGATGTCCGTAACCGTCCTGTCTTTTTTCAGGCCCTTTTCAATCAGGAAGTGGGCGTCGGCCATGGATGCGATCTGAGCCAGGTGGGTGATGCAGATAATCTGATGATCCCTCGAGAGTCTCCCTAGCTTTTCCGAAACCTTCCATGCCGTTCTGCCACTGATTCCCGTATCAATCTCATCAAACACAAGGGTATCCGTTTCATCCTTATCGGCAAATACCGTCTTAAAAGCCAGCATAATACGGGATAATTCTCCGCCGCTGGCAATCTGCCAGAGAGGTTTTGGCGCTTCCCCCGGATTGGTGGAGATCAAAAATTCCACCTTGTCACAGCCCTCCGCCGAGAAGTCCTCTTCTTTGGATGTAATGGAAATGGAAAATTCCACGTCCAGAAAATTCAAATCCACCAAAGCCTCTTTCAGCTTCTCTCTCAGAGGCTCCGCCGCGCTCCCCCGAAGCTTTGTCAGTTTTTTACAGAGCTGCAGCACTTCTTTTTCCCGCCGCTTTATTTTTTCCCTGAGCTGTTCTTTGTATGCCTCGAAATTTTCAAGCTTCAGGAGCGTCTGTTGTTTTTCCTCCTGGGCCTTCAGAATGTCCTCGAGATTATCCCCATATTTACTCTTTAAATGATTCAACACATTGAGCCTTTCCTCTAAAAGAGTAAACTCTTCCCCGTCAAATTCAAGACTGTCCTCGTACTGGGCCATGGCGCGGTTAAAATCATTAAGCAGATCGTCAATATCCGTAAGCTGTGCGATCAAAGGCATGCTTTCCTCATCATATGCGCCCAGGGATTTGAGTTCCCGCAGGGCATGGCCTATAGCAAGGCCCGCGCTTCCCTCCTCCTCATATCCGGTTAGACTATGAACGGCATAGACTACTTCCTTCACCTTCTTTGCATTGACCAGCCTTCGATATTTTTTTTCAACCTGATCATCTTCCAGGGGATTTAATGCGGCGGCCTCAATTTCATCGATCTCAAAGGAAAGGAGCCTTGCTTCCCTCTCCCGCGCTGCCTCATCTGAGGTCTGCTCCTCCAGCTCTTCCTTCCACTTTCTGTAGTCCGAAAGCTTTTCCTTTAACTCTGTCTTGATCTTTTCCGCATCATTTCCGATATAATCATCCAACATTTTCCTGGCGGCCTGAGGCTTTAGCAGCGACTGATGCTCATGCTGCCCGTACATGTCCAAAAGGCACCCCGAAAGGTTCTTCAATTGTCCCGCGCTGATGGTTTCCCCATTAACGCGGCAGATGCTTCTTGCAGCCATAATCTTTCTCTGGAGGATCAGGGTCTGATCCTCCTCCACGGGCAGCTCCAGGGCCCTGATCCAATTGCACTGTTGTTCATTTAAAGAAAAAGTAAGCTCCACCAGAGCATACTCCTCCCCTGTACGGATATAATCCTTCCCTGCCTTCCCTCCCAGAGCCAGATTGATGGAGCCGATAATGATAGACTTTCCCGCTCCTGTTTCCCCGGTAAGAATATTCATTCCCGGCGAGAAGAACACCTCCTGCTCATCAATCAGCGCCAGATTTTTTACATGAAGACTTTCAAGCATGAATAACCTCCCTTTTATCCCTCCAGCATATTACGGATTTTCTCCATAACGCACTCCGTATCCTCCACCGTTCTGACTGCCATCATAATGGTGTCATCCCCTGCGATTGAACCCACAATCTCCTTCAGCTTCATGGCGTCTATGGCTGCCGCTACTGCCATGGCCATCCCGGATACAGTTTTCACCACAAGGATATTCTGTGCCATATCCATGGAAACAAATCCGTCTTTCAGCACCCGTATATATTTGTCGTTGAGATAATGGTCGCTCTGTACCAAAATCGTATATTTCTGCCTTCCGTCCCCGATCGGAATCTTGGAAAGCTTTAACTCCCTGATGTCCCTTGACACGGTTGCCTGTGTTACCGGATAGCCGTCTGCCTTCAGCCTCTCCGCTAACTCCTCCTGGGTTTCAATTTCAAACTCCTCCACCAGCTCCTTAATCCTCTGATGCCTGCTCTTTTTCATAAATATCCTCCCAAAATCTAATCACTCAGTTTCCTGTGCAGTACCTCCAGGAAACTGACCTGACTGAGTTTTACTATTCCGGTAGTCTTTTTGGATTTGCGGATTTCAATCTTCTCTCCCGTGCGCAATAACACTTTATGGCACCCGTCAAAAATTGCTTCTACCTCCTGTGTCTCCCCGTCCCTGCTGCTCTCAATCTCCACTGTAACTCTGTCCTTTGACGAGAGCACGATACTCCTGTTGCGCATGGAATGGGGACAGATTGGGGTGAGCAAAATCAGCTCCGCCTTAGGCTCTACAATCGGCCCTCCCGCGGAAAGGCTGTAACCGGTAGAACCGGTCGGGGTTGCCACAATCACTCCGTCGCCGTGAAACCGATGAAGAAGCTGACCGTTCACATAAATATTAAAATTGATGATCTGCAAGGATCCCCGTCTCGTAATAACAATATCATTCAGCGCCCTTGTCTCATCCTTTACGGTTTCCGCCTCATAGCTCCTGCCCAGAAGCATCATGCGCTTTTCGATCGTAAACTCCTCCCGGATCAGCTTTTCAAGGGCGCTTTTGATCCCGTCCTTATTCACCTCTGTCAGAAACCCCAAAGTTCCCATATTGATTCCCAAAAAAGGAATATCCAGCTCTGCCAGATCAACCGCCGCCTGAAGCAGCGTCCCGTCTCCTCCCAGAACAATAATACAATCCACCTGGGGACTTACCTGCTCCCGGTAGGTATATCCGTCCCGGTCGAGCCTTGGAGTCCCGGCATCCACAACGCAGGCTATTCCAAGGTTTTCCAGATAATCCCTGATAAAGCCGGCTGTAGTAAGCGCCCCCTCCCTGGTGGAGTTCGCGATTACATAAAAAAATTTCATAACCTTCCCCCTTG
>Ga0137297_11076_pt1 | contig 16922 bp, 8 predicted proteins | sample RamsorincwithD2O_FD_97191 | JGI IMG/M metagenome (GOLD analysis project Ga0137297, IMG submission 97191) | Mouse cecal microbial communities from Vienna, Austria - Mucin amended with D2O | ecosystem: Host-associated > Mammals > Digestive system > Large intestine > Cecum | place: Austria: Vienna... | reverse complement strand
GGCGGTGCCGTTGGTGAAAATATCAAAGAAAAAGTCGGAGACTTCCGCCGAGACCTGGCGGCAAAACGTCTTGAAAATCAGGTTAAAAGCGGCAAAGGATCAATGGTTGCAGTTAAAGACGAAAACGGTAAAGTTATCGGCCATACGTATGAAGTAAAGAGCAAATCATGGGCTCGAAACCGTGACAAAATCCAAACCGTAACGATTATGAACAACGGCGCTAAAATGATAACAACAAGCAAAAACTACGGTAATGGCAAAGTTGTGACAACTAAGTCGGACGGTTATTTAAAACAGACGGAAACGACTGTTAACGGCGAGGTAAAGAAATCAGAAGTCAGCATCCAAACCGCCGGCCTTAAGGCTATGCGCAACAGAGACGGTACGATGAATATGACTGCATTAAACGCCGCATTGAAAGGTTCTGCATTCTCTGAGAAAATGATAAAAGCTGCGGCTCTCCAACAATATGCAAAACAGAGTTTTCCGGGATTAGCGACAAAATTTGATTTGACAGAAGAGAATATTCAAACAAGCACCGACGAGCAAGGGCGCGAAGTGTTGGAGATTGTTAATAAAGGGGAAGGAGAATCCTCTAAAGCACTGCGCCTGACGATGCCTGCCGCAGGGGAAACCGGACGTTCCATAGTTGAACTTGAACAAACCGATGAAAACGGCAGAACAACAAGCCACGCTACAGACGGCATGATAAACCGCCTCAAAGCAACCAGGAAAAATCCCAAAACAGGCGAAGAGGAAACCGTTAATCGCTATTCTGTTTCCGAATATTATGCAAAACAGAAAAAATATCCTGTCGACAGCCATGGGGAATTTGCCGATATTTTCCAAAGAAACGGCGGCACGGCTTTCGGTATTGAAGACCAAGAACGAATGCGCAAACAGTTCCTTAAAAACAGATTGGAAGACAAACCCAGCCATATCAGCGGCATACTCTAGAGAAATTTAGCCGGGAAAAGTGCGATTTGTACACAAATTGTCTTTTTTTGTACTATTTTCTTGATTAATTCATCGCTTATATTAAGATGTGCAGAGTTAATATATTGTCTCACAATGTAAGGGGTAGTTTAAGATGGAAGAGATTATTTTTCCCAATCAAATCAGAATGTTCAGACGTCTTCGCGGCCGCTCTATGCAAGAATTGGCAGACCATTTGTCCGTCAGCCTTTCTGCTATTTCTAAAATTGAAAAAGGGTATCGCCGTGTCGATCAAGAGCAGTTAGTCCGAGTTGCCGAATTTTTAGACTGCCCGCTCCAAGATTTGTTTGTCAATGAGCAGAATTCTCAACAAGAAATTGTCCAGGTATGGCGCCGCGAACAAGAAAGACGCAATAAAATTAACGAAAAAACCGGTTTAAAAACTTTAGGTGCCGGACTGCGCCAAATTCGCAACGAAAAGAATCTGACTCTGATTGAAGTAGCCGAAAGCGCAGACATGACCTTGTCTGTTTATCATCGTATTGAAATGGGGCAGAGAGAAGTTTCTGAAAAAGAAATGAAAAATATTGCCAAAGCCCTGAACACAAGCATTGATGAGTTAAAAGCAGAAATCAAAGCTTTGGAAGACAAAGGCATGTTGGAAGAAATCATCCAGCGCAATGATGCAAAATACAAACTGCTTTCTACTCCGCGCGGTGCAATTTCGACTTTTGGCAGCACTAATCCCGACGGTTTGAAAATTTCAGTTTATGGTACTGCCGGACAAGACGGAGACGTTATTATTGACTTTAATCAAGAGACCAAAAAGGTTCAGCGCCCGGCTAACCTTTACGGCAAAAAAGAAGCCTATGCCGTTAATTTGTGCACCAGAAGATTAGGCGTTTTGCTCCCTACCCGCTCAGTATTGTTCGTTGATCCGCAAGACGTTGTCAGCGTTGGCGATATTGCTATTTATTATACTTCTGAAACTAACGCTAAAATTTTAAGCATTCGCGAAGACGAGAACGGACAACTTTACGGAATCCGCTGGAATCCGGACGAAAGAATCGAAATCGGCAATAACGATTTGAACAAGCTTCATAAAGTTGTCGCTATAAACTTATAATATTTTATTCTCGGGAGGGAAAAATGCAAAAATTATTTCTCGTTGCTTTTAGTTTAGGACTATTGTTTTTTGCTGACAATGCTCAGGCTGATGCTCTTTACGACTTTAATCAATGCATTAAAGGAGGCAAAAGTGAGGCAGAATGTTATCGCAGTGAAGCCCGCCGATATGTTAGTAAGATTGAAGAAATATATAAAAAATATGGACAAGATTCTTATTTTGATGGCTATACAGTTGATAAAACAACATCAAATGATGAAAAATTTCGCAAATTAATAAATATGTGGAAATTATATATACAAAATTATTGTAATCTTATCAATTATACTAAGGAGAAACAAGAAGAAGATGTTGATCCTAATAAATGCTTATATGATATGGCGGCTAGTCATCTTGACGATATAGAAGCGATAGAATCAATACGTGAAAGTGACCGGTTTTAGCAAACACATTGTCATAAAAGCTCCGCAAATGCGGAGTTTTTTTGTATTTCAAAGATTTTATTAACCTGAAATTTACAACATTTGCCCTAAAATCGGTAATATGGATAGAGTTTAAATTTTGAGTAAAAAGATTCGGGGCTTTGCAAATTGGTCGACGACGCAAAATCAGTACGCAGAAATAAAAAGATAGCTGGGATTGAAGATCCCATTGTTATCGTGCAACGCCTTTTAAATGTTTATCGACAGCTGCATATTCTTGATGAAAAGCAACGAGAAGAGTTTGACAGGATGGTTCTGCAACAGCCACCTGAAATCAGGCATATGTGTTCGACTTTGCCCGGCGGTTCTCTCTTGCAGGAATACGTTGACGAACTGGAAGAAAAATACGGCGTTGCCCCGGACCAAAATATCGGTTCAGAACAAACTGAAAGCGGCAAAGAAAATATTTTGGCAAATGCTCTTGCCGACACCCCAAGCAACGAGACTGCCGTTTCGGCTCCTGCCACAGCTACGGCATCTGAAAATCAAGATATTCAAAAACAAATGCTACAGATGATGCAGGCGATGCAAAAACAAACGCCGAATGTATCTGCCGGAGCGGCAACAATTAAAGCCGACAGCGGTTTTGCAAAAGAAATTGCATCTGCTATTTCCGGCGCGCTAGCCATTTCGGATGAAAAAAGGCGTAAAGAGACTGCCGAGTTGACGAAATCTTTAACAGATTCACAACTGGAACTGACAAAAACTCTGGTTGAGGAGCTGGGCAAACATTCAAATGCTCCCGCACCTGCTCCCGCAGTTATCAGCGAGGGTGGAGTCAGAGTTATTGACAATACGGCAGAAATCACCAAAGCCATTACCGAATCACAATTAGAAATGGCCAAAATGTTTTTGCAGCATAATGCTATCAGTGCCAGCAACAGCAATGCCAACAATGCGAACAATATTCAGATTAACAATGCTCCGCTTCCGAATTCTCAAGAGCTTATCGGAGACATCATCAAAGCCCAGTCACAGCTTTTTCGGGAAATGGCCAAAGAGCAGACCAAGGAACTCTCAACTATAATTTCCGCGGCCTTAAGAGAAAGCCATCAGCTTTCTAATAAAACGCTGGTTAACACGTTAACTGCCTTTCAAAAAGAAAATATGAAATTTTTTAAACAACAGGCAAAGAATCAGACGGTCGTTTACCAACAGGTTCCCATACAAACAGGAAGCGCGGTTCCAGTTTCAGAACCGGTTTATCAATATATTCAAGAAGAGCAGGAAAACTCTTCAACCTCTGCCGAACCCTCATATATTAAAAAAGTTTTCGGAAACATGTTTAACCGCATGCATAATCAACAGGAAACAGAAACAGTTACAGAACTTTCTTCGGCAGCAAATGAACCTGAACAAGTTGAATACGAATACATTGAAGTTCCGGCGGAAACAATTTCCGAACAGGGAACTCCTGTGACGGGAGAAACGGAAGAATTGGCGGCAGATGCTCAAATTTCGGCAACAGAACAAGAAATTGTCTCTCCGGCATTTGAAAATGACAATATTGCCACAGCAGAAATTATTGAGCCGGAAATTTCCGAAGACGGCTTGGATTTGAGCAATATTACTTCTGCTGAAAAGAAGAAAAAAAAGAAGAAGAAAAAGAAAAAAGGCCTTTCTGCCGACAACCCCACCCCTTCTCAAACCGCTCCTTTGAGCAATGCGGACAAAGAAATCAGCGAATTGCTTGACTTTAGCGACATTGCGCCTTCTCAAACAACAGACGAAGCGCCATATGCCAACGGGTTGGATATTTCCCTCTTTGATTCTGAAATACCCGAAGAAGCAGAAACTTTGGAACTTTCCCAAACTGAAAGCACAGAAGCAAATGATGATAATTTTACAGCTGGCGAGTTGTCTTTATCAATAGCTGAAGAGCTGCCGAATGAAGATTTTACTGATAACGAATCCGAGCAGATTTTACCTGATTTTAACGAGCAATCAGATGTCTTTGAAACGTTAACAAGCCCTGATGACGCCGCAATAAATTTGCAAGAAAGCGAACCTGAAACGTTGCCAATCGGCCCCGAAGACAAAAGCACGGGAGATGAAAATAAAAATTCAACAGACATATTTGTTTTGGATGAAGATTATTCTGCTGAAAACAGCGGCTTAAACAAAATTCAGCACAGCAGCTTAATTCCAGATCTTACCGACAAAGAGACGGCAGAAAATCTTTTTAATTCTGCCAATGATTATAATGAAATCCCGCAATCGCCAGATCTTGAGACTGACTACAAAATCTCTCTTGATACAAACGACGAAAACGTTTCAGATAACGAGAATGGCAAATGGGAATATGAGGAAGTTCCCGAGAGTGAAGACGACAACGCTGCCGAGATTCAAACTACCGCTGCTGAAAACGAAGACGGCGAATGGGAGTGGGAATACGAGGAAGTTCCCGAAGGTGAAGACGACAACACTGCCGAGATTCAGACCGCCGCTGACGAAAGCGAAGACGGCGAATGGGAGTGGGAATACGAGGAAGTTCCCGAAGGTGAAGACGACAACGCTGCCGAAATTCAGACTGCAGCTGCTCAAAGCGAAGACGGCGAGTGGGAATGGGAATATGAGGAAATTCCCGAGGGTGAAGACAACAACGCTGCCGAGATTCAGACCGCCGCTGACGAAAGCGAAGACGGCGAGTGGGAATGGGAATACGAGGAAGTTCCCGAGGGTGAAGACGACAACGCTACCGAGATTCAGACTGCCGCTGCTGAAAGCGAAGACGGCGAATGGGAGTGGGAATACGAGGAAGTTCCCGAAGGTGAAGATAACAACGCTGCCGAGATTCAGACCGCCGCTGACGAAAGCGAAGACGGCGAGTGGGAGTGGGAATACGAGGAAGTTCCCGAAGAGCAGTCCAATTCCGGTATTGAAAGCAAATCTGAAAATATTGATTTATCTTCAGAAACTGTTGATAATGTCAATCTCCCCGAAAAAGATGATACTCTCCCAGAACTTTCCGAACCGGAAGACGTTGATTTTTCGGATTTATTTAATGAATTTGATCAAAAAAACGATGAAAAGGAAAACTTTGCCGCAGATCCATATAGCGGCAGCGATGATTTGCCGGATGATGAATTGGGCATAGCTTCATTACAATCGGGAGATCTCTATTTTCAGGATGAAATTTCTGCTTCGACAGAGAAAAAACAAGCATCATTTTCTTCAATACCGGATATAGGCAATGAAACGGCTATTCCTGACTGGAGTGAAGAGGAAAATAAAAATGAACCATATCATTTAAATAGTGATTTAAAACCTTAAAATAATAATTTACAAAGTCAGGCGCCTACATTACATTAGAGATAAACAAGGAGCAGGCAATTATGGACGAGCAACAAAACAATACGGCACTTCCGCAGGTTGACAAGGAAACCCTCTGGGTTCTTGACAATTATATTCTGCTTAAAGACTATCTGGACCGTACTATCTCCAGAATTGCCGCCCGCTGCATCCGCCAAGGCAATATTGCCATGGAAGAGTACCCTTTTTACAATTATATCCTTGACGTATTGGAAGAAATCAGCGAAAGCGGCGATTTTATTCTAGCCCACAAAGAATTGTATCCGTACGTAGAAAAAAAGATTCAGGGCGGAATGGCCTCTTTCAAAAAAAATCTTAATGACTACAAAATCGAATTGCGCAACAATTCAACGCCGGACATGATAAAACAAGACAATGCTCAAGAGCTGGCACAGATGAGAGACGCTCTCGGAGATGTTGATAAATCGCATGACCCGACCGCCGGTGCCGGTATGAGCATGGATGCCGTTATTGAAAAACTGATGAGCAATCAAAATCTTGAAGCCGTTGAAGGCAGTTCTCTGGCTCTGACCCAGCAGGCGCAAAAAGCTGCTGCACCGCAGCCGCTGGCTCCCCAACAACAAGCTCAAGCTCAAGCTCAAACTCAAGCTCAAGCCCAACCTCAAACGCAAGCACTGCAACCGCAGCCCCAAGTTCAGGGTTCTCAACCGCAGACAGCCCAGCCTGAAATTCCGGCCGCTCCCGCTCCTCAAGCCAATGCGGCACCGCAGCAAGGAGGCATTCCTCCTGTTCCGCCTCCGGGCACTCAAAAAGTTATAAAAAAGATTGTAAAAATTGTCAGACCGGCTGCCCCGCAAGCAGTTCCGGCCGTTCCCAATAAGGTTAGCGAAGAATGATTATCAAAAAACTAATAAACAACAGTTTGGCATTTTGTATTTCACTATTGCTCGCCGGCTGCCAGACCGAAAGCACGCCGCCTTCGCAGATTATTGACTTTAAGAAATCGGGAATTGAAGCTAAAATTACACTTCCGCAAGATCCTAATATCATTCGCACTCCCAAAGGCGCGCAGACTTTTGATTTGGAAACGCCTTTGCGCTGTTCCGTCAACTGGCAGACACAGCAAATGATTACGACTATTCCGTATAATATCAAAGCCTTTAATTTGGTTAAAAACGGGAATAATGACATGCTGCCGCGCTTTGAAGTTACCGGATTTTCATTTGAAACCATGCCGGCAGAAAAAGCTTTGCGCAAACTGACCAAAGAAGCAGGTATCAAACTGATTGCCAAAGATGCGCCTTACGCCAGCATCTCTGCCGAAAACCTGCGCGGCGAACTTTCGGAAGTCATCCAAATGATTGCCGATGCCGCAGAAATTTATTATTCTTATGATGCCCATAACAAAACTTTAAGAATAAGCCGCAAAGCCAATTTCAGCCTTTATGTTCCGAAATCCCGACCGATTTTACTGGCATTGCTCGACGTTTTGCGCGGTTCCGGCATTACTGACATTACATCCGACTGGGATGATTATTCAATTACGTTTGACGCTGATTTTGAACTGAAAAATAAAATTTTAAGCCTAATCGGCTATTTTGAAGAAAATCCGTTGCTTATCGCATTTGACGTTTATGTTATGAAAGTTTATCCGGCAAACAAACAAAATGATATTCAATGGCAAAATTTGCTGAATACGTTTGATTACGGAACAATAAAATCAGCAAAAACGGGCGTTTTAGGACGGGTTTTAACGACTTCTGACGAATTAAACATCAGTTCGCTGAATGCTTTTCTTAATATGCAGGGGCGCGTTGAGCCTGTCGCTCAAGGAAAATTCGTTGTTCCAAACCTGTGGTATGCCCGTTTTGACGTGGGCAAATGCGGACGCCGCAGCAATATTGACGCGAATCTTTCCATTCTGGCTAAAGCGTCTATTGAACAAAATAATAAAATTTTTTCCAACATAACATTGGAATCGACAAATGGCGAGATTACACAATTTAATGTTCGCAGCCAACTGGGAGAAAATTTCCTCATTATCGGTATTCCGAATGAAATATTCGGCGCCAAAGGCAAAGATTCTCAGACCATTGTCTTTATGGTTCCCCGAATTATCAAGACATTAAAAACAACAAAACATTTACAAAACAAGATTTAATTAGGACTGTTAAGGAAAAAAGACAATGAATGATATAACCAATACGCCTAATCCCAATATGAATATGGATCCAAACCGCCGTTTAAAAAAAGTTAAGCGTCCGGTAAAGAGAATGGTTCCTCAAGGCAGCAATATGCCTGTTTCTCCGTCAGCTCAGAATACGGGGCTTCCCCAGCAGCAAAATACGCCTCAAGGCGGACAACGCGCCCAAGAAATCGACGCGTTCAATTTAGATGCTTATATAGATGAAAATGCAAATTTGCCGGCTCTCAGCGACGACAATTATTTTGCAGACCAAAATCAACAATATGCACCCGGAAGCACCCCTCATTTTATTGATGAGAGTGAATTGATGGCAGAACAAATGCCGGCCGGAAATTATCAGACGGGAACTGTTGCCAAAAAAATTGCAATCATTATCGGAATTGCGGCTTTTCTGGCAGGTTTTATTGCCGCAAAGCTGATGTTCGGACAACAAAAGGTTGTTCGGGACGGATTGCAGGGAATCGTGGTTAATTCTGAAGTTCCGAGAGGCCGTGCCCGCTGCGGCGTTGCCGAAAAAACGCAAGGCTGCGTTTTATATATTATGAATCCTCAGCGTCAGGAGCTTAATGCCAGCGATTTTTATGACTTGGCATCACAATTGACCGGACGCCAGCGTTTTGTTATTGAAACCGGAAACATGCGCTATTCCAACCGAAAAATCAAACCCGGCGAAATTGCCCAGTTTAATATTCCGCCGCTACAATAAACGCGAGAGTAAGCACTCCAATCAGCTGTTTTGCCGCTTGTGTTGCCATTCAGCATTATAAGCGCTATGCTTATCCGTGAAAGCTTAAAATGCCTGCTCGCAGGCAAGCTTCTATAAGCTCTTAAAAAAAAAGCCCCTTTGAAAGGGGCTTTTTTTCTAAGTAACTTCAGTAACAGCACGCAGGTTACCGTCACGGTTGATTTGTACAACCCTTAATTTCTTTTTCATTTCTTCAATCGTCTTTCCGCGGTCGATTGTCGGCGAGGCATGCATAATACGGTCAACGAAAGCATTATATGCCGCTTCCGAGTTTTCAGCGTGGATTGTTGCCAGACAGTTATCGTGGCCTGACCCCATAAGCTCCCAAATCGCCGCAGCGTTTTTAGTCGAAATCTCACCGCCGATAATCGCATCCGGCGTAAAACGAACAACCAAGTCAATAACGCCGGCGTAATCCAACTCGTTGGTCTGTTCCGTACGGGATAGCGTAATATGAACACGGTTAGGATGCGGCACGATCAATTCTCTGGTATCTTCAATTGTTAAAATACGTTTATGAATATCCAAAATCTTCAACAAGTTGTTCAAAAACGTCGTTTTACCTGTTGCCGTTGCGCCGGAAACAAGAATATGGTCGCCACGCTTGATGCTGAGAAGCAGTTTTTCATAAGGGTCATCCGGATCTTTAATTTGTTTTAAAACGTTAATCTGATGCAGCTTTGCGCCTTGCGCCAAACCATAATCTCCTAATCCGAAAGCAACATCTTCGCTGTGGATACGGATTGTTAAAGCAACGCCGCCGGTGAGATCATCCTGATCATACATAATGTTTTTGCCGGCAATGGCAGAGAAACGGTGTTCGCCGGGAATGGTCGCAAATACCAGCGGTGTTCCCGAAACAGGGTCGAAAGGAAGTTCATAAGTATTTGCAATGATATAAAGCAAATCAACCAAATATTCTTTGCTGAGCTTTTCATCTTTGTACATGACCCAAGGATATGCCCTTTTGCCGCGCAAACGCAGCCAAATCTGCCCTGAGCGGTTAATTGCCACCTCTTCGATATTATCTTGGGTATACCAATAAGAAAGAGGTCTGAGAACTGATTCCAATACGGCAAAACTCATTAGCTTTCTCCTCTAAAATAATTGCGGCACAGACTGATTATTATTAGGTGCTGCCGACGAACTGCCGCTGCTTGACGGAGGAGCCGGAGCAACAGCCGGCTTACTGCCGCTGCCCGAAGTTCCGCTCCCTCTTCCGGTTGAAGAAGAAGGCGGCGGCGGCGGAACAACCAACGGCCGTGTTGTCGCCGGTTTTTTCGGTTCTTCCGCAATTAACGGAGCGGATTTCGGCGTTTCCTCGCTGCTGACGTCTTCCTCATAGCTTACCTGGCTGCTACTACCGCCTCCGGTAGGAACGGTTGCACCGCCATTATCACCTTTCAAACGGGCTTCATCATTAATCAAAACATTTGCATTATTCGATTCATATCCCCCTTCTTTATCGCTTTCAATATCGCGGAGCCATAAATCTACTTTCGGGAAAATGATGATACGCGTGCCGGCTGGAACATAAGACATTGCCTGAATGCTGGCTTTATCCTGCAAAATTTGTTCAAACATCTGATTCATTTGATCCAAGAAATTTTGACGGGCATCGTTTGCCGCCTGTTGCTTAGGCGTTTCCGTTTCACTGCCTGATTCATCTTCAGGCGTCATCATATAAGCCATTGCATTGGTTAAAATTGAAGTCAGGACAGGCATGGTGTATCGCTTGAACAACTGTTTATCCAAATAACCGAGCGCACCGCCGCGTCCTTGGGCATCCGCAGTCAAACCGTCAAATTTAAACATTGAACCATCCGGACGGATCAGGCGCTGCCAAGTGATTTGAACCTTACCCGTTTCCGAAGAAGCCTCAGATGTCGGAGATAACCCGCCAAATTCGCCCATAAAGCGGCTACCGGCGGGAATCAGGATATTACGCCCTTCTTCGGCATAAACATTACGCTCCACAAAAGCCGTTACCGGCGTCGGATTATTTGAATCTATAGAACGCGCGAGAACTGCCGGAATAGGCTTATCGGCAAGAATCATACGGCTCATGTCAACACGCCAAGAAGACAATGATTTGTCAATTCCCTGTTCTTTCCAATCTTTCTGCATGCCGTCGAAAGCTTCTTTGCGGACATTGCTGCTGATTTTTCCGACCTGCATATTCTGTCTGCGCTCACCTTGAGCGACAGCCAATGCGGCGCTGCGCTGCGTGTTATACCTTTCGCCCGGGCCAAAACCTCCGCCCGGGCCTAAATTATCACCGGGGCCAACGCCGGTTCCATAAGCAGAGCCTTCGCCAAATGTTCCTGCCGGAACGAAAATGTCGCCGCCGGTCGGCTTTTTGATTTCTTCAATGCCTATTAATGTCCCGTTATCATCTAAAATCAAGCCGTCCGGCGTCTTTTGCCCGATAACGACCCCTTGTTTATTAACGACGCTGCCGTCATCCATAATGTCACCGATATAAACGCCGTCCGGACTGAGGGCAATATTCAGCGAACGGCGATATTTATTGTCTCCGGAAGCTTTTTTCTCCGTAGACGTAAACAAAGCGTCTATATCCGTATCTTTTTTCTGCGGACGGTTAATTTCGACACGTTCATACCAATCGCTGCCTATTCCGCCGATAATATTATTATTTGCATTTGTTACCGTTCCGTCATTATTCAACCGTCCGACCTGCTTGCCGTTTGCATCCGTGACAGAACCGTCCGGCTGGACTAAACCGACCAAATTGCCTTTTTCATCGTATACCTTATTAACGTCAAAAAGCTTACCGATGATTTTACCCAAGCCGTCAACTATTTTGCCGTTTTCGTCCCGACGGCCGATAACTTCGCCTTTATGATTGACAACAGAGCCGTCAGACATCACCCGCCCGACAATTTTGCCTTCATCGTCATAAACAATATCCGGATCAATTACTTTGCCGACGACCTTTCCGCTGTTATTCACCAAATTGCCTTCCGCATCGCGCGTGGCAATAACTTCGCCATTGTTGTCAATAACATTGCCATTGTCATCCAGACGCCCGACAATTTTTCCATTATCATCAACAACTATTGTTTGACCGGCCATAGCCGCAATACGGCTATAAAACTGCAACGGTTTAGCCATGGCGATAACCGTTCCCGAAGAATCTGTTATTTCTCCGGCATTTTGCAGTTTGCCGACAACAGCGCCGCTGTTGTTAACAACGTCCCCGGACAGAAGCAGTTCGCCTAAAACGATGTTTGAATTATCCCGAATGTAAAAATCGCGATTTCCACGGGCAATAACGCTCTCATCGGAAGCCACAACAAAACCGCGCTGCAAATTTCCGATTTTTTTATTATCAAAACTTCTGACTATACCGTCTTTGCCGATAACGCCGACTGTTTTGAAATCATTGTCATAGGCATAAAAATCGTACAAAGCATAACCAAGTTTGTTAATTCCGTTGACGACTGTCCCGTCAAACGCGACATTGCCCAGTTTTTCTCCACTTTCGTTTCTTACGGTTCCGTCTTCTAAAATCCGGCCGAAATAGCGGTTATTATTATCAAAAGCGACCGTATAACGGAATAAATTTCCCAATGGGGCGCCCGTTCTATTGTTTACATTGCCGTCAGGCTGCATATATCCGAGATTCTGGTTATCCATACCGACGACCTGTCCGTCCATTGTAACACGGCCGATTATTTTATCTTTAAAATCAATCACGGGAACATAGCTGATCGGAGCGGATGCCAATACGTTATTATTGTTACGGATTTGATTTTTAAAATCAAGACAACCGAGCGTTTCACCATTATAATTTAATGCCAAACCGTTACCGCCAAGCGTTGCGGAAGGGTTTCCGTTAAAATCGATAACAGCGCCGGGAGCTACCGCATGAGCGACAACGCTTCCGGCCTCATCAATGACCTGTCCGTTGGCCAAAATACGTCCAATATAAATATTTTTGAAATTCCGAACATCACCGCGCGGCGTTATTATGCCCGAAAGGGCACACTTTGAATCCACAACAGCATGTTGAGCAATCGCATAACCGTTGAGGATATTGTTATTATCCAGCACATATCCATTTTCGGTCACCTTGCCTATTGCCGTTCCGTTTAAATCAAGGACCCGCCCGTTGTTATCGGCATATCCTAATAATGAACCGTCAAAATCAATAACCAAGCGGCGTTCAAATGCCGTTCCCATTTTGGGCATTAAATCCGGGCTTGTAGCAGAATCTGCCGCGACGACAGCTTTATCAGGCGTTATTTTCGCGACTACAGACTTATTATTATCATAAATCAAATTATCTTGCCCCATGTGTCCGAAAGCATTGCCTTCAGAATTTACGGCATAAGCATCAGCCAAGCTGCGCCCCAGAATCAAATTGCGCTCATCAACAGCAATTCCCGACTGAGTCAGCTTTCCGATACTTCCCCCGCCATTTTGTACCCGACCGTCCAAGCCGATACGGGCAACGCGGGCGCCGATCTGATTATAGACAGGCACAAAATCTGAACTCATTCCGCCAAAAGAACCGTCCGGCGCAAAAACATACCCGAAAGGAGAAACCAATTTTGAAATATCGCCATTTTTTAATGCGGCATTGATACCGCTCACACCGATAACTTCATTATTTTGGGAGATGACAAGCCGCGGAGACGAAACCGCACCGGCAAGGCGCCCCTGCGTGTCAAAAGCTAATCCGCCAATCATCTTACCAATTGCATTTCCGCTCAAAGCAATCAGCTGTCCGTTGCTCAAAGCGTGTCCGATTAATGAAGCCCGATAATCAAAAACAGGGCCGGTTGAAATAATTTGCCCCGATGTTTTGCCGTCTGACGCAATGATTTCTCCGCGGGAGCTGACTTGCCCCACACTATTTTTTGCTTTGAAAAGCCGGCCATCAGGCATAATGCGGCCAAGATATTTTCCGTTATATCCGGTTGCCGTTGACGCAATATCCAAAGCAAAACCGAAAACTTTTCCGTTTGCATCGACAATGCTGCCGTCCGCCCGCTGGCGCCCGAGGCTTTTGCCTTTGCTAATAACTTCTCCGTTATAAGTTACATAACCGAGATAGCGTCCGGCGTCATCAAAAGCATAACCAGATTTAACAATCCGGCCTATAATCTCGTTTTTTTCATTATACGCATAGCCGTTGGCTTTAATAAAACCGATTGTATTGCCGTCAAAGTCGGATACTTCGCCGCCGGGGACAACGCTGCCCAGAAAATCTCCGCTTAAGGATATGACCATTTTTGATGAGATCAAACGCCCGTCCAGAAGATAATCGTCTCCGACCCGCCGATAAGCATAGCCGTCCGGCGTCACAAAACCAATAGCCTGACCTTTCAAATTTGCATACAAACCATTACCGGTCAGACGACCAACCGTTTTTCCTTCATCATCATATATCAACCCAGGAAATAAAACTGCCCCGAGGACATCATAATAATCATTAACCACCAGACCATTCGGCAATACTTTGCCGATAACTTTTCCTGACGGCTGGCGGACAGTACCGTCATTACTGACTTTACCCAGCAAACTGGTATCGTTGGCTATCGCAATTCCCTGAGGAACCACGCCGCCAATCAAATCCCCGTCAAAATTAACAATCAAACTGTCTGCCGTCACATTACCGATTAAGCTGTTGTCAAAGCTTACGACATTGCCGTCGGGAATAACTTTACCCAGCAAATCTCCGTTAAAATCTATGGCCGTAATTTCTTGTGCGGCAACAGTTTTGGCACAAAAACATAAACAGCAAAAAGCAAAAGCGATAACTTTTGCTCTGTGCTTTGCTTGCTGAATAAAACTGTCTGACCACAAATTCAAATCCTAATTCCTCCGGTTTTTGGCGACTTCCTGCAGGACATAGCCCGAAACTTTTTTATCCAGATCTATATAAGACCCGTTATTCTTGATATAACCGATATTCTGACCGCCGGCATTAATAACCCGGCCGTCCGGTGATAATCTGCCTATATATTTACCATTGTTTCCTAAAATTGTCGCGCCAATTTTGAAAATTTTACCAAGAATATTATCACTGCTGCTGACAGCCAAATCGCGGGATAAAGTTCTGCCGATGACTTTACCATCTTTTGCCGTAATTGTACCGTCAATATTTACATAACCCACAACTTTGTCATTATTATCAATAACAATATCGCCATCAAGAATTTCGCCAAAAAGCTTTCCGGCATCGCTGATTACGCTGCCGTCGGGCAATGCCCGTCCCAAAGCGGAATTACGCTCATCAATAACCCGACCGTCAGGATAAACGGCTCCCGCCACGGCTCCGGTGAAATCAATAACCGGCCCCTGCTTCAAAATACTCAGGTTCTTATCCGTAGCTCCTCCCGGAAGGATTGCCGTTATATTATCATTTTTTAAGTCAATAACATCACCCAACCCATTGACATACCCCTGATAATATCCCCAAATATCAACAACAATATTTTCGGGAATAATCTCTCCGATCACCTCGCCCTTTGAGTTCAAAATTTTACCGTCAGAAGTCGCCGTACCGCTGTTCTTACCTTCAAAATCAAGAACGCGCCCTGAGCTTGTAGCATATCCTAAATATGAGCCGTCATACCCTATGGCTGCCCCGCGCTGTAAAACAGCACCCTGATATTCTCCTTTTTTATTGAAGAAATTACCTTTCGCATCAACACGGCCTAATTTTTCGCCAAAGCGGCTGATGACGCTGCCGTCAAAAATCGAGCGGCCGATATTTTTTCCCGAGAAATCGACAACTTCGCCGACAGGAACTACTTTTCCTATGTTTTTTCCATAAAAATTGGTTCCGTCTCCTTTTATCGTTCCCACATTCTGGCCTTTGGCATTGTATACCTGTCCATTATAAAACGGACGGCCGATGATATTTCCTTTAGCATCGACAACAACTGATTTTTCATTTAAGGCAACGCCGACAATTTTATTTTCCTGATCCATAATCAAATTATTAGCAGACAAATGATACGCCGGTTTTCCCGCAACAGATACCATGCCGGTATCATCAACAACGTTTAAGAATTGGCCGTCTAAATCAAACGCGTATTTTCGCTCCAAAACTCGTCCGGCATACCCTCCCTGCTTATTCAGCACCTCGCCTGAAACGCTGACGCAGCCTACAGGCTGTTTGGCATTATTGATAACAAGCCCGTTATCGCCAATCTGCCCAAGATAACGGTTATTATAATCAACGACTAAGCCGCTGCGCAGCACACTGCCGACAATTGCACCCTTTTCATCTAAAACAGAACCGTCCGGATTGACACAGCCGACGTATTTTCCGGAAGAGTTTTTTACAATACCGTCAGAACCGGCCTCGCCCAAATAAGAGCAGCTATTATCAAAAACTTTACCGGTCGGAACAACCTGCCCCAAATATTCTCCGGCAGAATTTGTGACTGTTCCGTCAAAGTTAATTTGCGCGTCCTGAACTTCATTATTCTTTTTGACTTTGCCGTCGTGATCCAGCATGCCGATTTGCTTACACCCATAACCGACAACCAAACCGCCTCTCTGCATTTGAGCTATGACCTCGGCTCCGGAAATATCTTTAACCAAACCGCTGGACAGTACCCGTCCGATTATTTGCTGGCGCGCGTCATAAACACTGCCATTGTTACTGACGGTCCCTAAAACCGTTCCCTGCGGCGTAATGGGGATTTGCGAAACTTCAACCAAAGAACCTATAATATCCGGACGATTGCTGACAATCTTGCCGTTTTCATTAACTTTACCGATTTCATTACCCGAAAAATCAACAACACTGCCGTTTTGATTAATCACGCCTATTACATTTCCGTTATTATCAAGCGCGACGTTAACATCATCATCCGTCCGCCCGACAACTTCCAGTTCATTGCCGATTATCGTGCTGTTCTCATCCACCTTGCCGATAGGATTTCCATTACGGCCATAAACAATTCCTTCATTATCTGCAAAACCGATAATATTACCCTCATCATCAACAACGAGCGTCAATTCGCCCCGAGATTTTCCGATTATATTGCCTTTTTCATCAACGACGGTTCCGTCCGGCATCACCTTGCCTATGACATTGCCGTCAAAATCAATGACGCGCCCGTCTTCATCAACATACCCTATCGGTTTTCCGTTATCGTCATAAACTAT
>Ga0137297_11071_pt1 | contig 16979 bp, 14 predicted proteins | sample RamsorincwithD2O_FD_97191 | JGI IMG/M metagenome (GOLD analysis project Ga0137297, IMG submission 97191) | Mouse cecal microbial communities from Vienna, Austria - Mucin amended with D2O | ecosystem: Host-associated > Mammals > Digestive system > Large intestine > Cecum | place: Austria: Vienna... | reverse complement strand
CCTTGATATTAAGAACGGTGATGGTCTGGATGATGTTTGTTGGTATAATGAAGAATAGCAGAATAAAGATGTATGGAAGGGTTGTGGAGGTACAGACTAAGACTTATAGTAGCGATGATGGTGATATTACTGCGAATTGTCCCATAGTGGAGTATAAATCGGATGAAGAGAAAGAAATGCATCGTCGAATAGCCACCTATGATTTTATCGTGGAAACGGCTCATTGTTCTCATAAGTTATATTCTCAAAAGACACCTCACGTAGGAGATAAGGTAACGGTTATATGCAATCCGAAGACTCCGGATGAAATCTTGGCATTTTCCACTATGCCTCTTACAAGATTATTATGTAAACTGTTTGCTCCGGGATGTTTCTATGTGGTAGCAAGTGTCTTAGGCATCTGTTATGTATTTATTAAATGACTGATAATGGAGTAAAGCACTCTCTCCTGAAAATAAATTACCCCTGTCACAGATAGCTGTAGCAGGGGTAATCTTATTATTGGGATATTTTAACGCACTTTCAATTACTTCTGTGGAAGTATCTCAATCCAATAGTCGTCCGGGTCGTTGATGAAATAAAGCCCCATGGCAGTATTTTCAAAACATACACAATTCATTTCTTTGTGATAAGCCCTGACTGCATCATAATCACCGGCCACACGAAAACAGAGATGGCTTTCATTTTCGCCCAGTTCATACGGAGCGGTATGATTTTTCAGCCAAGTCAATTCCAGAAGAAAGCCCGTCTCGTTATCTGTCAGATAAACTAACGTGAACGAACCGTCGGAAGCTTCTTTCCGGTGATGTTCTTTCAAGCCGAGCGCTTTCTCGTAGAAAGCAATGCTACGTTCCAGATTTGTTACATTGATATTGAAATGGTCAAATTTACTTTTTATTTCCATTGTTGCAATCTTTTTTATCTTTTCATTAAGAGCTTCACAATCTCACCGACATATGTACGGGGTTGTCCAGCTTGCGGAGCGGTTTGTGAAGGCAGTTTTTTACATTCAATAACAGCCGACGGAGTTGTTTGGTTCGGAGCATAGAGTTTCAGTGTATAACTGTCCGCTTTTTCGATGGCATCATAAGACTGTTCGGGAGAAAGCGTGCAGTAAGCCACGGCCTTGCCCGACTGATAACCCAGCGCACCACCGGCATTTGCAGTCATATTTGTCATGTTGAACTCATCCTTTCCGATACTGATAACCAATTTTCCGCTTCCCATTAAAGCATATACTTCGCCCGGAATCTGCTTCAAATTAACCTCTGTATAACCCGGCATATCTGCAGAAACCTTGCCTGCAGGAGTAGCAGGAGTAAGAGTTGCGGCGGGAACAGTCTTCTGGGCAGGTTCGGTAGTCGTCACTTTAATATCAGTCTTCGCATTTGTGCCACCAATGACAATAGGCCCTGCGGCTGCAACGATTGACGGAGTCTTCTGCTCTTCTTCCTTCTTCTTTTTCTCTGCTCTCGGACGAGTATCCGGTGCTCCGAAAGCTACGGCTACATCCATGAATATATCATCCGCGAAATCTACCGTTTTTCTACGCCATTTAGCCAATCCGCGCACCAGTTTGGTCTTCGTTTTGTTAAGCGCATATTTGTCGGTAATCCATTCTTCCGCTTTATATTTTTCAGTATCGCGGTAGGTAAAACGTATCTTTTCCAGTTCTACCAGGCAGTTTCCGGGTTTGCAAGTCACTGTAATCTGGTAATTGATAAGAGTACGGTCTAAAGACAATGCACTGGAACTGAATACAATCCATTCTTCTCCCACACCGGCAATAGTGCCTTTGTCTTCGTCGGAAAAGACGATGCGGCTGTCGATGTTCTTATTTTCTTTCAGGCGTTCGTCCATCCACTTCATTACTGTATTGTAGATTTGTGTCCGGCTCATTCCGGGAATCTGGAATTCCTTGGAGAATACTACTTTACCATCCACTTCGGGAACAGCCCCTACAAGATATCTGGTATCGTCTTTTTGGTCTTTTACAGAATTTGCCTTCATTGCCATCGGCAATGCGAGGAACAAGGTAAGAAACAGAATCGTAAATTTATTCATAATTATAATGTGTTTATTTGGTAATTTCAAAACTTTCACCCCGATGGGTGATGCTGATAAAACGGCATCCTGCATTTTCGGCAAAACTTTGAAGCGCGTTGCCGCCTTCGTAATCTTCACTGAAGTGCATGGGCACAAATATAGTAGTTTTTATTTGTTCGATGAACTGTTTTGCCCCTTTCATGTAATCTTTTCCCATTCTCCGGTCTACCGGAAACAGTGCTAAATCAATGTTTGGCGCTTTTTCTTTTAAATATTTAACTTCTGCAAGGAAATCACCGTTGGCTTTTCGTATCTCAGTTTCGGTAGATTCTTCACTCCAGTGCCAGTTGTTCAGGTCGCCGGCATGGAAAATACTCCAACCTTGCAGATGAATCAGGAACGAACTGCCTACATCCGTCGAGCCGAACGCGTCAATGCGGATGGTGTCATCCTCGTAGGTTTCTCCTTTCTTAATATAGAAAGCATCTTCGGTTTTGGCGCGGTGTGATTTCAGGATGTCTTTGGAGAAGATATATTGAATGTCGGGACGTTGTTCTTTCCACGCCAATATCTCACGGTTGAAGTGATCGGGATGGAAATGGGTAGCCAAGACGTACAGTTTACCCGGCCTTTGCAGGAGATAGTCATGTACGATTCCCCGGTTATGTTCGGATTCGGAAGAATCTTTGTAGTAATCAATGATAACGGTCATGCCTTCCGCTTCGATGGCGAAACCGCTGTGATAAATATAATCCAGTGTCATAAGCTGAATGTTTTATAGTTGCAATATTACATATTCTAGTTGGAGTTGCCAAGAAAAAACGACGAAATCAGGGAGCAAGATGACTGATTTCCCATTCGCCGTCCGGTTGCAGGGGCACGGCTCTTTCATTTAGGATTTCGTTGCTCATTCAAAAATGTTGTTATTTTATAGGGAGTGCTTCCTAGGGTGGTTAGGGTGCTTTTTTGCTTCCACTGTTCATAATTCATGAAATGGGGCGGCAATATAACGATTATAGCATATGAATCCGAAACGGTTAAGAAGACATCTGGCGTACAGACCTCTGAAAAGCGTCTGTATGTGAGTAGTCTGCTAACGGGCACTCCGGCGTTGGGTTCATTGGTGCGCAACCACTGGTTGATAGAAAGCATGCACTGGCCGTTGGATTTCAATCTGCTGCAAGACAGGATAAAACGCAAGTCGGCAAAAGCCGCCCGCAATCCTGACTCCATACAGAGAAGAGTCCATTCGGTATTCTCAATATGTAAAGGCCTCCGCAAAAAAGCGGTCTGACAAAAGAAAGGCATGACTGAACTGATGAGATATGTATCAATGAGCTTTACCCGACTTTTGAGTTTCCTACACCAAAAATAATGAAAATTTAGATTTGGTAAAAGAATAACTTTCTGACATACAGCAATAAAAAATACCTGATTTGCGATGAAGCGGAGAAGGTAAAAGTCAGGAAGGACAGGAAGTACATCAACCTCACCCTTGACAACATCAAGACGTAAATCATCAAGCACTACCAGAAACTTTCCGATCGTGAGGTCGCCCGAAAAAAGAAAACGGCAGGACGTGGAAGTGCATTTCCGACACAAGGGGCAGACGAATGAGATACAGGCCGTTATATTCACCAAGAACGACTACTGTTTCAACGGTTCCAAGCAGTTCATCTTGCGATACCGCTGATGCGGAAACCAGTCAGGAAATGGCGGACATACTTCACAGGAAGAAGAAACGCAAACGGAGAATGAAATTGTAACAGCCGCAGCTTCACAGTCCGATGAATTAACACAGTTCGGCTGTAGATTTCATTACTGACCATATTTTCTAACAAATAAATCCCGATTTGCTTCTCCCCATGTAATCATGGCATCAAGAATTGGCAATAGCGATTGCCCGAGTTCTGTAATGGAGTATTCTGAACGTGGTGGAAGTTCAGGATAAATGGTTTTAACAACAAGACCATCATCCACCAGTTCTTTCAGTTGTAAATCGAGTACGCGCGGTGTAGCTTCAGGTAGAGCCTTGTGCAATTCACTCGGACGCATTGCAACATTGCGGAGTTCATCCAATATGCAAGACTTCCACTTAGAATCTATCAGGCTCATAGTTAGCCGGAGTGGACAGCTTAAATCGACAGGTATTTTTCTTTCGTACATTTTTTCTTTTCGCTATTACAAATGCAAAGGTAAACATAATCTCTCACAATAGAGATATACTGAAAAATAATTCAGTATATGAATAATTTTTCGGTACTTGCCTGTACCAGCATTACCCCGTAACTTTGCAGACGATTAATAAGAATAATAAAAACATTATGAGAGACTCTATTAAAGAATATGAAGCAGTACAAGAAGCTGCTATGAAGTTTGTGAAGAGTGTGGCTGAAGGTGATAGTAAATATGCACGCGAGTTATTTACCGATGATGCTGTGCTGTTCGGCTTTCTTGACGGAGAACTGGAACACGGCTCTATCGAACAATTCTACCACAACGTGGACACTGTCAGTGGAGGTGAAGCATTTAAGGCACGCATTGATGTGGTGGCGGTGGAAGAGACACTGGCGGTTGTTCGTGTTCTTGAAGAGGGTTGGGGAGCTCGTATTGATTTCACGGACTATCTGCTTCTGCTGAAAATTGGCGGTGAATGGAAATGTGTAGCCAAAGCCTATAATCAAAACTCAAATACAATACAAAAGAAATAGAAACAATGAGCAAAAGAATTGTCATATTAAACGGAAGTCCACGTATGAAAGGCAATACGGCTGGACTGGTGGAAGCCTTCAAGCAAGGTGCGGAAGAAGCTGGACATACGGTGGAAGTTTTCAATCTGCAACGGATGGACATTCGTCCTTGTTTGGGATGTCTGGGTGGTGGACGTGATTCAAAAAGCCCTTGTCTACAGAAGGATGATATGGCGAAAATTTATCCGCATTATGAAACGGCAGATGTATTGGTTCTGGCCTCGCCAATGTATTACTGGAGTATCACCGCACAGTTGAAAACCGTCATTGACCGTTTGTTTGCCGTGACGGAAAAAAGTCCGGAGTATCATACGCCTATGCAACATTGCGTCTTACTCATGGCAGCAGAAGGCGACACACCGGACAACTTCGAGCCTGTGGAGCATTACTACCATGCTTTACTTCGTCACCTCGGCTGGGAAAATTTAGGCGAAGTATATGCTGGCGGCGTTATGCAGATTGGCGATATTACCGAACATCCTTCGTTAGAAAAAGCATATTCATTAGGTAAAAACATCTGAAACCGTGAAAGTATTACTGATACAGCCCTCACAAAGATGGATGTACTTTTACAGCATTAGTTGAGGGCGTTCGTATTCTGTATAAGCATGATATTGAAACTGAGATGCTGTATCTTGACAACAAGCCTGTTGCCGTATGTATGACCTACGAGAAAGTATAAGCAGACTTACAGAAACGGGGAGCGGAAATAACCGCCATGCGCAAAAGGTCTTTTATTATGCCGGGCTGATGTAGAAAGATTGCGATAAGGATAAAACAGAAATGTATAAAAAGCATGAAACGTTTTGAACAGAACGTAAAAATAAACACGGTGCCAATTCGTTACCTCTATTTATCCCCTCTTTCAAACCTCTATAAATAAAGAGATTATAAACGTCTTCCAAAATTAAGAAAAATCTCCCACTAACCATACGAAGAGAAATAAGAATTTGTGAAAGTATTGAACAGGTTCTTATAAAAAAGAAGTGATTGTCCTTCACTGCAAAAAGACAATCACTTCATGAGTATTCTAAGTCAATATGCCGACTGTAATTATTCTTCTCCCATCAGAATTTCCAAAATCTGGCAAGCGGCTTTCGCTACCGGAGTACCCGGACCGAAAATAGCAGCTACACCTGCCTTATACAGGAAGTCATAATCCTGCGCAGGGATAACACCACCGGCGATTACTACGATATCTTCACGTCCTAACTTCTTCAACTCTTCGATAATCTGCGGAACCAGTGTCTTGTGTCCGGCAGCCAGTGAAGAAACACCTACTACGTGAACGTCGTTTTCTACCGCTTCGCGAGCTGCTTCCGCAGGAGTCTGGAACAACGGTCCCATGTCCACGTCGAAACCACAGTCTGCATAGCCGGTTGCTACTACTTTGGCGCCACGGTCGTGACCGTCCTGTCCCATTTTGGCAATCATGATACGAGGTTGACGTCCCTCTTCCTTTGCAAACTTCTCGGCGAGTTCGCAAGCTCGCTTGAAGTCGCTATCGTTTTTACTTTCTGATGAATACACGCCTGATATAGTTCTGATTATTGCTTTATAACGTCCCACTTCCTGTTCGCAAGCATAAGAGATTTCACCTAATGTAGCACGAACGCGGGCTGCCTCGACTGCCAGTTCGAGCAAGTTACCTTTGCCGGTCTTTACACATTCGGTAATCGCAGCCAATGCCTTGTCCACTTCAGCCTGGTTGCGGCCTTCTTTCAAACGTTTCAGGTTCTCAATCTGTTCGAGGCGAACGGCAGTATTATCAATTTCAAGAATATCAATCGGAGCTTCTTTTTCCAAACGATACTTGTTCACACCCACAATGGTCTGCTGACCGCTGTCGATACGAGCCTGTGTACGTGCAGCAGCTTCTTCGATACGCATTTTAGGAATACCTGTTTCGATAGCTTTCGCCATACCACCCAGTTTTTCGATTTCCTGAATATGTTCCCAAGCCTTGTGTGCCAGTTCGTTCGTCAAAGACTCTACATAATAAGAGCCGCCCCATGGGTCAACGTTCTTGCAGATGTAAGTTTCTTCCTGAATATAAATCTGTGTGTTACGTGCGATACGTGCAGAGAAATCTGTCGGAAGAGCAATAGCCTCATCCAATGCATTGGTATGCAAAGATTGGGTATGTCCCAAAGCTGCAGCCATAGCCTCAATACAGGTACGTCCTACGTTGTTGAACGGGTCTTGTTCGGTCAGTGACCAACCGGAAGTCTGCGAGTGAGTACGCAAGGCCAGTGATTTGGGGTTCTTCGGATTAAACTGTTTCACAATCTTCGCCCACAGCATACGTGCGGCACGCATCTTGGCAATTTCCATAAAGTGGTTTGTACCGATTGCCCAAAAGAAAGACAGACGCGGAGCAAATGCATCAATGTCGATGCCTGCGGCAGTTCCGGCGCGAAGATATTCCAGACCGTCGGCCAATGTATAAGCCAACTCGATATCTGCAGTAGCACCTGCTTCCTGCATGTGATAACCGGAGATAGAAATAGAGTTGAACTTCGGCATCTTCTGTGAAGTATATTCGAAGATATCAGAAATAATCTTCATAGAGAATGCAGGCGGATAAATATAGGTGTTACGCACCATGAATTCTTTCAGAATATCGTTTTGGATTGTACCTGCCATTTCTTCCAGTTTGGCACCTTGCTCCAGTCCGGCGTTGATATAGAAAGCCATTACGGGAAGCACCGCACCGTTCATGGTCATGGATACGGACATCTTGCTCAAAGGAATACCATCGAACAGGACTTTCATATTTTCCAACGAACAGATAGACACGCCCGCCTTACCTACGTCGCCCACTACACGCTCGTGGTCGGGGTCGTAACCGCGGTGGGTAGCCAAGTCGAATGCTACCGACAGACCTTTCTGACCGGAAGCCAGGTTACGGCGATAGAAAGCATTTGATTCTTCGGCAGTAGAGAATCCGGCATACTGACGGATAGTCCAGGGACGAAGGGTGTACATTACTGAATACGGACCACGCAGATACGGAGGAAGTCCGGCTGCATAGCCGAGATGTTCCATCCCTTCGAGGTCTTCTTTTGTATAAACAGGCTTCACTTCAATGTGTTCCGGCGTCTTCCAGTCGGCAGAGATACCGTTAGCCTTTTGCCATTCAGCACCGTTGACAGGCTGAAATGCGGCATATATATCGATGTTTTTAAAATCTTTTCTCATCTTGTTATTTACGATTTAACGATTTACAATTTACGATTGAAGTTACTTCTTCAACAACTTGGCGTTAAACTCTTTCAAGGTATCCAGTACGTTGACACGGACATGGATGAAGTTTTCGATACCTGCTGCTTTCAATTCGTCCATACAAGCAGGAGCACCGGCAACGATAAACATGGCGCGACCATCCAAAGCCTTGAAGGCAGGAATTGCATATTCCGCATATTCATCATCGCTCGAACAGATTACAACAATGTCGGCTTTGGCAGCCACAGCCGCTTCCACACCGGCTTCCACCGTTTCAAATCCGAGGTTATCAACCACTTCATAACCGGCACAAGCCAGGAAGTTGCAGGAATATTGCGCACGTGCCTGACGCATCGCCAGATTACCAATTGTCAACATGAACGCTTTCGGACGTTTGCCGGACGCTTCCGTTTCGAGACGCAATGCTTCAAACTCACTCGCAGCACGGTCGAATACCAATGTATCCACATCTTTTTCGCACGTATGGTCTTTTCCTCCGCAACAGCATTTTGCTTCGGCCGGTTGTTTGCCATCGGATTTCTCGTTGAAGTTGGGGAACTGATTGGTACCCAACAATACTTCACGGCGCTGAGCAACCGCTTTGTGACGCGCTTTGTTGCTTTCGTTGACAGCAGTCTGAACTGTTCCGGCTTTCAATGCTGCATAGAAACCTCCGGCTTCTTCGACCGACAAGAACAGGTTCCATGCTTGCTGGGCGATAGATACCGTAAGGTTTTCAATATAATAAGAGCCGGCAGCCGGGTCGATTACTTTATCAAAATGAGACTCTTCCTTCAACAGCAGTTGTTGGTTGCGTGCCAGACGTTCGGAGAATTCATCCGGAGTCTCGTATGTCTTGTCGAACGGAGTGACAGTCATTGAATCCACACCGCCCAATGCGGCACTCATCGCTTCAGTTTGTGTACGGAGCAGGTTTACGTGTGCATCAAACAAAGTAAGATTGAAAGTAGAAGTTTCGGCATGAACCGCCATTTTTGCCGCGCAACGACATTCGCCATTAGCACCTTTGTTATCACAGTCGCGCAGGCATTCAGGATTGTAAGAAGCAACGATATTCGCCCACAATAGACGTGCGGCACGGAATTTAGCTATTTCAAGGAAATAGTTGGAACTGATACCAAAATTGAATTTGATTTTCTTGGCCACTATGGCAGCAGGAACACCGGCATCGGTCAGTTGGCTCATGTATTCATTACCCCAAGCCAATGCATAACCTAATTCCTGAGAAATATAAGCTCCGGCATTGTTCAGCGATAATGCGTTCACATTCAGCACGCGGTAGAAAGGAAGCGGTTGGATAGCTTCAATCAGTGCTTTGGCAGTCTGTACCATATCCCCCTTTTCCTTGCCGCGGGTCAGCATCTTGTTGAAGAAATCATAGTTGATGGAGCCTTTCAACTTCTTCACATCATAATCCTTCTTCTGAAAATAAGCTACCAGCAGATTAGCCAGTTCTACAACGTGTCCCTGACATGTAGAGAAGTTCAGTTCAACACACTCAGCCTGAATATCATTCAACAGAGTCTCAAGATATTCCGCATTGAGTTCTTTTGCCTTTACATGGAAAGAAAGTGAATCTACACCTTTGTTCAGGATATCCAGTGCTTTCGCATTGGCGTCTTTGGGGCATTCCACTCTGATTTCCTGGCGAACCAGCCACTCATTGTTATCTTTTTTAGTTCCTCTCAGATACGGGAATTCTCCGGGAAGCGCATCAGTAGTTTTTAAACCTTCCAAATCTTCCATCCGGTAGAAAGGTTTCACTTTGAACCCTTCGTTTGTCTTCCAAACGAGCTTCTTCTCAAAATCAGCACCTTTCAAGTCGGCTGTAACCTTCTCCATCCATTGTTCGGTGGAGACAGGAGAAAAGTCTGAGAAGAGTTTTTCTTTTTTGTCTGCCATAGTTTATCTAAAATTAAAACAAGAATTAATATTGTCTTTATTTTTATCTGTCTCTTTCCAAATGTCTGTTGTTCGATTTGCAAATATAATCAATAAGTTCAAACAAAACTTCTTTTTATAGAAAATTCGCACACCTCTCCGTCCTGTATAGAATCCGTATAGAAATTCTTCTTTTGTGCGATTTTTAGTTCTCCTTTTATTTGATTAGCTCCAATGTTATGACTAATTTTGCACCCGTTTTCAAAAAGACATTATAAAAACTACTATAGTTATGGATTGGTTACAAAGTTTATTATGGGACCCCAGTTCCGTGGCACATATCGTGTTCCTCTACGCATTTGTAGTGGCGATGGGTGTATATCTTGGTAAGATAAAGATATTCGGAGTATCGTTGGGCGTCACTTTTGTTTTGTTTGCCGGCATCCTGATGGGACACTTCGGCTTCACTGCCGATACACACATCCTACATTTCATCCGTGAGTTCGGATTGATTTTGTTCGTATTCTGTATCGGTCTTCAGGTGGGGCCGTCTTTCTTCTCTTCTTTCAAAAAGGGAGGAATGACATTAAACCTGTTGGCTGTAGGCATCGTAGTGTTGAACATAGCTGTTGCATTGGGACTTTATTTCCTTTGGGACGGTCGTATTGAATTGCCGATGATGGTGGGTATCCTCTATGGAGCTGTAACAAACACTCCGGGTCTCGGTGCTGCCAACGAAGCGTTGAACCAGTTGAGCTACAACGGTCCGCAGATAGCGTTGGGATATGCCTGTGCTTATCCGCTCGGTGTGGTAGGCATTATTGGCTCTATCATCGCTATCCGCTATATTTTCCGTGTCAACATGGCAAAAGAGGAAGAGAGTCTGAAGGCACAAAGCGGAGATGTCCATCTGATGCCACATATGCTGAGTCTGGAGGTGCGTAACGAGTCTATCAACGGAAAAACTCTGATTGAAGTAAAAGACTTCCTTGGACGTCAGTTTGTATGTTCGCGTATCCGTCATGAGGGACATGTCAGTATCCCCGACCATAACACGATTTTCAATGTGGGCGATCAGTTGTATATCGTTTGCTCAGAAGATGATGCTGCCGCTATCACTGTTTTTATCGGTAAAGAAGTGAATATCGACTGGGAGAAACAAGACTTGCCGATGGTATCACGCCGTATACTGGTGACCAAGCCGGAAATAAACGGAAAGACGCTCGGTTCGATGCATTTCCGTAGTATGTATGGTGTGAATATCACACGTGTCAACCGTTCCGGTATGGATCTGTTTGCCGACCCGCATCTGGTATTGCAAGTGGGCGACCGCGTGATGGTAGTAGGACAAGAAGACGCCGTAGAACGTGTAGCAAGGGCACTGGGAAACCAGTTGAAACGCCTAGACACACCGAACATCATTACTATCTTCGTCGGTATCTTCTTGGGAATCCTGCTTGGTAGCCTACCTATCGCTTTCCCAGGTATGCCTACTCCTTTGAAACTTGGTTTGGCAGGCGGACCGCTGGTAGTAGCTATTCTTATCGGCCGCTTCGGACATAAGTTCCATTTGGTGACTTATACGACAATGAGTGCCAACCTGATGCTTCGCGAAATCGGTATCGTGCTCTTCCTTGCGAGTGTGGGTATAGATGCCGGAGCCAACTTCGTACATACAGTGGTTGAAGGTGACGGTTTGCTTTACGTAGGTTGCGGTTTCCTAATCACAGTTATCCCGTTGCTTATCATCGGTGCGGTTGCGAGATTATATTATAAAGTGAACTACTTCACACTGATGGGATTGATAGCCGGTAGCAACACCGACCCACCCGCATTGGCTTATTCCAACCAGGTAACTTCAAGCGACGCTCCCGCAGTAGGATATTCTACTGTTTATCCATTATCCATGTTCCTCCGTATTCTGACGGGACAGATGATATTATTGGCGATGATGTAAATCGAGCTTAGCATATAAACAGTAAAGCCGGCTATATCCTTCAACAGAATATACCGGCTTTATTTATTTTACTTATACCCGTTTTATACTCTCAACTTCAATCTCTTCACCACAAACTCTTCCACAAACCGCACGGTTTCTTCCACACCCAAAGAAGAGGAATCCACGCACAGATGGTAAGTAGCTGCTGCCCCCCAAGTCTTATAGCTATAATAATTATAGTATTCCGAACGTCTCTTGTCTGCTTTTTCGATAATCTCTTCCGCAGCCTCTTCATTCACCTGATGAATCCGGCAAACCCTTTCAATACGGTCTTCCTTCGAAGCCGAAATAAAGATATTCGCGCAACGGGGATGCTCGCGCAAGATATAATCTGCGCAACGCCCTACAAACACACAGGACTTCTCTGCCGCCAAACGACGGATGACATCACTCTGCACTTTAAACAGAGCATCATTGCTCAAACAATTAGTGCACGGTATCGCTCCTTCACTGATAAAAGGGAAACGCATGCCGAACAATCCGCCAATTATACCTTGCGAAGCTTTCTCATCCGCTTTTTCAAAGAATTCCTTACACAGGCCGCTTTCCTCGGAAGCCAGATTAATCAGTTCCTTATCGTAGAAGTCGATTCCCAAACGAGCTGCCAACTTCTCTCCGATTTCCTTGCCGCCGCTACCCAATTGTCGACCGATGTTAATTACATAATTACCGCTCATAGTACATTTTGTTTTATGGTTTGATAGCAAACATACGATTTTTTTCTAAAACCTACATCATTAGACAAAAGTTATATTTGAAAGTAACAATGAATCTTCTTCCCTTTTGGGGATAATACAGATAATTCCTGGAAGTGACTAGAAATTAGAAACTCATGATCACTTAAAATTCTCCGTAAAGAAAACGCCCGCAGGGAAACTATTCTTATTTTTTATATCAAACTGTAAAGCCGGTGTTTTATTGAAATCCAAAATAGCAATATCATTGGTTTTATAATCCGCATATCCTTTCAGAGTGGCAAAATAAACTTCCCCGCTCACCGGATCAACGCCCAAACTGTTATAATAGATCCCTGCATCCTCCACGAACTCTTTTATATCAGCAACTTCTTCCGTCTTATTCTGAGAAAAAATATGTCGGTATAGTTTAAAGCCGGCATTACTGAAATAAATAATATCATCTTTAGCAGAAAACGCAGGGGCAACTCCCCACCCGGCACCAATACTGACATTCAAAGTATGAGAATCAATAATCTTATAATCAACCGGACTGACTTTTATAATACTCGCAGGCTTTGTACATGAAACCCACAAATTCCCATCATACGCTTTAGCAACACCGGATAAAGCACTTTCAAAAGGAACAGTATGTATAACAGCCCCGTCTTGAATAACAAAAAGTCGCTTATTGCCCATCACAAATGTTTTGTCTCCAACCACAGCCATACGTTTTTTCAAAGCACCTTTCGTCCCCTCAACAAAAGTCAGAACTTCGGTGGAAGTATCCAGCATATAGACTCCATTATTATCACGAATATAAAGAGTCTCTCCGACTACAGCCAAATTGGACGGCCAGGACAAAGTAGTATTATCATAAACCTTTTCTTTCTCCAGACTAGTAGCATTCGCAATAGTCAGCAGCCCTTCACCACCATTTTTGGCTCCATTTTGAGAAAGTATATACATCTTATTATCACTGATAAACAGATCTTGGCAGACATTACCAAGTAAAGTTTGATTTACCCGATAATATGCACTATCTACCGCTATGCCTTTTGAATCCACAAAGGTCAAGGTTCCGGTTTCATTCCCCATATTTCCTTCATTCAAGATAAAGGCGCCTTTGCCAAACCGACCTTCCACCTTGGCTGTCATAGTCGTTTGAAGGTTTTCTCCCTTATCATCCGACACCGCCAGCCCTATAACATATTCTCCAGTCTTAGGCTGCGAAAATTTATATGTTGAAGCGGTTGAAACTTCCTTTCCGTCTACTGTCCATACAAAATTCACCACTCCAGGCAGATTTTCAACCCGAGCATCCAGATACAATGTATCTAACTGAGCAATCACATTACTTTCCGATTCACTCCCTATCCATACAGATGAGTTCAGACTTTCCTCCTCATCACATGCTGTAAAAAACAGCCCCAAGGCAACAATTGCCAATACCAAATGCTTTTTCATTTCAAATTATCAATTATTTCTGAACTTATTTGCGGGTATCGATATCAACTCCTAAAACATGCAAATCCTCAATCCCTGATATCTCAGTGGAGCATTCACCTAACCAACCGCTTTCCTGATTGACACCGGTATATATCTTTATGAAATCAATTCCCGGCAAATGTATCTTCTGACCTTTTGAATTTACCGCCCAATCTATATCAATAGCAGACTCATCCATGGCATTCTTCTCATTATCAGCATACCCATAACGAAATTTATACAAAACAAAATAACTACCTTTTCCACTTTCATCAACAGCATTTTGAGGTAAACAAGTCCCATTAAATATTATCTTATCCTCTTTTATCCATTCCGGGAAATAGCACTGATTATGAAATCTATTTTTTACTTTATAACCCGAATTTCCCTGGTTATCTTCCCACCGGATATATTTTTCTCTTTCTTCCGAAGTTTCCGGTTCTTTTTCCGGACGATAATAGGTGATTTCATAGTTTCGATAAGTCTTCACATCATTTCCCGCAGCTACAGCCTTGTCATACCATAATTCCAATGCAGCGTCTTCATGAGCACTACCGGCAATCTCATACCATTCGTCCTCATCCGGCATACCATTCTGATTTTTATCATAAGCCACCATGATCACTCCCGGCTCACAACTTCCTCCCTCCGGTGCATCAGGATCCGGATTGGCCGCAGAATAAAAAGCATTGCCAAGTACCCGGAAATCACGTTTTCCGGTAACATTAGTTATTGTATGGTCAAAACCTACTACGACATATCCTCCAAATCCTCCCAACGAAATCATCCCCCTTTCATTATTACCGATAGCAGCTAATACTTTTTCATTCATAACCTCTTGAGTATCTCCCTCTTCATATTCCGGCAATGCATTAGTAAATTGTCCCACAGCCGGAACAAAATCAAAAACCTTAGTGATATAAGCCGTCGCTCCTTCAAGGTCCGGTTCGATATTATCAAAAGTTACTGTGACCGTAAAGAGATAATCATAATGATTCTCACCTTGTGACGCACGCAAAATCAGTTCATATTCTCCTACCTCTTCAAACATATACTCCAAATCCTTTGTCCGGGCAATTTCACTGCCGTCCAGCAGCCATAAATAAGAAATCCCTTCATCCGACTCACTTTCAACCCGTACCTTCAACAGTTGATCAACAACAACCACAAAGCCACCCTCCGGTTGCGACACATGGATGTCTTCCTTTTTCAGTAGGTAAGCATCTTCTCCATCATTACATCCCGTGAATACAGTTCCTACAAACAAAGAAACCGCAATGACAAATGCCAGTCTTAAAACTTTCCTATCCATTTTATTCATTATTAGTTATTATTAGTTATTGAAATGTTTTCGTTGTAAAAGCAAAATGAGCTGGTATATCCCCCGCCCTGACTTTCCATCTTTTCTTTCCTTCAGGACTGAAACAGTAAAGATACCCGGGTACAACATAACTTTTCGCATCCGTTACAAATATTTCTTTGGTCTCGGGATTTACAGCTATTCCATACGGAATTGTTATTTCAGTTTCAGTCCCATCAGTAATAAAATTGCGGGATACTATTTTATTTTGTTTCACGTCATAGAGAGCGTAAGTAATAGTATTACTTTCCGTCACATAGCTCCATTCTACACTTGTCATATAAATCGAATCTCCACTCAAGCACATTTCACTGGCAGCAACTCCCAAATTTCCTGTCACACGATCTGTCTGAGTATCTATAATAAAAACATCCGATCCCGTTCCATAATAATCTCCTCTCGAACTCACATATATACGTCCGTATCTATCCAACTTCATACGGTGAAGATTTATAGCTACATCAATTGTTTTAATAACTTGAAAGGTCTTCAAGTCAATCACCGATACCGTCCGGTCATAATCCGGGAAACGATAACCGCCGGAATTGGCAACATAAAGTTTCCCGTCCTTTATTACCATTTCTTCCGGTTGATAGCCGACTACCACTTCACGGGTTACAGCCAAACTTGTCGTATCCACCTCAACCACTTTTCCCGGACGCGCATTGGGATCTATTCCGACAGGACCTGCATAAGAACTTACATAAGCCTTTCCGTCATTAAAAGTGATATACCGGCAATTTATCACATTTATTTGCCCCAGATGCTGTGCCGTTTCCACATCCATCACCTCTATAAAATTCGAGCAATTGATTACAGCATACAGCTTATCTCCATAAATCTGCAAATCATTTCCAACATCCCCCAGTTCTTTCACTACGGACGGATTTCGCTCGGCATAAATATTACGATGATACTTACCGGTAGTACTGTCATAAAAATCAAGCGTACACTTATTACTTCCCATATTTCCTTCATTGAGAAGATACATTCCTTTAATGCTGACGCTCCCTAAAGCTCCCTTGCCAACGTCTATTTCGTCAGAAGGTAGAACCGGAAGCTCGTCCCGACAAGCCAGCAAACAACAACCTGTTAATATACCAAGCAAGGCACGCGAAAGAATATTATTCACAATCATATCGTTAAGTTTAAAATGAATTTAAAGTTAGTTCCGGGCATCGGATAAGACCTCACCACCTCATATTGTTGATTAAAAATATTATTTACTTCCAAGGTCAATTTGAAATCATACTTTCTCCAACTGAATTTCTTAGCCAAAGAAAAATCACTTGTATACCAAGGGAGACGATAATTCTCCGGAGTATTGGCCGAAACATCATAGCGCTCTCCCGTATATACAAAGCTATAATTCAATTCCCATGATTTATATCCCGCATTTAATATAGCCGATCCACTATGCCAAGGGATATACGATATTTGCCCCCCATACGTATCTTTATCCGATTTATCAGTAAAATCCTGCGCTTTCTGATACGTATATGATAACCGGCTGTCAAATACCCAATCGTTACCAA
>Ga0137297_11068_pt1 | contig 16998 bp, 16 predicted proteins | sample RamsorincwithD2O_FD_97191 | JGI IMG/M metagenome (GOLD analysis project Ga0137297, IMG submission 97191) | Mouse cecal microbial communities from Vienna, Austria - Mucin amended with D2O | ecosystem: Host-associated > Mammals > Digestive system > Large intestine > Cecum | place: Austria: Vienna... | reverse complement strand
GGGGTATTTTTTTATGAGATTAATAGATAAGGAACTCTTATTTTTTTTAAAAAGCAAATAATTATCGTTTGTATAGAATTTGAAAAACTGAACATTTTAATGAACGATAAGCATTTGACAAGAAATGCTAAAAATTGTAAAATAGTGTTGAATAGAACGAAAAAATTAAAAAATTGAAAAAAATTAGCAGTAGAAGCAATTTATGGATGCAAATTGATTAAGGAGATTTTACATTCAGTTTAAACACAAGTGGACTTATTATTATAATCGAAAAAGATGGAGATAATAACAGTCGTCCCTATTCCATAGATGGGGGGGATCAACACAAGTAATTCCTAGTTGATGTAATTGTTAACTTATACTAATGTAACGATATACTTTCTAGTTCCTGAAGGGAGAATTTTGAGACATAAGTTTAGAATAGCATTAGCCAATAATAGAAAAAGTAACTATCTATATTTCTCAAAAAATAGAATGTAAATTAGAGTAAGTTGGGAAAACTGAATAAATTTATATTAAAAAATTAAGATATATTTATCATTAAAGCTATTTAATATAATTGATACGAGCATAGTTAGAGACTGGAAATAAAGTTTCAACTATGCTCTTTATTTTTACCTTACCTGTTTTATTTAACAAGTAAGGTATTTTTTTGAGAAGTTTTAATTTTGTGAGTAAAAACCTTTAAAATTTTACGGCTATATGTAGGAGAGACAAGAACCTTTAATTTTAGAAAAAATATCATTCTAGATTTTTCTTGTAGAAGCCGGAGAAATAATATGAAGAATTTAATGGAATTAGTTATTCGATTTAAAAAAACAAGATCCGAGATAATTTTGGCAGAGATTTTTGAAATTATTAAATCTATGATGTGGAAGTATATTCACAGAATTAATCAATTTTATAAAGAAGATTTTATGCAAGAATTATTTATAAAAACTTATGAAATAATTGTGAAGTTTGAAATACAAATTAATCCATTTGATTCAGCCTCAATTATAAGAAATCAAAAACAATTAATCTATTTATTAAAAAGCAAATATAAATATTTAGTTGCTGATTTCTATCGAAACAATCGAAAGTATTTAGAAAAAGAAATCAAGTGTTCTAATATAGACTCTTATTCAAAAAGCTTAATTTCAAAGGAGAAACTTTCTTTAGAAGAAGTTCTAAAATGTCATGATTTTTTAGATAGTGAAATTGAATTTTTGTCTCTTTTTATTGAAGATGAAAGACTCTTAACTCAGAAAGAAGTAGCAAGAAAATTGGGTATTAGCCAGCAAACCATTTCAAGGAAATTTAATGAAATTGTAAAAAAATATCGCAAAAATGAGTAAAACTCCTTCATTATTACGGCTAAAAGGGTGTAGAGCAATAAAACATCTTTAGGAAGGAGGTCGTAGGATGAGCGAAACGAATATTGTCATCAGTACTGTAGGTATTCTTTGTTCAGTATCAAGTATAACTTAGTATTTAAAAAGCGATGATGATAGCGAAGGGAATTATGTAGGACAACCCTCTGGGCACATTATTGTATCAAAAGGATGTTATTTCTAAAAAAAGGAGGCAAAGAAGCGATTAAAAAAAGAAGATTCAAAACAAATCTAAGAAGAAAGGACAAAGATATATGACGCAAAAGAGGAAGTAAGACAAAAAAGCATTAAGAAAAAGAAATAGAAAATAAGAGACAAAAGGAGAGAAGAAATGGAAAAAATAAGTATTCCCGTAATAACCATCTTAAGCTATATCATAGGAGAATTCTTTAAGCTAGTCGTATTACGGAAAAAGAAACGATATAAGTATATCCCATTAATCGTAGGAATAGCAGGAGGAATGATAGGATTAAGTATGGTGTATATCAGTCCAGAGCTGATACTTACGAAAAACCCATATACAGCCACCGCAATAGGAATAGTAAGTGGACTAGCCTCTACTGGAACAAATGAGCTAATAAAACAAATAAAAGGAGAGAAGAAAAATGGAAGAGATTTATGAGCTAGTAGAAAATAAAAGAATATTTGTGAGAAAAAAGATTGCGAACTTTTTAGAAAAGCTGTTTAGACATTGTGGATATGACTTTGACCATGATGTATTTAAAAAGATTATCTATAGTGAGGAAGAATATAAAACTCCAATAGAAGAAAAAATTAAACACACGTATGACACCTATATCTATCTACTACATAATGATAAAAGTCGAATATCGAAAAGCTTTTGGAAACGGGTGTATTACCTGTATAAGGAGGAAGAGGTAGAGGAGTTTAAAGCAATAAGGTTGTGTACGAAGTATTTTCATATGAGCCATATGTCTGCGATAGAACAAGCAATAGAATATCATATGATCGTGTATGAAGAATTTAAAGAGCTCAAAGAAGAGGAAAGGCTCATACTATCCTTAATGCTATATAACTATATGCTAGCAAGAAATCAAATCCCTATAGTCCAGCTTTTTAAGAAGGAATATGAAGAATATGAAAAGGCAAGAGAAGCCTATTTAAAAGGGAATAAAGTACCCATGCTAGAATTTAGTATAAACCTATTAAAGAAGAATCCATATATGGAAAAAAATTACTATAAAAAATTAAGACCTATAAGCTTAAAGGAAATTGTAGAGTATGTAGAAAGAAATAAAGAAGAGCTAAAACAAAAGTTCCATATCAAGGGATTATGGATTCATGGATCTATTGCCAAAAAAATAGAAAGAATGGATTCAGATATCGATTTATTTATAGAGCTTTCCTTAGATTTACTACAAGAAGAAAAACAAGAAATACTCAAAGCAATAAAACAAGAATTATTTACTAAATTTGAAAGAATGATAGATCTGCATGAGCTAGTAGAATATGTAGAGGAAGAAATCATCAAAGAAATAAAGACAACAAAAAAAAATAATATAAAAGGAGATAAGAAAAATGAATCAAGGAAAAAAGACGAATACCCAACAAATGAAACAAAAGATAGGAGAAGTGGCAGAAGGATATGTAAATGTAAATAAAAGAGATGCAAATTTACATATCGTGATACCGCTAGTAAAGACGTTGGGACCCAATCCAATGGAGATAGAGCTCATCTATAATGAACAGGACAAAGAAGAGCTAGGACATTTTGGGAAAGGCGTACAAATCAGCACCTATAAAAATATTACAGATCAGGAAAGCTATATCAGTGTTAAGGAAGCAGATGGAAGCTATACAAGATATAACAAAAAGGAAGACGGAATATACCAAAGTGAAGAAAATACAATAACACTACACAAACAGATAATAGAGAAAGAAGGAGAAAGTGAGGAAAAACACTATGAGTTTAAGGACAGACAAGGAAATAAGGTAGTGTATTCTAAGGGAAATACGTATTATCCCACCAGCATAGAATATGTGAATGAGGAAAAAATCACCTTTAGTGGAATGGACATGGATAATGGACATAGCGGCAAGCTAAGCTTTAAGGAAGAAAATGGAGTAGTAAAAGAAATAGAGTATCACCAGAATCAAACACTTTTATATAAGGTAGAGTTAGGATATGATAGTAACAAGCGAATCCATAGTGTGAAGCATAGAAAGGAAGGAGTGCTAGTAAAGGAAGTATCCATAATCTATGAACCAAGTAAGATAAAAGTAGAGGATAAAAGACAAAGGTATCAGGTTAGCTATCAGCTGAATGGAGCTAAAGTCACCAAGATAGAAGGTAGATATGAAGGAGAAGAAAATCATGAGGAGCTAACCATTCAGTATAAAGAAAACTATACCATAGTCATAGATAAGAGTGGGAATGAAATCGCCTATGGGTTTGATGGAAATCAACTACCAAGCTATGAGGTAGATACAAGTGGGAATATGCGACTATATCGTTATGACAATAAGACAAAGCTAAAGGTATGGGAAACAGAAACATTCAACCTTTATGAAACGGAAAGTGAATATGAAAGTAAGCTATTAGAGAAGATGAGAGCGATAGAAAACCTAGAAAAGGTAAAGGAAGACTTTGAACAAAGTGATATTTTTCGTATCTTCAATCCAGAAAGCTATGTCATCTATAATGAAGGATATTTAGAGTATGAACTCAACAAAACAGTTGAGGTAGGAGAGGAAGTAACCCTAATAGTATGGGGAAAGGTAGAGGAAAATACAGAGCTATCCTTAAGCTTAAAGGTAGGAGGACAAGAACAGCATGATTATTTCAAAATGGGGTATGAAGAAATAGAACCCATCCTATTACACATACCTGTAGAAAAGGAAGCTACAAAAATAGAGGTAGGCTTTTGGTTAGAAAATGGGGCAGGAATTATAGGAGGAGCGAAGCTCATCCAAAAGGATATCTTAATAAGCTATAGCTATGATAAATATCGAAATCTAGTAAGTGTAAGACAAGGAGGTAAAGAAACAAGGTATAGCTATGATGAACAAGGAAGTCCTATCGATTGTAAGGGAATCTATGGGCTAGAATATAATCCATATCGTCAGGTAAGTAGAAGTAAAACAGGCTATGGCTGTGTGTTAGAAAATGAATATAATATAGATAAGACCATTAAAAGGAAACGAATGATAAATGCCTCTGAAACGAAAGGCTATGAAAGAGAATATACGTATAAAAAGAGCTATTTAACAGAAACAGAAAAGGATGAGCTAGGAAATGTCACAAGCTATGAATATGATGCATATGACAGATTAACAAAAATCATAGACGCCTTAGGACAAACGAAGGAATATACGTATAATGCGTATGATCAAGTAAAATCCATATTACAACAGAAGAATATAAACTTTACTTATGATGAACAAGGAAATTTAACTACCCTATTACTAGAAAATGGGGAAAGCTATAGCTTTACTTATGATAATCATACTAACATAACAACCATAAAATATAATGGTATTGAGCTAGTAGCATACACCTATGCATATAAACAAGGATGGGTAGTAGCAACACAAAGGTATGAGGGAAACACCTACCAGTATAGCTATGATGAGCTAGGACGTTTAAAAGAAATAAAAAGAAATGGGATTATGATAATAGGCTATACCTATGATAAGGTAGGGCGCCTTAGTGAGGTAAAAAATCCAACAGGAGTCTTAAGAAGCTATAGCTATGATAGTAAGGGAAATGTCAAACAGATACAGGAAGGAACAACACTTTATTCGTATAGAAATGACGGCTGTAAAAGAAAGGTAGAGGGCTTTGAGAATCTAGAAGTCTCAACAGGGCCAAGAGGACTTAGCCCAGATAGTCTAATTCAATATTTTAAGGAAGAAACAAGAATCATAGGAACAATCTACAATAGGGATGCCACCCTACAGAATCAAAAGGGACATATATACGCTACTTCACCCTTAGCCTTAAGCTATGGAAGAAAGGGAGGAATTCCCTATCTTAAGGCAGGAGGAAATAGTTTAACCAGCTATACTTTAAAAGATAAGTTTCACTTTGGCTTTGAAGGGAGTATAGGCTTTTGGTTTTATCCTGAAAGTAATCCTACTGTGGTAAGCTATCTATTTAGTATGACACATCCAACTCTTTCCTACTTTTTAGGTGTAAGAATCAAGCCAGATGGACAATTAGAAATAGTGCTCAAAAACAATTTGAATCAAACGGTATATCTAAATAATACCAATCCAGAAGGGATAAAGCTGAAGGAATGGAACTTTGTCGCCATCAGCTTTGAATTTAGGCAAGATGATCTGCAGCCACAGGAATTTAAGTATATCCTATGCTTAAATGATAAGGTATGGGAAGGACAAGGCGCTTATGATGTAAGATTAGATTCTACTACAATTTATCATATAGGATATCGTTATGAGGGGAAAAAGATTTATGATGAGCTAGGATGTCCTATCACAGCCTTAATAATAGGAAGTGAAGGGAAGCTAAGTCTAGAGGAACTAAAAAAGTATTATGCTAGAACCAAGGAGTATATCCTAGCAGCCAGTCAGGATAGTAAGGATGCCATATACCATTCTAGTAGCCATACTCTAGTAACAAGTGAGGGAGTACTAAAGGGGTTTGAGGTTATTCCCTTAGAAGTAGGCTATACCTCCTTGTCAGGGCATGAGCCAATCCATAGAACGAAAAGAAAAGAAGAGGAGGATTTCATATATAGTCCATATAAGGGAGGCTATGGCTTTTATGCTAGAAAGGAACCTTTACTCTATTCCACTAGCTTAAGTAGTACAGGAACCATTATAGGAGAAGCTATCTTTTTAGAAAACAAGGAGAAGAGCTATCTTTTTGAGCTAAGTGATGGAAAGGATACCATAGGAGTATATAGAGATAAGGAAGGCTATCTATCGATAGAGAATAATACAAACGGCTATAAGACAACCCTAAATTGTCGTCTTAAAACGATGTATATGATAGGATTATCCTTTAGTCATAGTAGTGTTAGTGATTCCTTAGCTACAATCCAATATCGTACAATAAGAATCTATGTGAATGGACAAACCTATACCAAGGAGCTTACAGGACAAAATTCAACAGGAAAGCTAACCTTAAAGCTAGGCAGAGAAATGATGGGAATTTTATCCTTAGTAGGGATAAGAGGAGCCTATTGTGAGATAAGCACCTTAAACCAAGTAAGTAAGGAGATGAAGGGGGTAAGTCAAACGACAGACTATAATGAGTTTGGCATTCCTTTAGATAAAAGCATTAAGGTAGAGGGGGCTTTGATTTTAAATCATAGCTATACCTATAAAACTCAAGGTAGCAGCTTAAAAAGCTCAAGAGAAATAGAAAAAGAGGCAATCATTTGTAAAACAAATAGTAACCGAAGCTATACCTATGACAAGCTAGGTAGAATCACTTCTATCACAGATTCGACCTTTGGGTCTCATAGCTACACCTATAATACGATGGGATATTTGACTAAGGAGGATACAACCACCTACACGTATGATTCTATGGGGAATCTATTAACAAGAGGAGCTAAAAGCTATAGCTATGATCGTTGGAATAGATTAATAAATGTAGATGGAAAGAGTATAGCCTATGAGGAGAATTCCTTTAATCCAAAGAGCTATAATGGGATAAAATACACCTATGAAGGAAGAAGATTAACAAGACTGCAGCATAGTAGTGGATATTATAGCTTTGAATATAATGCAGAGGGGTTAAGGACATCAAAGAAGGATAATCGAGGAATTGGCTCTAGATATTATTATGAAGGAGATCGACTTATCACAGAGATAGGAGTAGGGTATAGACTAGATTTCTTGTATGATGAGAGTGGACTACTTTATGGGTTTATTAAGGATAAGGCAGATATGTATTTCTATATTAAAGATATTTTACAAAACATCTTAGGAATTGTAGACTCTAATGGGAATGTTGTGGTAAAATATAGCTATACAGCTTATGGAGAAATACAGGAAATAAGTGGAGCATTCGCATCAACGATAGGAGCATACAATCCATTTCGGTATAAGGGATATTACTATGATATAGAGACGAGCATGTATTATTGTAAGAGTAGGTATTATGTTCCTGAGTGGGGTAGGTTTTTAACTCCTGATTCTTTTGAGTATTTAGATCCTAGCAGTATTAATGGATTGAATCTATATGCATACTGTAGTAATAATCCGATTGGTATTACATATAGTGGTTTTAGTGTAGGTAGAAGTGCTAGTGGAAGAATGGCAAGTTCAATTGTAAGAAATCTAGTCAATAATTCTACTATAAAAGGTGGCTTTGGGAAAGCTAATAGGATTAAGACAAATTCAGTTCTTATGACAAACAAAGTCATATTCTCATTAATTAAAGATCCAACAATGGCAAAAGCTTTGGGAAACATTACATATGGCGTAACCATACAACACAATTCTCCTGAAACTTTCTATTCATTTAGTAATGTTGGCAAGGATGGTTCTAGTGTTGGTTTCGGCACAAATTTTGGTAATTGGTATGGATATAGTGTATATTTAACTAGCGATATTGGTTTTGGCTCAAGTTGGCAATTGACACCATGGCTTACTGGAAGTTCAGGATGGAGTCTTGAAAACGGCATTTCTTTTAATGGTGGTTTTATCAATGGGAATACAACACACGAAGTTACTATTTCAGTAGGAAATGGTGTATTGGCGGGATATGCAGCTTGTGCACTAGTTGCAGCTATACCAGCACCAGGAGCTAGGGTGGTTGCAGGAATTGCTGCGGGCATTATATTTATTGTTGATTTATTTAAATAATTAGGAGGATTTTATGGATAATATTATAATTGATAGTATGAAAAAAGAGAGCAAATTAGCCAGAAATGTAATGTTTTTTAGCTTTGCTTTGTTGTTATTAACATTTGTATATATGTATGTGAATAACAAAAGTTTACAGGATAAAGATGTATTATTTATGTTTATATTATTTTTTTGTTTGGGAATGTTTGGATTTTATGTATGGCTCTATGCCATTAAATATAATTTGAAATTAAACAAAGAAAAAATAGTGTTAAGAACATTATTTAGAAAAGTAGAAATTAACACTTGCAACATAGAGAAATATACTTGTAAAAGATATAGGAAATCTGTGCTCTATCAATTTAATTTATTCATTAAAGATAAACGAATTTTGGTTAATACAAGATATAAAGATGAGTTTATTAAAATATTAGAAGAAAATAATATTGAGCAAATAATTAAATAAAATATTTTTAATATTTATTAAAAGAATTAGTAATACAATTTTACATTGGACTTTAGACAAATTTTATATCAACCACAAAACATTGTGGTTGGTATTTTTTTGTGGCAGAACTATAATAAAATTGGGTTTCCCAATTGTTTAAAATACAAAAGTGTGGCACTTTTCTTATCCTGCCAAATTTTGAAGATTTAGCCACAAAAAGCAACACTTCATCTCTCCATTATTAATTTCATTTCTATTTAATTCAAATTGAAATTTTTTGATGTTTATTGTAAAATAGAAGCGGAAATAAAGAATTTAAAAATATCAAAATCAAGGGTTAGATATTTTGTGGGTACTCGTAAGAAACCCATAGAGACGAGCATGTATTATTGTAAGAGTAGGTATTATGTTCCTGAGTGGGGTAGGTTTTTAACTCCTGATTCTTTTGAGTATTTAGATCCTACTAGCATTATTGGTTTGAATTTATTTGCTTACTGTAGTAATGACCCTGTGAATACTAATGATAGAATATTAGAATTTGCTCAGCGGGGACATCAAGGTAATATGAGAAAGTCAAAATATGCTTATTGGACTACAGAAGAATTATTAGAACGATATAATGAGTTAAGCCACAAAGGACATTTAACCGCAAAAGAAAAGGAAGAAAAAAAAGAAATAGAAACTGAACTTAAAGCTCGTGGTGAAAAAAATAAATCAAAAAGAAAGGGATATAATCATTCTCATATTTCTAATACGTTTAATTTTGATGTTTTTTCTAATTCACTTGATTTTGAAAAAATTGGTTATAAAAAAAATATAAATAGTAGTTTAGAAGTAATGGGAGATATTATTGGAATTTCAGCCATTATAGCATACGTCTTGGCAAATGATACAACTGGAATAGGAATTCTAGATGATGTTACTCTGTTGATACTATTTCCAATTTTTATTCTACTTAGAAGGAAGTGATTTTATGAATGCTAAAGAATTTTTGTGGCATGCTAAAAGGGGACATGGGGAATGTATTTTAGAGTTGTTGAAAGAAAATAGATTTAACTATTTAAAACAAGTTAATAGAATTGTATTAAATAATTATGCATTTTTAAATAATAATGAGTATAGATCTTTTTATGCATATGAATTGGCTTCTCATTATAATATGGATAATATTTATATAAAATTATTAATTGAAAAAATAAAAAAAACAAGCTTAGAGAATTCCTATATGTTTACTTATTTAATTGACACACTCTATTTCTTTTTAAAAAAGAAAGATTTAAATTATGAAAATATATTTTTAAAAATGCTAATAAAAAAAGTAGACAAAAATAGTTTTTCTAGAGAAGAATGCTTAAGTATATCTGCTCTAATTTCGTTAATAATAGATTTATATAATAGAAAAGAAAAGATAACAGAAATAATAAATCATCACTATTTCTTACAACCATGTAGTACTTTAGAATTATCTGATATTGAAATGAACTATAATATTAAATTCATAAAAAAACAAAAAGATATTGAAAAAATAGATTTAACTCTTTTTAATAATTATTCTTTTTTAATAAATAAAATTAAAGATAAAGAGTGGGTATTGCATAACCTTCCTTTAATCTCAACATATATTTGTAAAAGTACAATTGAAAAATTAATTCAAGACATAGAAAAAAAACCATTAAATTATGATAATAAAATAAATATTTTAAAAATAATCTACTTTAGTAATTTATGTGATACAAAATTATTTAAAAAATTATTTATAAATTTTTTTAGATGTGATGAAACTTTTGATAAAATGTTATTAGAAATAGCTTGTAGCTTAAGATCCAAAAGTATTAAAAATATAGGTTATCAATTATTAAATAGTAAGTATAGTTCTTATGGGATAAGAATCATTTTGAAAAATTATAATTATAGTGATTATAAAGTGATAAAAAAAAGTATAAGTCATCTAAAAATTGATTATGAGAATAAGAGCGGATGGTTTGAAGTTGAGAATGAACTTATTATGTATTTTAATAAAAGAAAAATAGATTATAGACTTTTAAATGAAATGAAATATTTTTTGAAAAATGGTTTATCTTCTATGACTAGATATAATTTGACAAAAATTCTAATCAAGTATAGTTTTCTTAATGATAGTGAAATAAAAAATTTAAAATTAGATGCAAATGTACAAATAAGAAAATTTCTAAAATCAAAATGAAACTAATAAAGTTGTTAAATCATTATATGAACTTATAAGAAATAATTGATTCAAAAAAGAACACATATTTTGTTGGAATAGAAGCAAAAGTGGCTGCATTTACAGCTCGTGGTGGAGTAGAATTTGATATTTTTGATACACTAATTGAAGTTGGAGGGGGGCTATAACTGCTTTATCAGTTAGAATACAATTCGGTATTGGTATTAAAGATGGTGAATTTTATAAAAGTGGTTATAGAACTATTGATATTGGGTTTGATTCTACTCGATTAATTGGAAGTTCAAGTTATATTGCAGAAAGAATTGCATTAGGAATTTGGAAAAGTCGTAATATATGGAAATGGGTATACCATTTTGATTTTTAGGGGAGGAAGTATGAAAACTAAGGAAATAATAAAAAATAAACTTGAGTTCTTAATCACCGATTATGATTTTGATTTTGATTATAACTCTAATGGAAAAGAAGTGTGGTGTAAGTTTACTAATAAGTATGGAAGCATAAATTGGTATTCTTATGAGCAATTTGGAGAATATGAACTTTCTATTGTAGAAAATGGTAAAGGGAAAAAAATATTGGATTCTTTTAGATTCAATGCCCCCCTTTTAAAAATTGATAAGAAAAACTCTTTTTTTGGCACTCTTTTAAAAGATCAAAGAATTATCTATTGGGATCAGATTTCAACTGCGTTTAAAAAACAGATAATAGATACAGGATCTTTGTTTGGGATCAAAATTATTAAAAAATAAATGAAACAAATTTCACCTCGACATTAAGTGAGAAAGGTGTTTAGAAGTATACTTCAAACTGAGCGTTCAACTTGTGGGGGAATTGGATGCTTATGCAGGTATGAGTGAAGATTGGTATAATGGATTAATGTTAACAGTTGCAAGTATTGCAACACTTGGAACTTTCGCCTTATCATTTTGTTATAGTTTTTATATTAAATCGTTGGATAAAATTGGAAGATTAGTTCCCTCTAATCACCCAGACAAGGGTTATTGGGGCGTTAGATTTAAGAATGCTCGTGGGGCGTTAAGATCTGTAAATTCAGAATCATGTCCCTCATGGATTGCATTTCCAGCTCAATTCTTGGAATCCAATGCATATGTCAGTAAGTACAATAAGGAGATGGACATGGTTTTTAACAAGAATATAGAAAAAAGTCAAATTGAAGAGTTTGAAAGTGAATGTCTTAACAAAGTTTTAAGTTCTTCTATGTTTACTTTTTTGAAAAAACAACTTATAAAAAAAAATACAATTTTAAGATAGAAGTTCAACGTTCAGAGATAGATTTGAATAAATATCAATCTTATTTAGCAATTGATATTTTTAATGAGAAGGGAGAAAGACTCTGTGAGTATGATGAGCCAAATTGCTGCTTAATGCTTTGTGAATCATTGTGTTTCATACATAATGGGCATATAGTAGGAATAGATTTATCTATCGATGAACATTTTCTTGAATCATTAAAGCTTTTAATAAAACAAATTGATAAAAGTGTTAGGTTTGACTAATTTGGATATCCTATTTGTAACTATGGAATAGATATTGCAGAAAATTGGTTAAATATTATAAAGAACTATATAAGTTAACACAAAAATTAAATTTGCAGTTGATTTGTAATCTCGGAATACATAAGAGATATAAAAATTTTTATCTTAGTGTATCAATCTATAATCAAAAAGATGAAATCATTGAAGTTTATGATGAGGCATATTATGATATAAAGACGAGCGTGTATTATTGTAAGAGTAGGTATTATGTTCCTGAGTGGGGTAGGTTTTTAACTCCTGATTCTTTTGAGTATTTAGATCCTACTAGCATTATTGGTTTGAATTTATTTGCTTATTGTAACAATGACCCAGTAATGTATAATAAAGGATCCATTTATCAATTTAGAAAATATATTAAAAAAATAGGAATAAAAGATTTATGTCTTTTATCATTTGATTATAAAAAGAATCATGCTAATCCTAATCGTGGAATTCCGGGTAGTGTAGGGAGAATATTTTATCCAGATGGTAGCCCAAAACAAGAACGAGAATACGGACCAGATGGTAAACCAATTGTGGACCACGACCATCATCACGGTGAGGCACCAGGATATGACCATGATCATGATTGGGATTGGGGAAAACAACCACCAAGGCAACCTGCAAGAGAACCAAGTAAAATCATTGCAGCTTTGGGTTTAATAGGTAGTGGATTAGCTTTAATATGGTTTGTAGGTAATGATTTTACTGGAGTTGGAGTTGCAGATGATGGCATGGTACCAGTAATGGCTGCTTCATTTATGACTTTTTTCACAATATTATTTGGTAAAGGAGATAATAACAGATGGTAGGCATGATTATTAAATTTGAAGATTTATCTGAGAATATATTAAAAAAATTTTTTGAAGATATTGATTATTCTAATATTGATTTTTTAGTAAAATATTGGGAATCATATGGTGATGATTTTGAAAATATGGAGTTTATATCATCATATGATTTTAAGGAAAAAGTTTTAAAATCTGAAAAATGTTTTCCTGAATTTTGTGAATTATTAGTTCGTGATTATAATAAGAAGGATGAGGAAGTTAATTACTATTCTGAGTTTTTAAATTCGGATTATTTTCTATCTATTTCAATTATTGATCGTCGAAATATTGAAATTTGCTTTAAGACAAATGAGATAGTTTCAAAGATATGTCAGAATATAATAAATATAAAACGCAAAGGAAAACATATAATTGAAATTGATGAAATAGATTTAAATGCTAATTTATTATGTTGGAGACAAGAAAACGGTATATATTAAAACTTGCTTTTTAAAAATGAAGTGGTTTAAGGATTAACTGATGATAAGATTCAATCAAAGTAAAAATTAGAAATTTATTTTAAAGTGGGTATCCCACTTTTAGGGTATCGAGAATGCATTTGTTGTATTCTCCTTATCCTACCACAAAGAAATGAAGTTTTGCAACAAAATCATTCTTAGCAACCTCCACATATGAACAAAATATTGATAAAATTTTAATAGTTTGTAGGGCCTTTAATTTTACATTACTCCTGTGAATTTTGTTGATCCTAGTGGTTGTTTTCCAATTTTAACTATTATTTTGTGTGGTTTAGCTACGATTGGAATGGGATTAACTATTGGAGGTGTAGCAAGTGAAAATACTATATTAACAGCTACGGGTCTAGGGCTTACAGGAGTTGCTTTTATTGGAGTAGGAGTATTGGCTTTAGTTGGCGCTTTTTCTACTGGTGCAATTGCGACAGGTGTTGTTGGAGGTATCACCACATTAGCAGGATTAGGGACTCTAGGGTTTATGAGTGCAGAAATCCAGGAAGTCACTGGAAGTGGCAATTGGATTATGGAATCAACTGGTATGAATGATAGGTTTTATAATGGTTTATTATTAGGAATTTCCTCAATTGCTACTTTAGGATCTATAGCTTCATTTGGAATGTTAGTGACTAACCCAATGACGGGTTTTACAAAGCATGGACTATCTCAAGCATTAGCAAGAAATGGGCACGGAGTTTCTAGAAAAGCAATATTAGATGCCGTTAGACATCCTATAAGTGTTATAAATCAAGGGTCAAGAGGAATTAAATATGTTGGTAAATTAGCCACAGTAATTTTAAATGGTGCAGGAAAAGTTATAACTACTTGGGCTACAACAAGTGTGGGATGGAGGAATATTTTTATACTATGTATTATTTTAGGTTTACTAAACAACAACAAAAAGTATTAATGGAAATTTTAAAAAGTGATGAAATAACTTTTAAGTTTTCATTTAGTTCTAATTATTTTATACTAGAAAATCAGTTGGATATACAAAACTGCTTTGATTACATTTTGGATTATTTTATTTGTAATGGATTACTTAAAAATGATGAGCCTAGTCGTTTTGGAGTTGAAATAGAAAATATTAATCAAATAATTAATCATCAGCTTGTTCTAAATAATAGTGAGAATGATTTTTCAAAGAAACAACCAACAAAATATTTGCAAGCGAGAGCATTATATTTTAATTGTAAAGGAAATATAGACAATTTAGATAATGAAAATAAAAAAAAATATAAAAAATTAAATATTCCTAGTTGGTTGGAAGAAAATTGGTCAATTTATATTAACAACAAAGAAATAGAACGAAAATTGAAAAATAATTAACATTTGATTATAAAAAGAATCATGCCAAACCTAATCTTGGAATTGTAGGTAGTGTAGGAAGAATATTTTGTCCAACTAATTTTGGACCACGACCATTATCATGGATGGATAAATGATGTAAGAATTAAAGATCATTGGACACTATGGGAATTAATTAGGTGGCTGTTTTAAGGAGGAATTATATGGTCAAACATGAGTTTATTGAGTTATTACTAATTAACGAAGAATTTGTTTTTAGTTATAATGGGATAGAATATGAAGTAATATGGGAATCTGGAACAAAAAGAAGTATTTATCTTTCCACGAACGAATTGCTTGAATCTTTTTCTAGCAATGAGGAATTATTAGAGAATGCAGTTATTCAAGGAAAAAAACTTAAAGATATTATAAATGATATAAAATGCTGATTTATATAGTATCTATGGTTTTAAATAAGCATCAATAATTTAAAAAGTTTTTAAATTTAACAGGAATAATATTTTCATTTTTCTAAATATGGGAGGATTAATATGACTTATACTAATGAGGAAAAGCGAGTTGCAAAAGATTTTATTGATTGTAAGATTCCAGATTATATTTATGATTATGATGAAGAATTCAATAAAAAGCATAATTTAAGTGTTGACACTATGGAATATTATGAAGCATTATTTGATTTTGCTCATTGTATTTTAGATAGTATTAATCTTGAATCTAATTTTTCAATAACTTTAAAGAATAAAGAATTTTATTTTTTGATTAAGCAACAAAATAAGAATTTTATCGAACAAAATTTTTGCGACAAAGCAAGTAAGTTGTTTGAAGTAATTAGAAAATATATAGAAATTTAAAATAAGAATTTTCTAGCAAAAAAAATAATATTTATTTTAAAGTGGTAGTAATGTAATTAAGCATTACCAAATGGACCTTAGACGATTTTAATACCAACTACAAATTACTGTGGTTGGTATTTTTTTGTGGCAGAACAAGAATAAAATTGGGTTTCCCAATTGTTTAAAATACAAAAGTGTGGCACTTTTCTTAACCTGCCGATTTTTTTGAAGATTTTGCAACAAATTATATTGCTATTATCTATTGAGAATTAAATTTCAAATAGATTAAAAAATAGAATTTTATAATGTTTTATGCTATAATTTTAATGATGAACTAGGAAAATACAAAATGAAAAATGATATTGTAATTTACATTAGCGAAGATGGTTTATTTAGTAAAATTAAATGTTAAAATGAATAATGAGATTGTATGGCTTACTTTAGACTAAACAGTAAACTTTTTTGAGCGAGATAAGTTTTGAATTTCTTGACTTATAAAGAATATCTTTACAGAAGGAGAACTGAATGTCTTAAATCGTATCCTTTCTGCATTAAATCAAATTTCAATGAAAATGGAAGATTGGGGTCAGAATTCAAATGACTTTTTTAAAATGACGAAAAAAGAAATTTTAGCTCAAAAAGGTACCAAATTCTTATGATGAAACTTAAAAAAGGCTCATGAGGAATATGAAACATTTTATGCATAAAATTTAACTAAAACAGAAAAAGATTACATTGAAGTTTTAAAACTATTAGTATTTTATAATTAAAGGAAGGAAAATGAAATATATGAGAAGATATATATATTCTAATTTGTTAAAAATAATTTTTTTTCCATTATTTTTATGTATTATTATAGTTTCATTTATTTATTTCATTTGTTTTTTAAGTTTGGATAAAATATTTAACTTACCAAGTTTATTAATTTTTATCTCTTGTTGTCTTTTATGGTTTATTCTTATCATTGGGATTATTATTTTAAATAAACGTTCAAAAAATTATTTGTTTGTTGAAAAAGATAAAATAATATATAAGGGAAAAACTATTTATAAAGATAGTTTAACTATGAAATACTTTAAATTTCATATATCTTTAATTGCTCCAAACTTAGTTATTCCTAAATTGCATATTAATGGAAATGGGCTATCTGTCATATGTTATCTTTCTAAAAAAGAGATTAAAAAATTAGAGAATTTTGGTTATGAAATTAGATGG
>Ga0137297_11067_pt1 | contig 17005 bp, 14 predicted proteins | sample RamsorincwithD2O_FD_97191 | JGI IMG/M metagenome (GOLD analysis project Ga0137297, IMG submission 97191) | Mouse cecal microbial communities from Vienna, Austria - Mucin amended with D2O | ecosystem: Host-associated > Mammals > Digestive system > Large intestine > Cecum | place: Austria: Vienna... | reverse complement strand
CATATCCATTCCTCTTTCGGGCCCAGTTTTTACAGGAAAATGCCTTTTATTTATATGGCTTGTTTCAGAGGCGTGCCGGTCATCAATCACATCCACGGCGCGGAGTTTGAGACTTTTTATCTGAAAGCCTCTGACCGGAAAAAGCGAAGGATCAGGAAGGTATATGGAAAATGTACCATGCTGATCGCACTTTCCGAAGAATGGAAAAGGAATCTGGAATCGGTGGTTTCACCGGAAAAAATAACGGTCATAGAAAATTACTGTAAAATACCTGATCTGTCAGGGACAGAGAAAAAAAAGCAGATTTTGTTTCTGGGAGAGATCGGTAAGAGGAAGGGCTGCTATGATATTCCCGAAATTTACGGAAGGGTTCTTGAGAAAGGGGAAAGGCTCCCTCTGATCATGGCAGGAGACGGGGGGCTTGCGGAGGTTAAAAAGCTTTTTGAGGACAAGGATTTGCTGGAAAGTGTTTCTTTTCCCGGATGGGTCCGGGGGGCGGATAAGGATAAGTGTCTGAAGGAAAGCGGGATTTTTCTGTTCCCAAGCTATTATGAGGGAATGCCCATGGCAGTGCTGGAGGCTATGGCTTATGGGATGGCCATCGTGACCACAAGGGTGGGGGGAATCCCCCATCTGCTTGAGGACGGAGTCAGCGGTTATCTCTGTGAACCGGGAGATATAGAAGGACTTTCCAAAAGACTTTTGGAGCTTTCAAAGGACGGGGACAAAAGAAGGAAGATGGGCGAGAGGGCCAGGCAGAAAGCCATAGCGGATTACAGCATGGAAAGCCACATAAAGAAGCTGATGGATTTATATGACAGGGTAAAGGGATAAAGCGGCAGGAGCGGATATGGGATTGATAGTGCGAACGGCAAAGGGGACTCTATTCGGATGTCTCTGGAAATTGAAATATGGCCGCAAAATAAGGATCGGGTTTCCCCAGGGACTGGAAAAGACAAGGGTGGAGAAAGATAAGGAAGCGGAAATCCGGCTGAGAGAACGAATACAGAACAGGGGCGGTCTTTATATCGGATGCAAAGGACAGGGAAAGCTTGAAATAGGCGCTCACTGCTTTTTTAATATCAATACCTCTATCACCTGCATGAAGCGGATTACAATAGGAGAATACTGTAAATTCGGGAATAATCTGGTGATCGTAGATCACGATCATGATGTCAACAATTCCGGGGAGGAGTTTCCGGGGAAAGCGATTGAGATCGGCAGCCATGTATGGGTGGGAGCAAATTGCGTGATCTTAAAGGGCGTTAAGATAGGGGATAGAGCGGTGATCGCCGCGGGCAGCGTGGTGCGCAGGGATGTTCCTGCGGGCAGCGTATATTATGAGAAACGGGAGTGGGTTATCAGATGATTATTATCAGGATGACCGGCGGCCTTGGAAACCAGATGTTCCAGTACGCCTTGTATTTAAAGCTTTGCTCCATGGGCAGAGAAGTAAAATTTGACGATATTACGGAATACGAGCTTGATAATGCCAGGCCGGTGATGCTCTGGGCTTTTGGTCTTACGTATCCCAGGGCGGATCAGGAGGAAATTAATAAAATAACAGATGGTTTTTTAAATCTGTCTCACAGGATAAGGCGAAAATTGTTTGGAAGAAAGTCTTTGGAGTATCAGGAAAAGGACTGCAATTACGATCCGCAGGTGCTTCAAAGGGATCCAGCCTATCTCACCGGTTATTTCCAGAGCGAAAAATACTTTATGGATGTGAAGGAGCAGGTGCGAAAGGCCTTTACTTTTTCGGAGGGAATTTGGAAAGGGCAGGAGGAAGAGATAAAACGGAAAATGCAGGATTACCTGGGGCAGATACAGGATTGTGAATCCGTATCGGTGCATGTGCGCAGGGGGGATTATCTGGATAAAAAGGAAATATACGGCGGTATCTGTACGGAAGAATATTACAGGGGCGCCATTGAATATATGCAAGGGCAGAGCAGGGAAAGCAGGTTTTATCTGTTCAGCAACGATCCCGAATGGGTAAAAGGATGGGTCAAAGAAAATTACGGAGAGGATCACCGGTTTGTGATAATAGAAGGCACGCAGGAGGAGACAGGCTATCTGGATCTTCTTCTCATGAGCCGGTGCAAAAACCACATTATAGCCAATTCCAGCTTTAGCTGGTGGGGGGCATGGCTGGACGAAAATCCCGAAAAGAAAGTCATTGCTCCGGCGAAATGGGCAAACAATCAGGAATTTAGGGATATATACTGGAATGGGATGATTAAAATTACGGCAGAGGGTGAACTGGCAGAATGAAGAATCAATCAGAGGAAAAGCTGATTTCCGTGATCGTGGCAGCTTATAATATCGGAGAGTATCTTCCCCGCTGTCTGGACAGCCTCCTTGCCCAGAGTTATGGGAAGCTTGAAATTATCGTGGTGGACGACGGCTCCGGGGATGACACAGGGGCGGTCTGCGACCGGTACGCCGGGGAGCATGAGAGGATAAAGGTCATCCATCAGCAGAGAAACGAGGGGCCTTCCGGGGCAAGGAATAAAGGGCTTGCCATAGCAAAGGGGGACTATATCGGCTATGTGGACGGCGACGACTGGGTGGAGCCGGAGATGTACACGGCAATGCTAAGGGCCTGTGAGGAGCGGAAATGCGATATTGCGGTCTGTTCCTATCGGGAGATCGGAGCCGGAAATGCAAAGGAAAGATTTTCGGGAGAACAATATGTGCTTACGCGGGAAGAAGCCCTGGAAATCTATATTTGCGATAACCGGCAGTTTCATATCTATCACTCGGTTTGGAGCAAGCTGTTTAAAAGGAACGTTATCGAAAAACTGGAATTTCCGGCAGGCAGGAAATCGGAGGATATTATTTATACGACCAAAGCTCTGCTGAATATTTCCTCCTGCGTTTTTCTGGATACTCCCTATTATAATTACAGGGTCAACCGCGAAGGAAGCATTATGAATGAGCAGGTAAGGGAGCGCAGGTTTCGCGACGAGATCCCTTTTTGGAGGGAGCAGATCGAATGCCTGAGAAAAGCCGGATTTTCGGAGCTTTCGGAAAAGGCAGCCTACTATTTTTACCGCCGGCTTTTGTTTTATTATGTGGATTTCAGGGACAGAAAAATGAAGGCGGCGGGGGCGGAGCTGGCTGGTATCTTAGGCAGGGAAAAGGATGAGATTAAGCGGATTTATCAGAAAAACTTTGTGACATTAGGCGACAGGATGAGGATGAAACTTGTGATGTTTTGGCCGGGAGGTTATTATCGAGCTGTGAAAGTCTACGATAATATTATTATGCCGCTGCGTCTGCGGTAACATGACGAGAGGGAATAATATTTTGAAAAGAATTGATTTGAATTTGGGACGGTTTTTGGTTAAGGCAGCATGGTGTGTAATTTTATCTGTGGCTATGGGGTGTATATTGATGATTTCGGTATATTTGCTGCCTACGGATAGGATAAGGGATAATATTGCGGAAACTTCTGAAATGCTCGAGAGAGAAGGAGTATATTATCAGTGGGCGGAAGGGTATAAAAACGCCCAGTCGGATAATTATTCGGATGCCTCACTGTATCTGAATGCAATGTATCCGGGAAGCGGCAATGTGGTTAAAGATGCAATGAATAACCCACGTAGATTATACGGAGACGATAATAATGAAGAGTCGGCAGTGATAATGGCAAATGGACGGGACGAAGGGAAACAGAGCCATGATGTAAATTATGGAAGATACTGGCATGGCAGCTTAGTCTTTTTGAAGCCGCTATTACTGGCATTCGATATTTCCGATATTCGTTTTTTTAGTGTGATTATCCATTTCGGGTTATTATTTCTCATTGTGGCAGGCTTTGTGAAGAGGAAGATTACAGATGCCTTACCTGGCTTTTTTATGGCGATTATTATGCTGAATCCTATAAGTATGGTAATGTGTTATTGCTATTCAGTAGAGTATACTATGACTCTTGCAGGGGCGGTGCTGATTCTTTACTTTCATGAATTTTTTCAAAAGGGACAGAATTACTTTTACTATTTCCTATTTTCCGGAATCTGTACGGTGTATTTTAATGAATTGTGTTTCCCTATGGTGGTGTTTGGGGTGTCGATGATCCTGTATTTGCTTTTAAGTGAGGAAAAAGGATGGATCCTTGTAAAAAAACAATTGTTATTAGGAATATGCTGGGGAGCAGGGTATGTGTTGATGTGGATGGGAAAGTGGATATGCGCGTGGGCTCTAACGGGATTTAATTATTTTGCTGAGGCGCTGGGGCAGGTATTGAGATATACTTCGGATCACGCGACATGGGAAATAGAAAACCCGGCGGTAAGTGATCGGTTGGCTAAAAATATGAATGTGTATGCAAAATGGCCCTTTGCATTCCTTATTTTATTGGTTGGAGTTCTGACGGCCGTTTGTTTTTGGCGAAAAAAGCAGGCTGGCAACAAGATGAGTGTAAATCGTATGCTTCCATACTTTTTAATGGTGGTGTTTCCTTTTTCGGTTTATATTGTGCTGGGAAACGGATATGCATATGTGCATTATTGGTTTACCCACAGGCTTCTTGTAGTCAGTGTGTTTGCCGGAACAAGTATGATTTTACAAAGTATGGAAAGCGCTTAGGGACTGTATGAGATCTTGATGTATGTTATAATGTCGCTGGTTAGTTATTTATAGTCAGAAGAGGAGTTGCATGGAGAAAACAAACTTATTTGGAAAAATTAATTATATTTTTGATAAAAAACAAAAGCTTCAGCTTGGATTATTGGGAGTCATGATTTTTATCGGCGGCCTTTTGGAGACATTAGGGGTCGGCGGTATGATCCCGGTGGTAAATGCGCTACTGATGCCGGATAAGCTTCAGGAGTTTATCGACGAATATGAAATTCTCCAAAGGCTTTGCGGATTTCTTCATATTGAAAATATCGGACAGATCACTATGGCGTTGCTTGTGGGGCTGATGGCAATTTACGTGATCAAGAATCTTTATATCCTGCTGCTCACTTATAAACAGAATTCTTTTATCACCCAGAACAGGAATAAGATGATCAGCCGGGTGATGGCCGAATTTTTGAATCGTCCTTATGAAAAATATTTGGGAGCGGATATTCCTACGGTGTTCCGCATCACGGACAGCGATATTCCCCAGACCTTTTCCCTGATTCTGGCCATGCTTCACCTTGCCAGCGAGGTGGTGGTATCCTTTTTGATCTTTTTGGTTTTGCTCTGGCAGGATGTGGTTATGACCCTGTTTATCATTGCTATATTCGCGGTCATGACCCTGTTTATCATCAAAGTATTGAAACCGAAGCTGAATAAGATAGGGGCCAAAAACCAGGCAATTCAGTCCAGGATCGCCAAGTGGAGGATCCAGGCGACCTATGGGCTTAAGGATGTTAAGGTATTGAACCGGGAGGAATTTTTCGTAAGGAATTACTTTGAGACGGGCAAGGTAGGAGCGGATGTGGCGAGGAATTATGCGGTGCTCAATAACCTGCCGAGACTGATGATCGAAACGGTATTTATTGTCAGTATCCTGTCATTTATCGCTGTGTATATCAATGGAGGCGGGGATGTGGCCTCCATTATGACCACGATTGCCGCATTCGGCGTGGCAGCCATCCGGGTACTTCCCAGCGTCAACCGGATTAACACCTATATTACGGAGATCGCCTACACGGAGCCCAGCCTTAATTTTGTGTATGAAAACCTCCAGGAGGGGATGAAGACCGACGCCATGCTGGCGGAGAGAAGGGCCAATTCTCAGGTGGAGAAGTTAAAGCTGGAAAATCAGATTGAGCTCAGTCACATCAGCTTTCACTATCCTGACTCCGATAAATATATTTTTAAGGATGCCCATATGGTGGTGCCTAAAGGAAAGTCGGTGGGGATCATCGGCGCTTCCGGCGCCGGCAAATCTACGATTGTGGATGTGCTTCTGGGGCTTTTGCATGCCCAGGAAGGAGAAATTACCTGCGACGGAGTGAATATTTTTAAGAATTATGAATCCTGGCTTGCCCAGGTGGGCTACATCCCGCAGTCCATCTACCTGATCGACGAGTCCATCAGGGATAATATCGCTTTCGGCATCGACAGGGACAAGATCAGTGACGAAAGGATATGGGAGGTGCTTGAGGAAGCCCAATTGAAGGAGTTTGTGGAGGAGCTGCCGGAGGGGCTGGATACCACCATCGGCGACCGGGGAGTGCGGCTCTCCGGGGGACAGAGACAGAGGATCGGCATTGCCAGGGCGCTCTATAATGACCCTGAGATTCTGGTGTTTGACGAGGCCACCTCCGCCCTGGACAATGACACGGAGGCGGCGGTGATGGAGGCCGTGAACAGTTTCCACGGAAAAAAGACCATGATCATTATCGCACACAGATTAAATACCATAGAAAAGTGTGATATTATATATAAGGTAGAAAATATGGAACTGATAAGGACAAGCTTGCATTGAAGGAAGAAAAACGTAAGGGCGGCCCAAAGCGGGCAGATGAAGGAAAACTATGATAGGAACGGAATTTTTAGACGGTCAGGGGTTGGGAAACCAACTGTTTTGCTATGTGACAGCCAGAGCCATAGCGGAGGAAAACGGTTATGAGTTTGGCACGGCAGGTCAGGAATGCTTTGCGGTGAATATTCACAGTAACCGCGGTATGTATTTTATGGATGTTGATCTTGGATACGCCATTTTCCAGGAAGAAAAGAAGAACTTTAAAGTTTATGAGGATGCAGAAACCCGGCTATATATTGGAAATTCAAGGCATGACATGGAGCATGGATGTTATATTGCGGGAGCGGATGAAAAGATTCATCAGGTGGAAGACAATACTCTGATTTATGGAAATATGCAGGATGAGTCCTATTTCATAAAGTACCTTGATCGGATAAAAGAATGGCTTAAGGTGAAGCCGGAATATGACTCTAAGGAGTACAGCAGAGAGAATCTCTGCATTATCAATATGCGCGGTGGGGAGTACACCGGGAGCCCGGAGCTTTTGATTGATAAAAAGTATTGGATCCATGGCATAGAAGAGATGAAAAGAATCCGGCCCGATATGGAGTTTATGATAGTGACGGATGATGTAGAGACAGCGGGAAAGATACTTCCAGGGATTGAGGCACACCATTTTGATATCGGCAAGGATTATGTAACTCTGAAAAACGCCCATTATTTATTGCTTTCCAATTCTTCTTTTGCCTGTCTGCCGGCGCATACCAGCGATACGCTGAAATTTGCTATCGCCCCGAAGTACTGGGCAAGGCATAATGTATCGGACGGTTATTGGGCATCGGAACAGAATATATACAGTTTGTTCCATTATATGGACAGAAAGGGGAGGCTTTTTACCGCTGAGGATTGCAGAAAGGAGCTGGAATCCTACAAAAAGCGTTCTGCAAAATATGCCCGAAGAAATCAAAAGCCCGGAAAAATAAGATATTTTTTTCAGAATATCAGAAGAAGACTTTTGTATGGATGGTTTTATTTCAAGAAGATCTGGCGGGCGGTTCTGAGAAGACTAAGGAAAAGAAATGGGGCAGTTTATGAATAAATTACAGCTTCCGAACGTGACGCTGGCGGCCGTGAGCAGTGTAAAAATATACGAAACCATCAAAGCGCTGGAATACAGTATGCAGGGGATTGAGTTTGGAGAAGTGGTGCTGATCACCCACCGAAAGCCCCTGATGTTTCCCAAAGCGATTACCTATAAGCATACCTCAAAACTGACGGATATTGACTGCTTTAATTACAAGATTGCCTACGAGCTTGGAGACTATATTCAGACGGATTATGTACTTCTGATTCACTATGACGGGTTTGTGGTTCACCCTGAAAAGTGGCGGGATGAATTTCTTGAGTACGATTATATTGGTTCCCCCTGGCCAATTCCGGAGCCGGGAAAACACCATTGCTATCACGATATTTACGGGAATCTGTGCCGGGTTGGAAACAGCGTTTCCCTGCGCAGCAAAAGGCTTCTGGACTTCCCAAGGCAGGCAGGGCTTGTGTGGGAGAAGGACGAGGACGGCTTTTATAATGAAGATATTTTCCTCTGCTGCAGGAATAAGCACCGGCTGGAGGAGGCGGGCATGAGGATTGCACCGGTGGAGGTGGCGAAATATTTCGGGCACGAGCATCCGGTACCGGAGGTTTTGGAGGTGGAGGCCCCTTTTGTCTTTCATAAATGGTGGGGAAGGAACGAGCAATATCCGAAGTTTGAAAATCCCTGGACAAGAAGATGGCAGAAAATGAAAGATGTGGTGAGACCATTTCTCTTTTGGAGGCAGTGGAATAAGCGATGATCTATGATTGTATTCCCTTTTTTAATGAACTCGATATTTTAAATCTGCGGCTCCATATCTTGGATCCCATTGTGGATCAATTTATTATAGAGGAGGCCACAGTGACTTTTTCCGGCCAGCCCAAGGAATTGTGCTTTGAGAAAAACAAAGACATGTTCCAGGAGTTTTTGCCGAAGATAGAATACATTGTGGTGGACAATTCCCCGGTGGACACCACCACCCATCTGCGGGACAAATTTCAGAAAAACGCCCTGGTGAAGGGGCTTGCAAAGGCCGGGGACGAGGATATGATCCTTTTAAGCGATGTGGATGAGATCCCCAATCCGGATGTGATCAGAAAAATAGCGGCGGATTTTGACCCGGATAAGGTGTATCATCTGGCTCAGAGGATGTTTTACTGCTTTATTAATATGGAAGAAATGTCGGGGAACCTGCTTTCCATTACCGGTGAATTCCCGGGAGTGGAGAGAAGGCTGTGGCTGGGCACCAAGGTGTTCAGTAAGAGAAGCATTCCGGAGGGCGGTATAATTGAGCTCAGAGAGGCCGGCGTTACGGCGGCGAATGCTGTCAGGGTAGCGGACGGAGGATGGCATTTTGGCTATATGGGGAGCAGGAAGGAAGCGGATGTTTCCAAGAGGATTGGGACAAAAGTAGTCGCCGCGGCCCATCAGGAATATAACGACGAGGACACCCTTAAGGAGGCGGCGGATCGGCTGATTCTGGGACAGGACATTTTCGGGCGGGACGCCAGGTTTGAGAGGGTGGAGGTGGATGAGACTTACCCGGAATATCTGCTGGCCCACATGGAGGAATACCGGCATCTGATCATGCCGCCAATCAGTGCCGGGCGTCGGAGGATGACGGCGCTTTCCATGAAAAGCAGGCATTTTGCCAGAAAGGCGTGCAGGAAAATAAAGCGAATGCTGAAGGGATGAAAGGATAGAAGGTGGAAGCTTATAAAGTCAGTGTCATTGTGCCGGTTTATAATGCGGAAAAGTATATCAGGCGATGTGTGGGAACTTTAACGGGGCAGACCTATAAAAACCTGGAGATCCTGCTGGTGGATGACGGTTCCCGGGACGACAGCGGCGGAATCTGCGATGATTTGGCGAAAGAGGATGAGCGGATCCGTGTGATTCACAAAGAAAACGGCGGGCTGGTTTCGGCGTGGAACAAGGGCTTTGACTATAGTACAGGGGAATATGTGAGCTTTGTGGACAGTGACGATTGGGTGGACTTCAATATGATTGAGGAGATGTCCGCCGCTCTGACCGGAAATCCGAAGGAAATTATCGCCGGCGATTATGTCATTGAAAAGGAAGACGGCAGCCGGCGGTATGTATGGCAGGCTCTGCCGCCAGGGGAATATGACCGGGCGGCAATTGAAAGGGAAGTGATCCCAAACCTGCTGGGGAGGGAGAACAGGTATGTAACCATGTCCCGGTGTATGAAGCTGATCGGCCGGGAACTGATTGCAGAAAACAGGAAGTACAGTGATGCCAGGGCCGTGTTCGGTGAGGATGTGACAGTGATGCTGCCGTCGCTGATCGATTGTGAACGTCTGGTGGTTATGGATCATAAGGCGTATTATCACTATTTATATGTAGAAATGTCCATGGTACACAAATACGACGAAAAGCTGTACGAAAAAATAAAACTTTTAAGGGAGATTGTCGCCCGGATTGTCGGTGAGAAATTCTCCGGCGAGGAGCTTAGGCAGAGGCAGAGACAGGCAGATCAGGAGCATATATTTATGCTGTTTCTGGTGCTGAAAAATGAGGCGAGGGGGAAGGCGGCGGCTTGCAGAGAAAATATTTTGTCCATTGGCCGGGAGGAAGAGGTAAAGAGGCTGTGCCGGGACACAAAGGTGGAAGTCAGAGAAAAGGCCAATAAGCTGCTCTACCTGACCTTGAGGTATCCTAATGAAGTCACGGTCAGATTGCTGCGGCTTGCCATGCTCCTATATTACAGGAAGTAAGGCGACAGGAGAGGAGGTGTCCGATGAGCCGGGAGGAAAATGAAAAACCGCTGATCAGTGTAATCGTTCCGGTTTATAACGGACAGGATTATCTGGAAGACTGTATTGACAGTATCGAGAAGCAGACCTATGAAAATACAGAGATTATTATCATCAACGACGGATCTACGGATGACACGGCCTCTGTCTGTGTCAGGCTCCGGGAGGCCTACGACAATCTTCACGTGATTACCATGGAGGACGGGGGTGTTTCCGCTGCCAGAAATGCAGGTATAGATGCCGCAAATGGAGTTTTTGTGACCTTTGTGGATGCGGACGACAGGCTTCGTCCCAAAACATTACGGGTGTTATATGACTGCATTATGAGAACGGGGAGCGATGTGGCAGGCTGTGGATTTTTTTCTTGGAGAAAGGAAGAGGAATGGGAAGCATTTCTTCGGGAGAAATGCCGGATTGGACGGCCGGTAGAATACACGCCGTCCCAGTTCCTGAGAGAGCAGCTTTTGCGAGGGAACAGCAGATGCTGGAGTAAGCTTTACAGGCGGTCCGCAATAGGGGAGCTGCGTTTCCCGCAGGAGCTCAGCATTGGGGAGGATATGTTGTTTCTGGTAAGGATTCTTCCGTTTCTGAGAAAGATTGCGGAGACGGATTATCCCGGGTATGGTTATTTTCAGAATCCGGAAGGAGCCATGAACAGGGAGTTTTCCTCCAAATATATGGATCAGATTACTTGCTGGGAGCTGGCCCGGGAGGAAGCGTTTAAGCTGGATCCCACGGTGGGAATCAGAGCGGCTTCTCTGGTGATTACAGGAATCATGCTGACGGCGGGGAAGCTGGCTATGCTGCCTTTTTTTGAGAGAAGGAAGCAAAAGGAATATATTAAGCTTTGCCATGAAAAGCTGAAAGAGGAAATGCAGGTGCCCGGAGCTTATAAGGAGCTGCCGAAAGGGTATCAGCTCAAGGCTCAGATGTTTCTCGCCATGCCGGGAATTTATCTGGCATTGTATCATTTGCGGAAGTATAGATAATGTTCGGCTTGTCTGAATGGATATGACAGGCGATAGAAGGAGCTGGGAGGTTTTCTGTGAAAGGCTTTAAAGGAGGTAAACCAAAATCAGACAGATTGATTATGTATATGCATGCAGGCAGCGGCAATCATGGCTGTGAGGCTATTGTCAACAGCATTTGCCGCATGATAAAGGAGCAGGTTACCCTGATCAGCTATTTCGGGGAGGAGGATCAGAGATACTCTCTTCCCGGGTTGTGTAAGATAAAAGGAGAGAGGCGCTTTGAGGAGCACAGGCTTGCACATGTTTTGTATTATGGCTACCGGAAGCTGACGGGAGATGGGGAGAGCTTTATCCGCTACCGCTATGGCAGCGTTTTTAAAGGGAATGCTGTACCCCTTGCAGTCTCTATCGGAGGAGATAACTACTGTTATGATAATATGCTCGGCGACCTTCGCCTTGCTAATTCAGCATTTAACGAACAGGGAACGCGGACAATGCTTCTGGGATGTTCCATTGAGCCGGAACTGCTTTCCAGGGAAGATATTGTCAGAGATCTGATGAAATATCACACGATTATCGCCAGGGAGAGCATTACTTATGATGCCCTTAAGGAAATGGCTGATTCGAATAAAAAAGACAGGGGGCCGCAGATCCTGTGTTTTCCGGATCCTGCCTTTACTCTTCCGAAAAAGGAGCGTCCTCTCCCCCCGGGATTTGCGCCCGGGAACACGGCGGGGATCAATGTAAGCCCCATGATTCAGGAGAAGGAGGGCCGGGTGGGTATCACGATGGCAAGCTATCGGGCCCTGATCGCCCATATGATTGCCTGCACGGATATGCAGATTGCCCTGATTCCCCATGTGGTTTGGGAGCGAAATGATGACAGAGGGCCGATTCATGCCCTGTATGAGGAGTTTAAAGAGACAGGAAGGGTAGTGGAACTTTCGGATGGAAGCTGTGAGGAACTGAAAGGAGACATCGGACGTTGCCGTTTTTTTGTGGGTGCAAGAACCCATGCCACAATTGCGGCCTATTCCCAGGGCGTTCCTACTCTGGTGGTGGGATATTCGGTGAAAGCCAGGGGAATTGCCAGGGATCTGTTTGGAACGCAGGAGCATTATGTCCTGCCGGTGCAGAGCCTGAAAAGGCCGGAGGATTTGGTGGAGGGCTTCTCGTGGCTTTCATCCCATGAGAGGGAGATCAAAAGCCGGCTTGAGGCGGTAATGCCGGAGTATCAAAGACAGGCGTACAAGACAGGGAAAGAAGTGGACAGATTATGGGAAGAGTTCAGTCGGCAGCAAGGAATATAATCTTCGGCCAGGTTGGAAATTTCATGACCCAGATCCTGAATTTCGTTCTGAGGACGATCTTTATTTCCCATTTGGGAGATACCCTAAACGGGGTCAACGGGCTTTATACCAGCATACTTTCCGTGCTTTCCATGGCGGAGCTGGGAATCGGCACGGCATTGAATTACAGCCTGTACAGGCCGGTCGCTCAGGGAAATATTGAAAAGGTTAAGTCCTACATGCTGCTGTACAAGAACGCGTATCGGATCATTGGGATCGTGGTGGCCCTGATCGGCCTTATGGTCGCCCCCTTTCTGCGTTATCTGGTGAAACAGCCGCAGGGAGTGCCGGTCAGGGATCTGACTCTGTACTATTTCATTTTTCTGTTCAATACCGTAAGTACCTATTTTGTAGCCTACAAGTACAGTCTGGTGAACGCAGAGCAGAAAAATTATATCCAGACCAATATTCTTACGATCACTAAGATGATCACGGTTCTGCTGCAGATCATTGTGATCCTCACTACCGGAAATTACTATATTTATTTGCTGACAGCGGCGGCGGTGGAGCTTTTGCAGAAGATTTTTGTGAGCAGATATTTAGACCGCAGATACCCTTATCTGAGGGAGAAGCAGGTGGAGAAGCTCTCTAAGGAAGAAACGGGGGAAATCGTCACCAAGACCAAAGCCCTGGTGTTCCACAAGGTAGGGGACGTGGCGCGGCTTCAGACGGACAGCATGATTATCTCGGGCTTTATCAATGTTACCTTAAGCGGCTTTGTGGACAATTATAATCTGGTCCTTAATTCCGTTGCAAATGTGGTGAATATTATATTTAATTCCGTACTCTCCAGCTTCGGCAATCTTTTTGCCACGGAATCCAGGCAGAAGCAGTACCAGATCTTTAAGGTATACCGTTTTGCGGCCTGCTGGATCTACGGATTTACGGCGATCGGGTTCTCCATGCTGCTGACTCCCCTGATTGAGCTGTGGCTGGGAGAGGACAAAACCCTTGCTTTTTCTGTAGTTATGTGTATTTTGATTGATTATTATCTGAAAGGTGATAGAATTGTATTATCGAATTTCAAAACAGCGGCGGGGGTATTTGAGCAGGATAAGTATCTGGCCCTGATCCAGGGGGCGGTGAATCTGGTGATCTCCGTTGTGCTGGTGCGCAGAATCGGGCTTGTGGGGGTCTATATCGGGACCATCATTTCAGGACTGATTGCCAATGTGACCAAGCCTGTGATCATCTACCGGGTGATTCTGGATCAGCCGGTGAAGGGATATTTTCTGGATTCCGCAAAATATATGGCAGCCCTGGCAGCCCTGTTTGCGTTTCTTACGTGGATCAAGAGTCTGGTAATGCCTGTGGTGGGAATCGGTTCCTTTGCGGCTATGTTTACGATTATCTGCGTGGTGTTTAACGGAGTTTTTTTCCTGCTGTTTGGACGGACGCAGGAGTTTGGGTATTTGGCGGGGATTGTAAAAGAGGGTAAGAGGAAATGAGCAGATTGAAATCGCCCAAAAAGCTGTATGGCAGAATTTGCAGTATGCTTTCTGTGAAAAAAATATCGATACTCTCACTGGTTCTGTTTATTATTTCGTTGATTCCAATCTGCTGTCTGTCTTTTGTAAACAGGGCGACAGGGGATGACTATGGTTATGGGGCGTTTACCAGGACGGCGTGGATACAAACCCATTCTCTGACAGAAGTGGCAAAAGCCATTGGAGTCACGCTCAGCCAGTATTATGACGGATGGCAGGGAACATGGTTCAGTATTGGGGTTTTTGCCTTGCAGCCGGAAGTATTCAGTGATAAGGCCTATGTTATTGTTGTATTTTTGATGCTGTTTTTATGGATCGGCAGCACAGTGCTTTTATTTAGGAAAATATTAAAAGAAGTTTATGGGCTGGATCAATGGAGCTTTCTGCTTTTTCTGACGGTGTATCTGCTGCTGGGGATACAATTTATACCCAGCACAAGATCCTCGATTTTCTGGTTTAATGGCTGTGTTCATTATATGCTTCCCTTTGCAATGTGCCAGGCCGTAGTATGGTGCCTGATTTGCTTTATCAGGAAATATCAGCTCCGATATTTGGCAGGGATAACGATTCTTATGGCGCTGCTTGGCGGTTCCAATTATCAGGCGGCATTGTTTGCCCTTATTGTTTTGGCTTATATAGGAATCGCGTCCTTTTTAAAAGAGAAGGACAAAAGATTATTTCTGCTGGGTATTCCTTTGGCTGTTGAGATGATCGGACTGGTAATCAGTATGAAAGCCCCGGGAAATAAGGTGCGCGGCGGAGAGGAGTTTGGGTTTTCGGCGGGGAAAGCGGCAGTGACTATAGGAAAATGCTTTACCGAGGGGATCAGAACGGTCGTTGGTTACTGGCAGGAGAAGCCGATTGTGTTTGTGGGACTGGCGGTACTATTCCTTGTTATTCTGGAAGCGGCAAAAAAGGCAGGGAACAGGGAAGAGCTACAGCATCCCGGTATTGTGGCAGGGGCGCTGCTATGTCTTTTCTTTGCGATGCAGGCGCCGGCCTTATATGCGGATGTGGAAGTGTCCGGCGGTGTTCATAATATGAATTTTTTAGTATTTTTGTTGGCGGCAGCGGGCAGCTTAAGTTTGTGTGCAGGGAGAATTGCTGAAAAAATGAAAGGATCACCGGATGGGATCCACAGAAATGCAGTGATTCCCGGACTGTTTGTGTGTGTGATATTAGTGGCTTTTTTAAGAAGCGGCTTAAAGAGCAGTACTTCCTGGGTAGCCCTGGAATATATTAAGAGCGGGCAGGCGGCCGATTACAAGGAACAGATGGATATACAGACGGCAATCCTTACCGATGAAGATGTTACGGATGCAGTGATTCCTTTTGTGAACGACCGGCAGGGGCCGCTGATGTCCATGCCGGCAACAAAAGACCCAACGGCATGGACCAATACGGTAATGAAACAGTTTTATGGAAAAAATAGCGTTGTGGGGATCCCAAGGGAGGAATGGGAAAAGCTCCGGGAGGATTCAGCGCAATAATGTGGAGAGATAAAAATGATCCGAAGAATGAATGAGAAGCTTATAAAAATGACGAAAGGCAAGGAGGCGCTCCTGGTTGTATTCCTGTCCGCTTTGCTGGTGTTTGGGATTACAGCAGGCATAGGGACCCTTACCTGCGGCTGGCATCTGATCGATGACCATGAATTTCTCAGATGGTTTTATGAACTGAAGTTTGAAGGAAGAAAATTGACGGATATGATCAGAGAGTGGATTATCCGGGATCTGGATTGGAGATATGAGCCTCTTTATTATACGAATCGAATCTTAGGCTGTGCATTGTTCGGAATCAATCTGGAATACTATTCTATACTGAAATCGGTGGAAGTTTTTCTCTCTTGTATTCTGTTATATTATTGCGGACGGCTGATGGGAGGCGGCAAAGTCAATTCCTTTTTGTTTGCGGCAGTTTCGCTGACAGGCTATCAGTCTGCCGTCTGGTGGAAATTAGGTCCCCAGGAGGCACAATGTACGCTTTTGTTTGCCGCAGGGTTCTACTGTATGCTGAAATGGCTGGACAAGAACCGTATGAGCTGGGCTGCAGGCAGTTTGATTGCTTTTATGGCTATGTGCAATTATAAAGAGTCTTTTATTATCCTTGTTCCGTTTTTACTTTTGTATGTGTTGTATTATGATATAGAAAAAGGCGGAGGAGAAATCAGCTGGGCCGGGGTATGGAAGTATATAAAAAGCCGGCTGTGGTATTATCTGATACTGGGCTTCATTTTTACAGCAATGATTTCTGTCATTGTCTTCTATGTGGGAGTAAATGATTACGACATGGTTGGGCTGGATGCCTCGGTTCCCTGGAAGGTTTATGTGGAGGCGTTTCAGGATGCTCTGCGAACGGAGCTGAAATGGTATTACAGATTCGGCGTCCTCTTTTTTATGATCTTATTGACTTACTGGGAAAAATTAAAAAAGATGTGGAAGGAGATCCTGCTGACTGCGGCGTTTTTACTCCCGCAGATCGTGATTTTGGTCAGGCCGGAATTAAAGAAAGATATATTTTGCCAAGTGCGATCGGTTTTTCCATGTTCTTTATCATTCTGGTGCAGAAAAAGAAAATTCTGTCAGGAAAGAGGAAAATGATATATCAGCTTGGTATAATATTATTGCTTATGGCACATGGCAGAGTCGCCCTGCGGGAGGCAGACTATTTCAGATATAGGGGTGAAAGTATCACAACTATGTTGGAAACTGTCAGGGAAATGTCTCAGGAAGAAGAGAACATATTATCCTGCTTCAGGCCCAATGAGGAGGGGAATCTGGTCATTCATTTCTGGATGGCAGTACATGGCCTGGATAATGTTTACTTTTGGACAGAGGAAGACAGGATCATTAACAAAGTTTATGATAATAATTTTTCGTATGCTGCGGAATATTATGAGGAGAA
>Ga0137297_11061_pt1 | contig 17037 bp, 11 predicted proteins | sample RamsorincwithD2O_FD_97191 | JGI IMG/M metagenome (GOLD analysis project Ga0137297, IMG submission 97191) | Mouse cecal microbial communities from Vienna, Austria - Mucin amended with D2O | ecosystem: Host-associated > Mammals > Digestive system > Large intestine > Cecum | place: Austria: Vienna... | reverse complement strand
CTCCCCCTTCACCAGGTAAGATGGGCGGAGGATTGTTATTTCCAGTAGTCGGATTGCCTCCTATTGGTTTTTGTTCATTTCCTTCGGATGGTATTGGTGGTGGATTATTATTATTTCCAGTGGTTGGATTACCTTCTGATGGGTTTTTATCTATTCCTTCTCCAGGTAAACCCGGATTTTTGTTTTCCCCTGATGTTTGATTATCTCCTGATGGTTTTTGTTCTGTTCCTTCACCAGGTAATTGTACTGTTCCTCCTGTAGATCCTTGAGTAGGTGGGCTTTGTTCTGTTCCCTCTGGAGGATCTTTTATAGCAGGCTTATTATTATCGTTGCCATTATTATTCCCGCTATCCTGATTATTGTTGTTGCCATTGTCGCTGTCATTTCCACTGCTCTCATTATTTCCACTACCCTGATTTTGGTTTTCGTTATCTGTTTTAGTAGCTACTACCAGTTTGCCGATTGCATTATATATTGCTAATGCTTTCGCATCTACTTCAGGCTGAGTGTTTTCTGGCATTGCTTTTGCTGCTTCATATGCTGCTTTGAATTCATTCCAGCTCTCTACTGTATAATTTGTTTCTACTACTTTTTCTGCTGTTGCCCTCTGTTGATCTAAAACTCTTTTATCAAGAGTATTTGTTGTAGTGGTATTATTTGCTGTTTCTTCTGTAGTAGCCTGAGATTTTTCTTTCCATACTGTGTAAACTCCAGGTTCAAAACAAAATTCATAGTTACTATTATTGCTAACCAATGTAATTTCATATTTACCTGCTTTTTTCCTGTTGGCATCGGTCTGCAATTCAAACAACTCTTCCAAATTGTCGCCTTCTACAATGGGAAATGTATCCAAAGATGTTACGGTATAGGTCAAAGCTTTTAACTTTTTACCTACATATGATCCCTTATCATCAATTACCAGCTTTACAGGTCTTGGATATATTTTAAGGCTACCATATTCAATATCCTTAATAATATATTTATCTCCTGTATAATTTACTTCCAAGGAATATTGTCCCACATCTGGATACTGCTTCTTTTCATAGTAAGATGACTGTGGCTTTATTTCGATATCTCTCGAAATATCCTCTACTGTTGCTTTACCTTCAGTTATCCCAAAGTCGAATGAAATATCCTTCTTATCTGTTCCATATACCACCTCTTTAGACAGTACACAAATGGATATTTCTTCTTTCTCCGGCTCAGAAGGCTCCTCAGGCGGAGTTACAACTTCTGTTGTTCTTTCTTCTACAGCAGGTGTTTCAAATTCAACAGGTGTTTCCCGAAGAATATGACATGCAAATAACAATAATAAAATTATTATTACTGCAACAACAAACTGTAGAACATGTTTTAATGTTTTGTTCCGTTTTTCCTTTTCCATGTTGATTCTCCTTTTCTTTTTTTATGCTTTTTGATTGTTTTTTTGTGACCATTGTCACTGATACCTATCTATATAAATGGCTATAACGCCTCTATATATAATATAGCATAATTCACATAATATGTCAAATATTTGTGCGTTTTTATTGCAATAAAAATGCACAGAATTTTATATGATAAAATCTGTGTATATTGATTTATATTTAGGAAAGTGTTCGATCTTTTCTATAATATAAATAAAGAATCACTATCATAATTTTCATTTTAGTGATTCTTTTATATATATTATTCTTTTTTTCTTAAACGTGCTATTATTATAATTATTGCAATTATAATAAGTACTATAATGATATACCATATGTATGTTGTTTTATTTTTTGATCTTGTTTCTCCACCTTTTACAGTTTCATTAACAACTAAGTTATTTATTTGGTTTTCTTCCATAATATTTTCACTGTTAGATATCTCATTTTGGATTTCATTATTATTTTCTTCTTCTGTATCATTGTCTGGTTCATTTTGACTAACTACTTCCAAATAGCTATGATTTATATAAGCTACTTTTCCATTATATATAACCCTATCCCAGTTATTATTTCCAATACCTGTTCTTGTAAGTGTTTGACCTCTTTCTAAAGATCCCAATACTCTTGATGTTGTTGACCAGCTTTCTCTTATTCTTACCCATTCTTTTGCTGAAACAGTGTCATTTACGCTTTGAAATATTGGTCCTTTTGATGTATTATTATTACTATTTGGTTTATTAGTTGAATTATTTGATGATCCACCTTGGTTATTATTTGAATTTCCTCCTTGGTTACCTGATGATGAATTATTAGTTTTTACTGTAACAGTTGATCCTCCAGTAACACTAGGTTGTAGTTCTTCTGCTTTTGCATTTGATATTGTAACACCTGAAACACTTAAATTGGCTGTTCCTTCTGCTTTTGCTGTAAATTCTACAGTTATAGAACTTATTGTATTATTTTTAAAACTTCCATCAATATAGTCTAATTTTATTGAACTTCCAGAATTTACTGCATTTGTTGCACTGCTCCCCGCATATTGTAATACATCTTTATTATAATTCAGAGTTAATGATGCTGTACCAACTGGTACTGAAAATGATATTGTTACAACTACACTTTCTCCTATTTTTGGATTTGTATTTTTTGCTTCTACATTTACATTACATCCTGCTGCGTTTACTACAGTCGTTCCAATTGTTAATAACAGTAATAATATTATTATACTTGATACTAATTTTTTCACTATACTATACTTCCTTTCACTTTTTAATTATTTATTACATTAGCTTTTAATGTTATTACATTATTTAGGCCTGTATACTGGATTGTAATGTCACTACCATTTATTGTACTTATTGCATCTGGATCTCCTATTGCTATTCCTATATATTTTACTTCTTTATCTGTTGTTGTTCCTGCTATTTCTTCTTCACTATTATTAAATAATGCTGCCCATAATGTATCTCCTACATTATTGCTTAATTTAATTTTAGAATTTTCATCATTTACTACAAGATCATCCCATTTTACTGGTGTTTTTCTATTTACATCAGAAGTATCGAATAAGTACATTGGTAATAATGTATATATCAAACCTGTTTCTGTTCCTTCTACTACTTTATCAGTTACTACTGTTGTTGGTAATGTATTGTATAAATTTAGTCCTATCTTTCCATCTGAATCAGTTGTTCCATCTATTTTTAACACTGTTTCTGCTATTTTTAAGTTTACATTTATTGGATTTAATGTTACTCCCTCGTTAGTATCCTTTTTATCTACTTTTATTTGAAATGCTTTATTTGTTGTTTTTGTTACTTTTATAGATATCTTTGCTATAGGATATCTGTCATCTACTATACTTGTATCTGAAGTATTTTTGAAGTTTACTTCTATTCCATCAACATTTAATAATGTTTTGTCTATTTGACTTAAAACTACGTCAATTGCTTCATTAGATTTATTTTGGAATGTAATTGGGAAGTCTTTTGCTTCTTCTCCTACTTTAAATGTTGTGTTATTTAATCCTGATATATTAATATTCGTTATTGTATTATCTTTTTGCTCTTCTACTACATTAATTCTTAATGTTACTGTATTATTTAATCCTGTATATTGTACTGTTACGTCACTACCATTTATTGTGTCTATAGCATCTTCATCACCTATAGCTATACCTATATATTTAACTTCTTTATCTACTGTTGTACTAACTATTTCTTGTTTACTCTTATTTAATAATGTTGCCCATAATGTATCTCCGACATTATTACTTAATATTATTTTAGAGCTTTGATCATTTACAACAAGATCATCCCATTTTATTGGTGTTCTGCCATTTACATCAGATGCATCATAAGCTTTATCGAATAAGTATATTGGCAATATTGTATATGCATACCCTGTTTCTGTTCCTTCTACTACATCATCAGTAGTATTTGTTGGCATTTTAGCATATAGATTTAAACTTATCTTTCCATCTGAATCAGTTGTTCCATCTATTTTTAATATTGTCTCTGATATTTTTATATCTACTGTTATAGGGTTTGATGTTACAGCTTCACTGCTTCCTTTTTTGTCTATTTTTATTTTAAAACTGTTATTTGTTGTTTTTGTTACTTTTATAGATATTTGTGATATTGTATATCTATCATCTGTTATTGTTGTTCCTTCAGCATTTTTGAAAGTCACTTCTATTCCATCAACATTTAATAATGTTTTATCTATTTGACTATATAATATATCTATTTTTCTTCTACCTAATTCTGTATTTCCATCTTTATATATATGCAAAAATTCAATTGGGAAGTCTTTTGCTTCTTCTCCTACTTTAAATTTAGCATTTTCTAATCCAGTAATTTGGAGATCTGTTATTTCTGAACTTTCTTCTACTGATAAATCTATTGAATTTCCTGTAATAGTTTCATTGTCATTAACTAAAGTAGGTTTTATATTGTAATTTCCATTTTTAATTATTATAAATTCAGCATTTAATGAATTTGATTCTGATACTAATGAATTTATTTTTACAACTTCTGTATTATTTTCTAACCAAATGTTTTCTCCTGCCTTTTTATTTAATAAATTACCATCTTTTTCTACTATCCATTCTATTTTCTTTCCTACTACACTTTCTTCGTTTTTTCCTGATGATAATATTAAATTAAATTTATCATAGCAATATCCATTTGTTTTGTTATCTTTTACAGTTGTTACTAATTTAGTTATTGGATCAGTACCTACTGTATCATCTGATACTGTTATATCAAATGTTTTTGTAAATATTTTTTCATTTCCATCTACTGTATTAGTAGTTTTATAAGTTACTGTTATTGTTTGTGTTCCAACTATTTGTGCAGTAATTTCACTTAACATTGTTGCTACCATATCTATTGTATCTTTTCTGCCTGATGCATATATACGTACTATTTTACCATTAGTTAAATCTATTTTTTCGCCTTTTTTATATTCAGTTTTAGTTGGGGCTATTATTTCTATTTTTTCTATATAATCTTCTACTTCTGGAGGATTTATAAGTATGCTTCCATCTATATTTCCATTTTGAAGATAGAATAATATTATTCTTTGTGCATCAATTAAATTTACTTCATCTGAACTATTATTTACATTTGCTGCTTTTAAATAATCTCCTTCTAATTTATGTTCTTGTGGAACTATATGATGTAATATAACTTTTTGTGCATCTATTAAATTTATTTTTCCATCACCATTAACATCGCCATATACTAATATAGTATATGGTTTTTCATTTTCTTCTACAGTTATTTGAGTGCCTGTTCCTATTTGTGGTGTTGAAATGTTTTTTATTGTTAATCCTGCTTTTTCAAATTCAGATTTTATTTCATCTTCCTTTATTTCATCTGATGGAGTGTTGAAGATAAAAGGTAAATATACTTTACCATTTTCTATAAATACATTATTCATTATATTATTTGCATCATATGAATATGATTGATTATCTTTCTTTGATATGTTAGAAATGTTACTTGCATTTCCATTTACACCTATACATATTCCACTTAACGTAGCAATAGTTATGGCTCCTATTAATATTAAATGTTTTTTTGTTTTTTTCATTTTAATCACCTTTTCCTATACATTAAATTTTTATTTTATCAATTTATATTGTTGATTAGGTTTGTTTGTCATTTGTTATATTAAGTGCATCATTTGTTGGTATATCATTTACTGGTCCTTCTATAAAATCTACTATGTTAACACTATTAGCATTATCAATATTTATTTTTTTATTATTCTTACTATTTTTAGTTAGTATTACTGCTATTATTATACCAACTATAATTGCAATTGTTACTATTGCAATTATTATAGATTTTATATTTTTTTTGCCTTTTTCCATTTTTCACTCCCCTTTAATTATTATTCAAATTTTTGATTGTGAAATCTATTATTGTTTTATTATCTTCATTGTCTGTTACCATTAAAGAAAATCTACCATTTTCATTAATAGTATATGTATATTTTCCTTCATCATTCTTGTTTAGTTCACCATTTATATACATATTAACTAAATCTATGTCTTCTTTTTCTGATTGTTTTAATATTGCTGTTTTTACAGATTCAATATCATCAAAAATTATAGTTTGTGGTTCTTTTTTTATTCCACTTGTTATTCCTAATATTTTAGGTGCAACAACGCTCGTTTGTTCTTGCTCCATTTCTTTATTAGTAAATAAGTCGTTATAATTTATAACAATTATGCTTATTCCTGCTAATATCAATACTATTAACAGTATGACTAAAATTATTTTATTTCCTTTTTTTTCCTCTTTTTGCATTCTTTTTGCCATTTTACATTTCCTCACTATCATTATTATAACTATATATTTTTTACATGTCAACATTTTTTTTAAGGAAATTATATACTTTTGTAGCAAATTATTACTTTTAATATTTTTTTGTTTTTTTAGTAAAAAATTCAAAGAATTATTGAGAAGTTTATACATATATACTAAAAGAAGTGAAATTTGTCAAATGCACGCAAATTTCACTTCTTTATACTATATGATATAATAAATTATGTAAATAGTTTTAACTATCTGACATAATAATAAGTCTACTTTGTTTATTTATACCATTTAATATTTATTAACAGAATTAATTTTTTAATTAATTGTTTCACATTTCTTGCTTTTATATTTTTATATATTTTTCTCTTTTTTAATTTATTTATATATTTTTTTTCTTCATCTCCTTTTAGAATTTTTAACTTTTGTAAAATACAATTTGTACAATATATTTTTATGTTCTCCTTTGTTCTTTTTTCTAAATTGTAATTTTCTATTTGTTTTATAATATTATCATAATGATATAATGCATCTTCAGATTTTTTTATTTCCTTTTCTAAATTATTATCTCTCATTATACTGCCTTCAGTTTGTACATAATAATAATTGTAGCTATCCAATGATATCATGCTTTTAGCTTTAAGTATTATAAGTGGTAGTAGTCCAAAATCTTCATGAAAACGATCTTTTGAAAATTGAAAATTATTCTCTGCAAATATACTTTTCTTTATTATATATGACCAAAGTGTGTCTATATATTTGTCACTAAAGCACAATTTATTAAAAGCTTCTTCTCCTGTGCATTTATCAAATGTTTCCCCTTCTATTTTTTCTTCTTTGTCATTTTTTACTATAATTGCTTTTCTTTTTATAATTTCAATTCCTTCTTTTATGTATTCATCTAAGTTTTCAAAATAGTCATTTTTTACATAATCATCAGAATCTATAAATGTTATATATTCACCTTTTGCTTTTTCTATTCCATAATTTCTTGAGTCAGCCACTCCTGTATTTGGTTTTGAAAAATACTTTATTTTATCTGATGCGAATAATTCTACTATTTGTTCTGTTTTATCTGTTGAGCCATCATTTACGATTATTATTTCATAATTATTATAATCATTTTCTAGTATAGAGCTTATGCATTTTTCAATTGTCTTTTCCGCATTATATGCAGTTATAATAATACTAATCACTTATTATTTTCCTCACTTTTTCTATTATTTCTTCATTATATTTTTCTGGTTCAAATTTGCTTGTTTCTATTTTTTTCTCTAAAAAAGTTTTCATACCATTATATACACCATCTTCTGAATTATCTACTACAATTCCATATTTACCATCTATATCTTTGTTAGAGTCTGATATATTTGTTGTTACTATAGGTAAACCTAATATTTGTGCTTCTACAAGAACTACAGGGTACCCTTCAAATTCTGAAGATAATAAAAAGCAATCACTTATTTTAAAATATGGGTATGGATTTTTTTTGGCTCCTAATAACATTACATTATTTAGTTTTTTATTTTTTATACTTTCCTCATATTCTTTAGTTGCAGTTCCTTTTCCTATTAGTAATACTTTAAATTTGTAACCTTCTTTTACTAACTTTTCTGCTGAATTTATTATTCTTGATATTTTTTTCTGTTTTTCATCATGTCTGCTAACATTTATAAATGTTGTTATGTCTTCTTTTTCTAGTTCTATTTTTTCTTCTGACATTTCTTGTATTTTTTTATAATTAATTAAGTTGTTACATACTATTAATTTGGTATCTGATCCTTGGAATTGTGATAAAAATATTTCTTTATCCAAATTTGATACAAACACTATTTTTTTAAATTTTTCTATTTTTAAGCTTTTAAAAAAGTCTTTATATTTCTGTTCATCATTATCATAGAAATTCATATAATTGTTATGTATCCAAATAGCTGATTTTTGGCTTGCAGTTCTTGCTACAAATGAAGATGACATGCTATATGTAGCAAAGTCTGCTGAAAAATCAAATTTGTTTTTATATTTTAATGTAAATTTTATTCTTTTAATATAATTTATGGCTTTTCTAAGAGGAATAATTTTCATATTAGATGGTGTATATGTAATAACATTTATTTCCTTTGGCAAGTCATTTAAATATATACCTTGCTTTTTTTCTAACACCAATGTTATTTTGTATTCATTATTAAGATATTTAAGTAGTGTTATTAATGCTGTTTCTATTCCACCAAAGTCTAATGAATATGCCGAAAATAGTATATTCTTCATAACTTCCCTCCTATTTTACTATTTCTATATTGTATTTCAAAAATAATCCTGATTCTATAACTCCAGTAATTAATTTTATCTTGCTTTCTAAATTTTCTTCTATTTTACTAAATTGTGTATCTAAAATGCCATTTCCATTTTCTGTCATACCTCTATATGTTATAGATATTGCTCCCATATTTTTTAGTTCTCTTGCTACATATTCTAATGCATCTGGAAATACTTCTATTGGAACTTTGCACTTTTCTCCTAAATAATTAACAAATTTAGTATTATCAACTAATATATATGTGATTGGGGAAGATATGATATTTAGCTTTTCTTTAAACATTGCTGCTCCTCTACCTTTGATTAACCACATATTTTTTAAGTCTACTTCATCTGCTCCATCAAATGCCCAATCTATTTTATTTTCTATTAGATTACCTATTTTTATTTCATATTTTTTGCATACTTCTGTTATTTCTTTTGAGGTTGGTATTGCTGTTATGTTTAATTTCTCTTTTTGAATTTTCTCTCCTATTTTCATAGCTGCTATATATGATGTGGTTCCTGAGCCAAATCCTATTGTATCATTATCTTTTACTTTGTCTAATATTTTCATTGCTATCTTTTCTTTTTCTTCATAGTTTTCAATTTTACTAATATCCATCTTTTCTTCCTTTTCTTTTATGCTCATTCTAAAAACTGCAAAAGTTGTATGCAAACCGTTGCAGTTTTTTAGGTTATTTTAAATTTTATTAAAACATTTATTTTTCATATTAAATTTGAATTTTCCTTATTAGATTTGATTAAATATTTCTTCAAATTCTTGTTCATTTATTATTTCTTTTTCAAGTAATTTTTCTGCTACGATATCTAATTTATCTCTATGCGCTTTTAATATTATTTGTGCTTTTTCATAAGCATCTTCTAATATTGCTTTAACTTCTTTTCCAATTTCATCTTCTAAATTATTTCCCAATAATTGTATTTGATATGGATCTTTATCTAAGTTCATTGACATTGGTCCTATTTTATCACTCATTCCATAAACTGTTACCATGTCTCTCGCTATTTTCATTGCTACTTCTATATCGTTGCTTGCTCCTGTAGAAATATCATCTAAAGCTATTTTTTCTGCTGCCCTTCCTCCTAATAAAGAAATAAGTTTTTCTTCCATCTCTGTTTTTGAAACATAAAACTTGTCTTCATTAGTTTTATACATTGTATAGCCTCCAGCTATACCTCTTGGTATTATTGATACTTCTTTTATATCTTTTTGTGTTTCTAAATATCTGCTTACAACAGCATGTCCTGCCTCATGATATGCTGTTAATTTTTTATCTTTATCTGATACAATTCTATTATGTTTTTCTAATCCAACTGTAACTTTCTTTACTGCATCTTCTATATCTATATTTTCGATGAATTTATGTTTTTTATTTGTTGCTATTATTGCTGCTTCATTCAATATATTTTCTAATTCTGCGCCTGTGAATCCTGCTGTATCTCCCGCTATTCCTTTTAGGTCTATGTCTTTTGATAATTTCTTATTTTTGCTATGAATCTTTAATATTTCTTCTCTTCCTAATAAATCTGGAAGTGGAATATTTATAGTTCTATCGAATCTACCAGGACGAAGTAATGCTTCGTCTAACATTTCTGGTCTATTTGTAGCTGCCATTACTATTATAGATTGATCTGAATCAAATCCATCCATTTCTACTAATAATTGATTTAAAGTTTGATTGTTTTCTGTATCTGCACCATTAGAACTAGCTCTTCTTGATCCTATTGCATCTATTTCATCTATAAATATTATACATGGTGATATCTTTTTAGCTTTTTCAAATAATTTTCTAACCCTTGATGCTCCTAAGCCTGCAAACATTTCAACAAATTCTGATCCACTCATTGATATAAATGGTACATTTGCTTCTCCTGCTATTGCTTTTGCTATTAATGTTTTTCCTGTACCTGGCTTTCCTGCAAGTAATACTCCTCTTGGCGTTTTTGCTCCCATTTTTGTATATTGTTCTGGTCTTTTTAGAAATTCTACTATTTCTAACATTTCTGATTTTTCTTCATCTAAACCTGCTACATCATCAAATTTTATTTTTTCTTCTGATATATCTGGATCATAAACTTTTCCTTTATCACCTAAACCTTGCATTTGTAAAATTAGCACTACTAATACTAATAAAATTATTGTTGGTAAAAAAGAAATTATACCTTCAATCGCTGTTCCAATCATATTTCTTGCTACTTGATTTAATTTTATTTCATTTCCTTCTTTCACTTTTTCTTGTATAAGTTCAACAAATGCTTGTGTACTTGGTACTATAGCTTTTTTCTCTTTTTCTTCATCTTTATATTTCAATTTTACTGAAGTACTTCCAACTGTCATTTCTATTTCTTCTATTTTTCCTTCATCAATGTCTTTTATTAATTCTGTATATGCGACTGCTTTATCTTCTTCTTGTTTATTAATAGCCATTATAGTAAATATACCTATAACTATACCCAATATTAATAAAATAGAAATTAAACTGTACATTATTTTTTTCTTTTTGTTTTCATTATTTTTATTGTTATTTGCCATTAGTTTTATTCCTTTCTATAATCAAAAGCTTTATTTTATATTTGCCTGTGGTTCTGGTTTATCTTTATTCTTATTTATTTTTCCATTTACTTTGTCTTTTAATTCATCTTTTTTGTTTTCTTTTTCATTTTCTTTTTTGTCTTCTTTTTGATCGTCTTTCTTTTTTTCTTCTCTTTCTTTGTTCTCTCCTTCTTTTGCTTTATTCATAATTTCAATTTGTATTTCTACTTTCTTTTTTATAATTTCTGATTTCATAATTAACAATGCTGCTACTAAGCATATATATGAAATTAGTGTGTACATAATTTGGAAATATGGAATTACAAATCCTGTAAATAAGTTTATTATCATATATATTAAATTAAGTGCTACAGCTAAAGTAATTGCTGATATACTAATACTATAAATTGGAGCATATTTTAAATATAGTCTTATCATTCTACTTACTATATAACCTAATATTGATAATAAAATTGTGTCTAAGATTATGCTAGTAAAATACATTAAAAATACTATTATAAATACAACCACAAAAATATTAGCATATATTGTATATCCATTTTCTTTATTAATAATTGATAATATTTTTTCTTTATTTAAATTGTTAATTTCAATATTTTTATTTATTTCTTCATAGTTTTGACTTATAATGCTTGTACTATTTTGTTGTTTGAAAAGTGCTTTATTTTTTAAAAGCACTAAAACTGTACCATCAAAATTTGTAATTTGATTTTCGTCATATGTTTCTTTATTAGATAATACTATTTGTATATCTACATATTGATGGTTTTCTAATACTACATCTTCATCACTTTCTATATAAAAACTTGTATCGCTAAAGTAAAAATTTGGAGTTTCATTTTTTATATAACTTATTCCCTGATTTAATAAGGTAGTAAACTTTATTAAAAAGGCACTTGTTAAAATTAATGAAAATAGTAACATTAATTTTAACAAATATAATATTGCTCTTCCTAATCCTTCACTAGCTATAAGATGATATTTATCAAAGTCAAATATACTCATTTTCACTCTTTTAAAGAATGATAACTTTATTGTTTTTTCCATTTTTTATTCCTTTCTTAAGTATTATTGTTTTTATAATTTTTCTACCATCGTTCCATTTTGTGTATCTTTAACTATATATCCAATTTTTTGTATTTTATCCCTAATTTCATCTGACTTTGACCAATCCTTATTTTGTCTCGCTAGATTTCTTTCTTCAATTAATTCTTTTATTTCTTCTGGAATTACAACCTCTTCTTGCTTTATTTCTTTTATTTTTAATCCCAATACTTCATCAAATTTTTCTAACAATTTTGCATATTTCATTGATTTATTACTTTGGTTTATAACTTCCCATACTATTCCCATTGCAAGTGGCATATTCAAATCATCATTTATTGCATTGTGAAATCTTTCTTCATAGTTAGCAAGTATATCTTCATCAACATCTTCCTTTCCTTCATTATGTTTTTTGTATCCCTCTCTCAGTCTTGATAAAGCTTTTCCACTTGCTTTTACTCCTTCAAAAGTAAAGTTTAATTTATTTCTGTAATGTGATGTAAAGCAAAATAATTTATATGCTAATGGATCTATCCCTTTTTTTTCTAATTCTTCAAGGGTATATATATTTCCCAATGATTTAGACATTTTTCCGCCATCAACTAATAAGAATTCTGTGTGTAGCCAATAGTTTGCTGGTATTTTTCCTGTTGCACCTTTACTTTGTGCTATCTCATTTTCATGATGTATTGATACATGATCTATTCCACCTGTATGAATATCGAAATTATCTCCTAAGAATTTTTTACTCATTGCTGAACATTCTAGATGCCAACCTGGATATGATTTTCCCCATGGACTATCCCATTTCATTATATGGTTTTCTGGTGCTTTTATCCATATTGCAAAGTCATATGGATTTTTCTTTTCAGGATCCACATCTATTCTTGCACCATGTTCTTCGTCATCTACTTTATTATTTGATAATACAGGATATTTATCTAATTTTGATACATCAAAATATATACCTTTAGAAGTTTCATATGCATATCCTCTATCAATTATATCTTTAACCATTTGTAGCATTTCTGGTATATTTTCTGTTGCTTTTGATATGATATTTGGCATATCTATATTTAGTTTTTTCATATCCTCCATAAAAGTTTTTGTATAAAAATTAGCTATTTCATATGGATCTTTTCCTTCTTTTTTAGCAGCTTTTTCCATTTTATCTTCACCTGTATCCGCATCTGAAGTTAAATGTCCAACATCTGTTATATTCATTACATGTTTTAAATTCTTGCCATTATATTTAAACATTCGTCTTAAGCTATCTACAAATACATATGTTCTAAAATTTCCAATATGGGCATAGCTGTAGACCGTTGGTCCACAGCTATATATCTTTATCTCTTTTCCATCTATTGGCTTAAATTTCTCTTTAGAATGTGTTAATGTATTATATAAGTAAATTTCCATTATACATATCTCCTTTAGGTATTATTCTTTGAAGTATTAGTTGATGTGTTATTTTTTATTGAATTTGTACTTGTTGTATTTGTAGTTGTTGTGTTTGTTGTTGTATTTGTAATAGCACCATTATATGTGTTTACTGTTATAGAAATAGTTGCTCCTTTTGCTGCTTTTGTTGAGCTTTGTTTTAATACTGTTCCTTTTTTGTGTTTGCTATCCTCATCTTCTAATATTTTAACTTTGAAGCCTGCATTTTCTAATATTTTTTTTGCATCATCTTTTGTTTTTCCTATAACATTAGGTACTGCTATCTCTTGAGCTTTTGTGTGTACATCACATGTATCTTTTGGTGGTACTGATGTTTCACTTATACTATGTGTATTCCAATTTCCTTTTTTCTCTGTATCTATTTCATCTGTATATGTTCTTTCTTCTGTATCTGGACAAAATTCTGTTGCTAATTTATTAGTTTCTTTACAAACTTTTTCTGTCACATGACCATCACATTTACCTGGTTCTGTTCCTCTAACAAATACTTCTGAATAAGTATTTTTACACTTTTCTGTCGCTACTTTTCCACTATCTTTGCATATTGTAGCTGATACTATATTATCTGGTCTTGTAAATTCTTTTGTTTCTTTATCTTGATGTACACTTTTCATAACATTGAACCATATTCTTGCAGCTGTATTTTCATATCCAACTGATGTTTCATTGTTATCATATCCATACCAACATGCTGTTGCATAATATGGTGTGAATCCACAAAACCATCTATCATTTGCTGCTGATGAAGTTGATGTCTTTCCAGCTACTGCCATACTTCCTAATGTATTTGCATAAGCTGTTGCTGTACCTCCTGATTGTTTTACTGGTCCTGTTAATATTGATGTTAATATATATGCATTTCCTTCTGACATTACTCTTGTTTTTTCTTGTTTTGATGCTATAACTTCATTTCCATTTTGATCAACAATTTTTGTATAGAATGTTGGTGTTATATATTCTCCTCCATTTGCAATCATTGCATAAGCAGCTGCCATTTGAAGAGGTGTAACTGTTTGTGTTCCTAATGCTAATGATAAGCCTTTATAGTTATCATCTACTGTTATTCCTATTTTAGATAAGAAATTAACTGCATTTTCTACACCTTGTAATTGTAACAATTTTACTTCTGGAATATTTTTCGACCATGCAATTGCTGTTCTTATTGTCATAATTCCTCTACTACTTCCACCATCATCACTTGGTTTATATCCACCTTGGAATGTTGTTGGGCTATCATCAAAAAGAGTAGAAGCTACTATTGTTCCGTTTTCTAAACATGGAGCTATATTTACTAATGGCTTGAATGCAGACCCTGCACTTCTTGAACTATTAATTCTATTTAATCCTAATGTATCAAGTCCATCTCCTAAACCTCCTACACCTGCAACTACAAATCCTGTAGATGGTTCTATTATTACAATTGCGGATTGAACTCCTTCTACGCTTCTGTAATATTTTCCACTTTTATATTCTTCTTCTGTTTTCCATTGAACATTATTATCTACTGTTGTATAAAGTGTATATCCACTATTTATTAATATTTCTCTTGCTTCTGAATATGAAATATCCTCTCTTTGTGACATTTCGTTTGCAACTTGGTTAATTGCTGCTGCTGCATGGTATGATAATGAACTATTTCCATTTGATATTGAACCTTTTTCAAATGTTAAGCCATTTTGTACTTCCTCTTTTGCAGTATTATATTCTTCATCTGATATTTTTTTCTGTTCATGCATTAAATCTAATACTATTGTTGTTCTCTTTTTTATTGCTTCTGCATGATTATTTGTTTCATCATAAGGATTGTATAGGTTAGGTGAATGGTTTATTCCTGCCAAAAATGCACATTGTGCTATATTTAATTCTTTAGCTGACTTATTAAAGTAATGTTTTGCTGATGATTCTACACCTCTTACTTCTAATCCTCCTGAAGTACCTAAATATATTCTATTTAAATATCTTTCAAGTATTTGGTCTTTTTCTAACATATCCTCTACTTGCATTGCTCTAGACCATTCTCTTATTTTTCTTTTTATACCTTCTATACCACTTCTTTCGTCATCATTCATTGTTATCTTAACAAGCTGTTGCGTTATTGTACTTCCACCAAATGATGCACTTTTACCTGTAAGTTTAGATATACCAAAGTTTGCTATAGCGCTAGCAGTTCTATATATATCTACACCTTTATGTTTATAAAATCTTTTGTCTTCAATTGCAATAAATGCATCTGGCAATTTGCTCATTTCTGATAATGGTACTTTTTGTGTTATTTCATTTCCTGTAAGTGTTGCTATTTCATTTCCATCTTTGTCTACTATTTGAAGTCCTTTATCACTTAATAATTGATCTTTTGTAATTGACCATGTATCACTGAAAAATACTGCACAAAAAGCAGCCACACCTACTATTATTAAAAGTAATATAACTATTAAAAATATTTTAAATGCTAACCATAATTTAGGATGTTTTCTTTTTTTCTTTTTATCATCTTTCTTTTTCATTTTTTCTATTTTATTTATATCTTTTTTTTCTTTTCCAGTACTCTTATTATTATTTTTTTTCTTTTTACTATTTGTTGTTTTGTTTTTATTATCTTCCATTTTTCCTTTATCCTTTCTTAGATATTGTAATCTGAAAGCTGTTTTTGTTATGTTTTTCATTAGATAAAATTACTTGTTTAATATTATATTACAACTTTTAAAATATTACAATCTTTTAAAGAATTTTTTAGATAATCTTAAGAATTGAATTAAACATATAGTATCTATATATAATTTTCTTGTGCCTTGCTGGTCGTCTCGCAGAAAATATTATATAGATACAAAACTAAAAAGATTATTATTCTATATAGTTTTAGAAATTCAAGCTCGCTCCCAAACTGCGCGTCACTACGAAAATTTATATAGCTACTTCATTGTTTTTATAATCTCTATTATAGTAAATCTAAATAGCTTGTTAAAAGATTTGCCCCTTGTTTTATTAGTTCATTTGTACCTTTTGAATTTTCATCATATATATTGCCTGGTACTGCATAAACATTTTTTCCTTGTTCTAATGCAAAATTAGCTGTTATAAGAGACCCACTTTTTTCTTTTGCTTCAATTATTACTGTACTTTCAGAAATTCCACTAATAATTCTATTTCTTGCAGGGAAATGATTTTTTTGAGGTTTTATTCCTATTTCATATTCAGATATTATTGCTCCATCATATTCAATAATTTGTTTTGCTAAAGCTCTATTTTCACTTGGATATATCATATCTAGCCCATGTGCAACTACTGCAATTGTTCTTCCTTTTCCTTCAATTGTTCCTTTATGACACCATGTATCTATTCCTTTTGCTAAACCACTTACTGTTATGATATTTGATCTAGCTAAATTATATGCTATATCTCTAGCTACACTTGCACCATATTGGGC
>Ga0137297_11060_pt1 | contig 17060 bp, 12 predicted proteins | sample RamsorincwithD2O_FD_97191 | JGI IMG/M metagenome (GOLD analysis project Ga0137297, IMG submission 97191) | Mouse cecal microbial communities from Vienna, Austria - Mucin amended with D2O | ecosystem: Host-associated > Mammals > Digestive system > Large intestine > Cecum | place: Austria: Vienna... | reverse complement strand
GAAGATTGTGCTATTTGCGTTGATTGCATCGGTGGCGGCTTTTATAGTAAACTATTTTTCGGCGCGGATTGGGATGGGGTTCTCGCGAGATCTGCGGAATGATCTATTTAAGCAGATTTTGAGTCTCTCAATTACGGATATTAATGACTTCTCGACAGCATCGCTCATTACACGTACCACTAATGACATCTCGCAGGTTCAGCAAGCGGTCACAATGTGTCTGATGATGCTGATTCGTGCTCCACTTACAGCGATCCTGGCGATTGGGCAAGCAATTGCTACGGCACCAGATATGACTTGGATTATTGCCCTAGCGGTAGGGATTCTGTTCGTGCTGATTGTGATCATTATGGTGATTGTAATGCCAAAGTTTAAGGTAATCCAGAAGCTAACCGATCGTATTACTTTATTGACGCGGGAAAACTTGACTGGATTGAAAGTGATTCGTGCTTTTAACAACGAAGCAGTCGAACAGCGACGTTTTGCGCGTACTAATCACGAATATACGCGGTTGGCGATCGTAGTGGACTTAATTATGTCTTTGCAAGATCCGCTGATTAGTTTGGTGATGAATGGCACGTCAATCGTCTGTGTGTGGGTAGGTGTGTCTTTGATGGTTAACGATATTTCGTATCTTGGCGATATGATGGCATTTTTGCAATATGCGATGCAGGTAATTATGGCGTTCCTATTCCTGACGATGCTTTTTGTAGTGTTGCCACGTGCTAATGTGTCGGCGGGTAGGATTAATGAGGTGATGGAACGTAAGCCAAAAATCGCTTGGAAGAGTGAAACTCTTGGCAAACCAGATCTGAGTCCATCGGTAGAATTTGATAAGGTTGACTTCTCCTATGCAAAGGCGGAAGAGAAGGTGCTTTCACAGGTGAGTTTTGTCGCTAAGGCTGGGGAAACCACTGCCTTTATCGGATCGACTGGATCGGGTAAGTCGACTTTGATCAATCTCGTGCCGAGGTTTTATGAGCCGACGGCGGGGAAGATCAAGATTAACGGTCTAGATATTCAAAATTATGCCCAAAAAGATTTAATGCGTAGGATTGGTTATGTGCCACAACGCGGAGTTTTATTCTCTGGAACAGTGAAAAGTAATATTATGTTTGGCGCACCCGAGTTGTCAGAAAAACAAATGCACGAGGCGGCTAGGATTGCGCAAGCAGAAGAGTTTGTTGAGAAATTGGATAAAAAGTACGATTCGCATATTGCTCAAGGTGGTAGTAACGTTTCGGGTGGACAAAAACAACGTCTTTCGATCGCTCGCGCGATTGCGAAGGACCCAGATATTTATATCTTTGATGACTCTTTCTCAGCTCTCGATATGAAGACCGATGCGAAGCTACGCAACGCCTTGAAACCAGTGACAAAAAACGCCGTTACTCTTATTGTAGCTCAGCGTATCAGCACGATTCAAGATGCAGATCAGATTATCGTCCTTGACAAAGGAAAGATGGTCGGAAAAGGGAAACATAGTGATCTGTTACGCAGTTGTGAGGTCTATCGACAGATTGCACAATCACAATTATCCGAGCAAGAGTTTGCCAAAGAAATGAAGAAAGGAGGAGGACGTGCCTAAGTCTATGGGAGATGGTAAGCCAAAGAATTTTGGTAAGACTGTGAAACGTTTTGCCGCCTGCTTGAAGCCTTGGCGTTGGTCGATTGTTCTGGCGATCGTCTTTATGGTAATTTCGTCAATTCTGTCGGTTTTCGGGCCAATGCTGCTTGGTAATGTGACCACGAGTGCAGTTGATAGTTTGACGAGCACTGGAGCTTTAGACTGGGGTGTTATTAGTAGCTTGCTAATTTGGTTGGCGATTTTGTATGTCGCTTCGGCGATCTTCAATTACTTACAGAATCTCGTATTAGCGTTAGTAGCAGAACGTTATGGTCAGAAACTACGTGAGCAAATCCTCGAAAAAATTGCCAAATTGCCGGTTTCGTATTTTGACCAACATCAGTTTGGCGATACTTTATCGCGTATGAGTAATGACGTGGATACGATTGCTAGCTCGCTGGCGAGGGTATTAGCGGAGGTATTTAGTGATGTAATCGTGATGATTGGTACACTAGTAATGATGATGGTGATTTCAGTTCCGCTGTCGTTAATTTCGCTGCTCGTGATTCCATTTTCTGTCTTCTTCATTAGTAAAATTGCCAAAAAAGCTCAGGACTGTTTCCGTGCACAGAGGACAATTTTGGGTGAAGTAAATAATATTGTCGAGGAAGATTATTCTGGACAATTGGTAATCCAAGCTAACTCATATGAACCGCAAGCGATCGAAAAATTCGGTAAGACTAATCAGCGACTCTATAATGCTAGCTGGCAAGCGCAATTCTTTGGCTCGATGGCTTACCCGATTATTAGTGTATTCACAAACCTGAGCTATGCTTTAGTCTGTATTATCGGTGGTGATCTGGTGATTAAAGGGAAGCTGGCGATTGGGCAGATTCAGTCATTCCTGCAATACGTCAATCAGTTCAACCGTCCACTATCAGGTGTGGCCCAGATTGCGGCTAATATTCAGGGAACAATGGCGGCAGCTGAACGTGTTTTTAATTTCTTGGACGAAAAGGAAGAAGCTCCAGACGCTGAGCCAGCACAGATTGTCAAGGAAGTGAAAGGGAAAGTAGAATTTCACCATGTCGATTTCTCTTATAATCCCGAGAAAGAAATCATCAAGAACTTTTCTGTCAAAATCAAGCCTGGCATGCAGGTGGCCATCGTTGGTCCGACTGGTGCAGGGAAGACTACGATTATCAATCTGTTAATGCGCTTTTATGACCCGACTAACGGTTATATTTCGATCGACGGCGTACCAACGCGCGAAATGAAACGTGCGGATGTTCGCAAGATGTTTGGTATGGTTTTGCAAGACACTTGGCTTTTCTCGGGTACAATTGAAGATAACTTGCGCTATGGCCGTAGTGGTGTATCGCATGACGATGTCGTTAAAGCTGCCAAGATGAGCAGTATTCACCACTTCATCGAAAGTTTGCCACATGGTTATAAAACGGAAATTTCTGAGGATTCAGACAACATCTCTGCTGGTGAGAAGCAATTATTGACAATTGCGCGCGCTATGGTAGCGAATCCGCCGATGATGATTCTGGACGAGGCGACTTCTAATGTTGATACGCGTACAGAACAACTGATTCAAGATGCTTTTGCTAAGCTGACGCACGGTCGCACTTCGTTTGTGATCGCACATCGTTTATCGACCATTCGTAATTCGGATCTGATCTTAGTCATGAAAGAAGGGAAGATCGTTGAGCAAGGGAAGCACGAAGAGTTACTGAAGGAAAATGGCTTCTATGCCGAGCTTTACAACTCGCAGTTTGCGGATAGCTAGAAAAGTCTTTGATGGGGCAGACTTTGTAGCGGCGGAGGATGCTAGCAGCAGCTTTCAGTATCTTTGTTCGATAGCTGGCTAAAAACGCTAGACCTATAGTATAATAAGACCATGCATGTAGGTACAATTCTGTTGGCGTGGGTGGCAATTTTTCTAGTCGTAATCATCGCGATGATGGGGAGTGGCATGCTAGCAATTGAGATAGACTTTGGTAGCAAAGACGATGAGGAAGAAAAGGACGAGAAAACAGGGAATTAATAGATACAAGAATACTCCAGTGCGCTGGAGTATTCTTGCTTGAGGAAATATGTGCGTTAGCTAGTAGCGACGCAGCGTACAGAATAGCCCGTATATCGATTGTAACTGTAGGTTGGGTAGACAGTAGAGTTAGTGAAGTCCAAGAGGTGTGCACTGCTAGCAGATTCGACCGCACGTGACCAATAGAGACCGATGGAACCAACATTGCGAAGTGAGCCATTTGTGATATACCCTCCTGCCACAAATCCTGCTCCACCAAACACTCTACCAGCCATACCTGTACCAGCTACATCGCTGACCCAAGCAGTATTTGCGCTGTCGCTATTCACGAGATTCGTATACGAACCATTACCGAGATTTGGCGGAAGCTTCCAGCCTTTCGGGCAAATGCTGCTTGGTGCATCGTTGCCAGGGGCTATGGAACTATTGCCACTTCCAGCTGTAGCGGTGTACCAGTTGTAGTATGCGCCTTTGATCAGACTATTATCATAGTAGGCTTTAGCCTGGTACTGATCGCTACTACTAAACCCAGAGATAGAACTACTTGGTATCGTAAAACTTCCGCTCGTCATATCACTATCGCTACTGCTAATAGTTTTATTCACTAGATGTAGGTTTTGTGCCATCCAACAATTTCCATCGGCTAGCTTAGCCACTACATACTTACTGCTATCTCTCGTATCAGTCAGAAGCTTGTAACCCCCAATTGGTTCGTTTTTACAAATACTTGAAGTCATTTGTTGCATATTGGTAATGGTAGAAAAACCAGACTTCGGCATAAATGCTACGGCCTTTGGCGTAGCAGCTAGTGATAATAAGACACTTGTTCTATAATGCCCACTACTTGCACTCTCTCCAAACTTGGCTGCAAACACTAGCTTCTTAGTAAAGTCTACTGCATCATTAGTAATACTATTACCACTGAGGCTTTTACCACTACCATAACTTGGCATGGTATTGTATGTTAGACTAGTACTCGCAGCAGCGGTTTCTCCCCAGCCATATCCCCAAGTGTTATCACTAAGATTACTACCAGTTTTACCTCCTGCTCCGCCTATGGCCGTATTACCGCTAAGCTGAGAGTTACCATTAGCATAAGAAATCTGCAAAGTATAACTTGCTACGTTGCTAGCTTGTACTCTTACGTTATTACTAATATAAGCTGTACTACCAGGAGCAGCATTAGCCGTGGAGTTAACTGTACCACCGTCATTGATCGTCAGAGAAACAGAAGTGCTCGAGGTGGAACTATTAGTTTCTGTTAGCCCAACTGGTATACAGAGGCTGGATGGACCGTAGTACTGACCGAGATATTGACCAGGCGTTCCTGGGTTGCATGATGGTGCTGGGGCTAAGGGTATAATACCATAATCGTCCCCTCCGCTATCCTCCGTTTCAATACTACTCTCTCCCTCACCAGAACCTTCTTTCTCCTCATTCGTATTAGTATAGGTAGAAGAACTATCTTCTACATTCACTGCGTTGCCGCCCTCCATAGCATTAACCACATGACTAACGTTAATAGTGCTAGGACTTATCATACTCCATCCTACTACTAGGAGGGCTAAGATACTTAAGGATAATGGAATGTAAGTATTATGGTGTTTACCATAACAACCTAATCTTGGAATACTATGTGGTTGTCTATGTAGCATCGTTCTACTACTAGTACCACCATAATACTTACATCTTGGTATCTTATCTTTGCTAAGCATCTAGCCCTCCTTTTTGTAGGTTTTGTGTAGATAATATTATCTTTAGCCCTTATGGTGTAGCTTTAAGTTTTTTGGCATCAAAAACAATGAGTATAAGTAAGATCTATGCGTACGTTCTTACTATACAGGTAGCGCTACTTACTATCTTTTCTACTAATGTTCTTATCTTCTAGGTAGATTTTTCTACTGGCTTTAAGCTCTTTTCTTCTTTTAACTCTTGGAATACTATGAAGAGAGCAAGAGCAATACATTGCAGTAGGAACATTTAGCAGCAATGAATAAGTATTAGCTACACACTATAGTAAGGAACGACTTTTAGCTTACTCTATACTAAAAGTAATAGAGTTTATTGTTGTTTGATAACCCTTACATACAAAAAACGACACCGCAAGGGGTGTTCAATCCGTCACAGTAATAGAAAGCATAATGTTCCTAGACTGTACTTGCGATGTCGTTTCTACCTAGGAAACATCGCAAATAATGCTTATCTAACTGTGACGATTGAACACTTCTATTGTAGCGATAATTATGAAGTTTGGCAAGGTTTTTATGAAAGAAATTGCGCTTAAATAACCATAACAGAGATGAAAGAAAAACCACAAAAACAGGGCATCCTTTCTATTGTACCACAGAATACTTAATTTGTCAATAGTAATTTGGCAAAAGTGGGGAATTAGGGAACTAAAGACGGAAACTTATAGGGAATGTAAAAGAACACTGTCGTCAGCATATGCTTCGTTATCATGCGTTTGATTGAGATGAAGGTAAGGGAAACATAAAGGAGAACTAGAGGGAATTTATGAATAATAAAGATAGAAGCTAGACGGCTAGGCGGTTGGATGACGTACGATCAAGGCGTCGACCATAATGCAGGCTTCAAACTGACTTGAATTTAGTCCTCTACAACTTCCCTTATGCCGGGGTCGCCAGCGATAGCTCACTTCACAATGTCGGCTCCAACGGCTACTACTGGTCACGTACTGCCTTCTCTAATACCAGCGCATACCGCCTGTACTTCGATAGCTCCGGTGTCCTCCCAGCCTACTACTTCAACGTCAGCCGTTGCCTCGGCTTCTCCATACGCTGCGTCGCTACTATCTAAATAGTATATGGGTTAAGGGTGGTGAGGGAATACAGGAATGCAGTATTAGACGAGCCCCTATAAAGGTTTGCGCCATTCAGTTAATAGCTAACACGAGGTATGGAATACACAAAAAAGAGCTTTGCAGGGGTATTATAGTTCTGTTTCAGTTCGGGTTTTGTTCGGTGCGGAGAGAAGCGTGTGAAACAAAGTATATTATAACAGCCTATGAGTGGCCAGACTACTGCATGCTATTTGAATGAATAAGTTAGGGAAATAGGGAATTTGTGGAATTAAAAACGCCTAACAGAGGTGGGGTGCAGACACACCGTATTTTAGCTGGACGCAGCTATACATACCCCTTAAACCACTAATACAATGTCGTAAAATCTGCATTGTGCGACATTAAGAATATAGGACGATGTATGATATTAACTCCATTAAAAAGAAAGGTTTTATAAAAATGGAAAAAGATATTAGTGGCATCTTTAACGGTCTTGCAGTCGTTACTAAAAAATCTAAATCTGGTTCAGAATACAAAGTTCTTCGTGTCACATGTTCGGACGGCGATAAGGTTTATGTAATTGACAACTTCTTAAGCCCAGACCAATTATATATTTTGGACTCTCTTGTAGATAATTTCAATAATAAGTAATTTAGTGGTACTTGTGCGTTAATAAGCTAAGCATACTTTGTTTTACAAGCGTTTACGCCACTTAATCCTTATATTAAATGTTAACTTAGGAGTTTTGCTATAGGCGGTGCGATTCTCGCCGTGGAAGGTACATCTGGTATGGACTGGAGTGCTCTCACTTCTGCTTTGAGCTTGACCTCTTTCCAAAGCGTCATTCAATCAGCTTTGCCGATTGTTGGTGTCGCTGTACTCGTAGGATTCTTGTTCTACGTCGTACGTTGGGCTATTGGTCTGTTCCGCGGTATTTAGTGCCAGCCCGTGCGCGTGATGCACGGGGCTGGCGGGGTCTTCCCTGCGCCTTGCAACAGAAACAGGGAAGGATTAGGATATTATGAATATTGAATTTGATTATATAGAAACACCTATTTATCCAGAAAGGAGAACTAAACGTGCAAGAACTCGCTCAAGCAACCATTGATGTAATTGCTTGGTTTTTAGTGCCATTTGCTATTATGCTTTGTATTAGTTGGGTTGTTTCCCTGTTTAATTCTTGGAGGTCGTAAGTGTCTTTTCCTCTTCCTCCTACTGCTGTTAATCTTAATGGTTATTTTGATCATGTTTGGGTTTCTGAGTCTAAGTTTTCCGGTTCTGGCGATCCTCTTTTAATTTGTCCCATTTCATCTGATAGTGTTAAGGTTTATTATGATAGAATATTAAATTTACCTAAATCTAATTCTTTTTATTACTTGACTGTTGATTTTTATGTTCGCAATAATACTTATTTTCCTATTTCTTATAACGTCCCTTTTGTAAAAAGTGTCACTTTTAATCCTTCTTATTTTTACGATTACTCTCTCTTAAATTTGGGCTATATTGAAAATGGTCAACGTTTGTCGCCTCAATGTTATTTTAATTCTTCTGCTCGTATTGACCGTTTTTTTACTCAGACTTTGTCACGTGTTTATCCTGACTTTTCCGAGTATAGACCTTTCCTTAATATTTCTCTCTTCCCTGCCGTTTTTATTGCAGTTGTGTTCTTTATCTTTATTTATAAAATGTTCAAAAGGGTTTTGTTTTAATTATGAAAGGTATTAAATGTCGTTTGATGAAGTCTACATCTATTTCCTACTTGGCTGGTTTATTGTTGTTTTTAGTCTTTTCTTTTTGTGGTTCCTGCTTTTTATCTTCTTCCGCTAGTGCCAAGGAGCTTTCTGGTACCGCTTTTGAGTACTGGGCTGGTATATCTAATTCTCAAGCCCCATTCGCTAATGGCTACGATTTCGAGTCAGGTTGGCAAGCTTATCATACGCCTACTTATTATTACAACAGCTCAACTTCTCCTAACGATTATTATTTCAAGAATATCTCTCACTCTGCCAAAGATATCCAAATTACCGATTCTATGTGGTCGAGTGGGTCGCTTAGCTTTTCTGGTTGGGTAGAAGTACTTTTAGTCGTACGCAATCCGTCTTCTCTTATTTATCCAATATCTAATATTGCTGATGTTAATCTTTTCAATGGTAATGCCTTTTCTATTGGTTTAGATCTAGGTACTGGCGTTTATGATGCTGATAGTGTGACTGTTCGTTCTATCCAGAATATGTCGAGCACGTCTTCTGATGGTCATACTTCCACTATTCGTTATCGTATTTCTTTCACGGCTCGTTATAATAAATGGGATCGCTCGGGCAGTTATCGTCTAAACTGGCGACTTAACGGGAATAATGCTACTAATGGCGGTTACGGTTCGATGTTTGCGCCTTTCTATTATCATGTTTTCCGTGAGCCTTTAACTGGTGTACAGTCTTACTTCTATTTTCATCCACCTGTTAACTCTGTTCCCTTTCTAATTAATATAGCTGAGAACGGTGCGCCTCCTACTGACCCGTCCAATTATGACAAGAAGTTTGACGAGCTTAACGATTCCCTTAATGACCTAAAGCATCAAAATAATACAATTATTGACCAGAATCAGCAGATTATTGATGGTCAGAAAGAACAGACTGACGCTATAAAAGACCAGACTGAGCAACAAAAAGACCAGTACGAGCAGGACAAACAAGAGGAAGCTGACCGTGAGAATAACCAAAAAGAAGAGATTTCTGGAATTACCGGGTTATTCTCTTTTCCTAACATCCTTAATCCTTTTGATCCGTTTTTTGCGCTTTTTCGTGATGGTGGTTGTGCGAGTATCCCAACTCTTAGTAATTGGTTTCATTCTGAAAATTCTCAATATTGCTCATGGTTTCCTCAATCTATAAGGTCAGTTCTTACTCCAGTTTTTGGGATTGTTGGCGTTATGCTAATATTTGGATTTGTAGTGCGTTGGCTTGGTGGTTCTAATGTTGTAACTTTTGATGGAGATAAATAATGGGTGAGTTAATTGTTAATGGTCTAAAAATAGCTTTAATTGTATCTATCGCTACTGTATTCATGACCGCTATTATTACTTTGCTCAATGCTATTTCTGCGGTCGTTTTTGGGTCTATTGTTGGTGAGATTCTCGGAGTCATATCTATGTGTTTACCGTTTAATGCCTTAGCTGTTTTCAAAGCTGTTTGGACTTCTGCTAACTTGATTTTATCATTTCTCACTGCCAAAAAAGTTTTCGACCTCTTGCGTAATTTTGTTCAGTTGTAATTTTTGGAGTTTTGTGTTATGATTCCTCCATGAAACATCTATCTACTTTTGATAATTTAACAATGTCTAATTCTGCAAAACAGCTCTTTCTCCTTAAAGAGCTTGTTGAGCAACAGGCTCGTATTGCTGATAGTCTTGAAATTATCTCTAAAAAATTAAAGTAATATAAGGAGTTATTTTGACTAACTCCTTAGAGGAGCTAGTAAAATGCAAAAAACACAATCAGTAATTAGTCTTGATCCAATTGATAGACAAAAGAAAAAAGAAAGTGGTCTAATTGGTCGCTTTCTTAAAACACGCCCTCATGGCGGTAAGCCAGTAACTAAGACTGCCGCTATTGGGCATTATATTTTTTGTGGTAAACAACGTAGTGGAAAGACTGTATCTATGCTGTGGTATGCCGAGTATTTGCGCTCTAGGTGGTCTAAAAAGGGCTACAAGGTGCTTTTCTACTCAAATATGGATATCGGTTCTAAAATCACTAAAAATACGCTTTGTGATGCCTTAAAATCCATAGAATATAACCCTAAGGTTATCCATATCTTTATGATTGACGAAATCCACGGCTACTATCCCAAGGATACTCGTGACCGCGAAACTCTTAAGCAGATTGATGATTTAACCCAGACTCTTAGCCAAATTGGTAAGCGTCAGATTTATGTATTATCTACTGCGCAGGTTTACGGGCGCATAAATAAGAGCGTTCGTGAGCAATGCCTTTATATGGTGCATTGTCGCCGTTCAAAAATTAATCGTAAGGTAGTCAATGATTTTATCGACGGTGATGACATTTTGTGCGATGAGCTAGGGCGTTGGTCAGGTGATCCTCAGTTTATCATGACGCATGGGCTTGGCAAGCTTAAGTTTGATACTCATCGTATGATTACCGAGTAGTTTCTTATATGGTTTTGCGTGATTGCGGGCGTAGTCCGCAGTCCCCCACGCCACAACTTGTTTATCTACTTGATAATATAAACAAGTTGTGTATCACTTTTATTTCTTAACAGGGGTTAGGTACTATGTCTGATGCAACTTTAATTTTTAATTCTGTAAAGGAATATCCAGATATGATTAAAATTGCTATTTATCATGAGCCGCTTCGGCTTGGTTCTTCTCACTCCGAGAAACGTAAACGTCGTAAGGATGCCGAGTGTAGTCAGTCATCTATTATTAGAACTCGTACGACTATTCAAGATTTGTGCTTATGCAATAACTTTGATTTGTTTTGCACGTTCACTTTTGACCCAAAGCGTTATGAGTGTCGAAAAATCGCTTGGTGTCAAAAGTACATGAATACTTGGTGCCATAACGCTAAGGCTCGCCATTCTAAGCGTTTACAGTATCTAATTGTTCCAGAGCGTCATAAGTCAGGAGCTATCCATTTTCATGCTTTAATCAAAGGTTTTGAGGGGCGTTTGAAAGATTCTGGGCACAAGCAAGGTGGTCGTATTATTTATAATATTCCTAATTGGCACTTCGGCTTTTCTACTGCTGTAAAAATTGATAATCAAGAGGCTGTTTCATGCTATATCCGTAAGTACATTACTAAAGATATGATTTTGCTTCCATCATCAAAACGCTATTATTGTTCTCAGGGTTTAAGCCGTCCTACTAAGACTTATAATCGTCCTGGTTTAATTCCCTTTCTTAAATCTGTTAGTCCTCATTTCTTCGTCGATGACGATGCTGAATATTACACAATTTTCAAAAAAGATATTGACGCTATTCATAATGCTATGTTACAATGAAGTTATCGTAATATTTATGCTATCATAAGGCATAAATATAATGTATTCTAGTCGCCACGTCTGCATTGTGCGACATTAAGAATCTGGCCGAAAGACGAGTGTTTATACGTATGATCAAAGGACTATTTTTGTTCTTTCCTTTATTTTTCGATGACATTTATTTATGTTCCAGCATTTTGCGTGTATGGGTAAAATAGTAACGGTTTGCTGTTCATTGCGTAGTGTTAACTGGAGCCATCATTTGTGAATATAATGGAGTTATATAGGTGGGGTAAATACTATTGGTAGACATAGACGGGAACGATAGAGTGTGTAGCAATTTGGGGAATTGTAAAATCTATAGTTCTCTGCTCCCTACAACTTCCCTTATGCCGGGAACGTCAGCAATGGTTCACTATACAATGTCGGCTCCCTCGGCTACTACTGGTCACGTACTGCCTACTCTAATACCGGCGCATACGGCCTGTACTTCAGTAGCTCCGGTGTCAACCCAGCCGGCGACTACAACCGTTACGTCGGCTTCTCCGTACGCTGCGTCGCTACTACCTAAATAGTATATGGGTTAAGAGTGGTGAGGGGATACAGTAGTTTAATATCACACCCAGCCTATTCCTAAAGCTTGCGGTGTCCACGCATCCCGTCGTTACGGGTGTGTGTCACCTTCTCCTCGTTCGTAAACTGCGGACAAGCTTTAGGGATACGGCTGGGTGTGATATTAATACCTCATTCACATATACTCTTCAATGCTCTTTTAGTCTATCGGAAGTAATAGGAGTTGGGAAAACACAACATCAATAGTCATACAGCCTGCGTGGATACCGCAAGCTTTAGGGATACGGCTGGTGTGATATGGAAACTTTAGTGTTGAACTGTGAAGTCTGTGTCGTTTTGATAAGTATCTTCATAGCGCTCGGCTGGTTGTTGGGCTGGACCAGCTGCCGATAGGGCTACCTTACCGGTAGATTTGAGCTTTGGGTTAGCAACTTTACCAGCGAACTTTGCCTCTGCACGTTTTGCTATTTCCCTAGCTTGATTTTGACCATTTGGTGATTTGGATGGTGTTTTGCGGCTATTTTGCTTACGATTTTCGCTCCTAGGGCTATTTTTAGGCTCTTTATGGGTTTTTTGATGATTATCTAGACCACTCTGCGGTTGAGAATTGCGAGGGGCTTCTGGTGCACTCTGGCGCGTAGCCTGGGTTGCGATAGGGGTAGAAGTGATACTACTTAATTCCCCGCCAGCCAGAGTATTATTATGCTCGGCATTTGTTCGGGTAGATTGCTGGGTTTCACGCTCTTTGATCAGACTGCCGAGATCTTTGAGGCTTGGTCGATCTTTACCCTCGGCACTATTCGGAGACAGTTTCATTTTACGAAAATCGCTTTGTGGGGTAGGCACATACTGAAAATTAGCACGTCCAGAAGACTTACGTTCGGCATTTGTTCGGTTTTCTCTTGATTCCCCGTTCGCTACACCTACTGCCCCGCCTTTAGTTGTGTAGCTATTGCTGATTTGTTCATTGACAAGACGTCCACTGTCGGAAAGTTCTTTTTTATATTTCTCTGACTGTTCGATGGTTTCGCGAATTTCGGCTTCGACTTCGGCGCGATTGCGAGCATAGCCTCGACGGGAACTTTCGACAATCTTATCAAAGTTATCCTGTGGAGTTTTTGGTAAGGAGAGGGTAGTAGCAGAGAAAGCCGGTACTTTCTCACCGTTAATAATCATCGAGATTACAAAGTGACGGTTGTTCATCTGGATAAGGTCGGATTGATCGAAGGTTGGTTCAAATTGCTTAGAAAGGATTGGCGCATCGTCAGCTGAAACGCGGAAAGAAATGGTTGTACCAACGTTACCAAATACTGCGTCGCGCACTGAGTCAGTCATCTGGGAAATATATTGGTTCGCAACAGTGAGGTTGAGACCGTACTTGCGAGCCTCAGAAAGAATGACTGCGAAAGAATCGGTAGCGAAGTTTTGGAACTCATCTACGTAGAGATAGAATGGGCGACGATCGGCAGCATCAGGAATATCAGAGCGTGACATAGCGGCGAGCTGAACTTTTGTCACTAAGAAAGCCCCAAGGATACCAGCGTTATCTTCACCGATTAAGCCTTTTGAAAGGTTGACGACGAGAATCTTACCTTCATCCATGATCTTGCGTACGTCAAAACTCGACTTTGACTGACCAATAATATTACGAATGATCGGGTTGGCCGTAAAAGCACCCACCTTGTTTAACACCGGAGCAATACTTTCATTGACTTGTTTTTCGTTCCACTGGCCAAACTCATGTTTCCAGAATTGCAAGACGGTCACATCAGTACAATAATCCAGCGTTTCTTTACGAAAATCTTTATCCGTCAACATTCGCGAAATATCTAGTAGGGTTGTTTCTGGTCGATCAAGCAGGGCGAGCAAAGTATAACGCAAAATATGTTCCAAACGCGGACCCCAAGATTCGCCAAACATACGCTTCAGTACGCCGATCACTTCCGAACAAACATTTGGCTTGCGAGCTGGATCACTTAATTCTAGCGGGTTGAAAGCCACTGGATAGGCAGTGTCAGCAGGGTTGAAATAGATCACTTCGTTGATGCGAGATTCTGGTACGAAACGCAAATTATTGATGGCAAAATCACCGTGCGGATCAATAATGCAATAGCCTTGGTTATAGAATACGTCCGAAAGTGCAAATAGCTCCAACATACCAGATTTACCAGCACCAGTCTGACCAATGATATATACGTGGCGTGAGCGATCTCGGCGTAGCATCCCGAATTGATGATTAATACCGCGAAAATTCGTCAAGCCGAAAGCTGAGACATTTTCATCATGGGCGGGATTGCCAGTGATAAGCGGTAAGGTAGATGGCGGCTCGGCGGTTTTGGAGGTGGCCCAAACGATATTTGGAGTTTCTACGGAAGTGTGTGGTAAATGGTAGACCGAAGCTAACTCGGAAATATTTAAAATAAAACCATGATCAGCAAACTGACGCAGCTTGTATTTATCGAGGTCTTCAGCTTTGAAACTGCCATTGGTCAACTTAAAGCCGTTTAGATTGGTGGAATTATACTGTTTGAAAGTACCGACCAAAGCTTGCATGTTGAGTTTGGCATTGATCTGATCTTGACCGATGTAGGCTAGACGGATCTTGACTTCGTAGCCTAGTTTCGTGGCTTTCTCTTCGGCTTTAGAGATACGTGTCTTGTCGCGTTCGGAGAGTTCTGGAGCAGCAGCTTTGTCGCCGCCTTCTGGTGGACGGAAAAACGCACCAAAAGCTTGACCGACCCAGACCCAGTCAATAATGCCGCCCTTTTTGCCGGCTTTGACCTTTTTAACCCATTTATCAGTTACTTCTTTATGCCAGTCGTCAGGGATTGGGCGAGTTAAGATTTGTACCCAAAGCTCTTCTGAAGCATCTGGATTGAGCTTCGCGAGTGTACCAGTAATACCAGCCAGTGGATCGACTTCAAAGTTATCGAAAGTCTTGATCGGCAAAGCTTCATTCTCTGTCAAAGTAATCTCAGCTGAGTAGGTCACTGGATAGTTGGCGCGTGCATCACTGTAGTCTTCGTTCATTTTGTAAATCTGTACAGTTGGGTATTGCGCATAGATTTGCCCTTCAACGAAACTCTGTAAAATTTTTGGTACCCAGACATAGAAACGAATTTGGCCACTCGTAGAGGCAATCTCGAAGCTCAGGTGTTCTTGGACGCCGCCAGAGTTCTTTAGTTCTTCGGCATCACGCAAGATACCATGCAGACTTGCAAAAAGTTGTTCTGCTGCTAGCTCTTTTTTGTCGTTAGTACGAGGAATTTCCAGCATGAGTAAGACCGAATCAACGTTCAGAACTTTGAGCTGATTTAGCTTTTTATAGTTACGGTAGCTCAAGAAACCCAGCACTCCAACGACTGGAATCCAAACAAAAGGTTGCAAAATAAAACTAATAATTTGCGCAAGCATGATAACTTTATTATAACACAGCTATGGTTGACTGAGAATAGCTTAGATTAGATGGTTTTTATGTAATGATTTAAGTGATTTTTACTGGGCTTCTGCAAGTTTGTAGGAGTCTTTGTCAACTTTGGCGAAGAGTTCCTTATTCTGAAGATTGAGTAGAACGGTAGTTTCCTTAACTTTGCGAGCACGCAAAACTCGCTTGACGATCTCCTCACGAGTGAGAGGCTCACCAGCATCTTGCAAGATCTTAGTAATAATGTCAGCGACTGTGCCACGAGCATAGCCCCAAGAACTCAAAGCGTAGATGCCGCGACCGATCAGGACAAAGCGTGGATCCTTGATGAGCTCATTATGAATTGCCTGAATTGTGACATTCTTGCGACGAAAATCCGAAGCAGAAATCGCCTTAGCGATGTCAGAGAAGTGCATCGGCTCTTTCTTCGCTTCCAATACAACAAAAATCTTGTCACGAATATTACGAGGATTGACAGTTGGCCACTTGGTCAAACCCCAAACGCCGTTCAACGAAGCAAGTTGTTTAGAGATTGACGCGATTGCTTTAATATAGCTTGGATGCTCATAATCTAAAACATTGTCAAGTTGCTCAATAGTCATTGGTGTCTTATTTTTCTTGATGACATCTACGACTTCGTCGACTTTTTCGTGAATTGCGGCAACATCACCGTAGTCAGCGATGCCAATGGCTGAATAATAGCTATCATTCTCATCAATTGAAGTCAAAACGTGTGAGATCGCGCTAATAAAAACCAGCTTAGCCCGTTCGCTAGCCGTTGCTTTGCGACCATAAATCTGCTCTGCTAAGTCAGTAGTACGTGCCACACGGCCAAGCTCGGTAAGATTGCGAATGATGAGTTTCTCGGCGGCTGGAAGCTCTGTGATTTGCCCCTCTTCAGCACCAATGCGCAAACGTACCAAGATCGCCTTCTCAAGTTGGCGTACGCGCTCGCGTGTAATATTTAGCAATTCGCCAATTTGCTCCAGAGTTTCTCGCTGGCCAGTCAAGCCGAAGCGTCGCGAAATAATCTCACGTTCTCGGTCTTGCTCAATAATATTTAAGCTACCCGAAATGGCGTTTTCTATGGTGCTGGAGTTCTGATCCATCAGGTTCCCTTCGTTGAACAATAAATTTAATATTATAAACTTGCTTTATAATAGCATGATTTAATATACATGTCAATAGATAAAATCGACTTTTTGTGATTTTCCTGACTTTCTATGTTTATTATAGCACTTTTTAAGTAATTTTATGTAATTTTAGCAAATTTTATTGCCAAATTGTCATATAACTTTAATAACATGAGCGAAAATAAGCCATAGATTTATGTACAAGGGATAATCCCCCTTGTTTTAGGATTTGCGATTCAATAATCTTGACAAAGGAAAAGCCCGACTCGTGAGAGTCGGGCTGGGAGTATGCTTTTGTGCTATAGAACTTGGAATGGTTTTTGCGCTTCACTTGAGATGCTATGTTAAACAACTATTCCTTTTCGCTAATGGCACGCCGATAGTCCTCAAGGGAGGTAACGAAACTGGTTTCATCTTCCGAAGTGGGAGTCATGCGCTAAATCGTCGTCGCGAAAGGCGTATTGTCCCAGAGGTGTTGTTTGAAGCGCTCAAATCCCAGCTCCGCCAGCTCCT
>Ga0137297_11057_pt1 | contig 17078 bp, 10 predicted proteins | sample RamsorincwithD2O_FD_97191 | JGI IMG/M metagenome (GOLD analysis project Ga0137297, IMG submission 97191) | Mouse cecal microbial communities from Vienna, Austria - Mucin amended with D2O | ecosystem: Host-associated > Mammals > Digestive system > Large intestine > Cecum | place: Austria: Vienna... | reverse complement strand
ATGTTTCATACCGAACCGTTTGGGGACAAGTTCTCCGAAAATCAAGGTAATGTAGGAGAGCAGCAATGTAATGATAACCAGCATCACACTGCGCACCAGTCCCGGTGAAAAATTGGGATACGCTGCCACGAACCAGTTCGCCAAAATCTCTGCAAAGCTGTCCGCCGCCACAGCACTGGCAAGAAATCCGGACAGCGTGACGCCGACTTGCACCGTAGAGAGAAACCGGCTGGGTTCGTCAAGCAATTTTACCAAAAGTTTTGCGCGTTTGTTTCCGTTTCGCGCGAGTTTATCAATTTTTTGTTCATTGACTGTAATCATAGCCATTTCCGACGAGGCGAAAAAGGCGTTACAAACTATCAGCAGCAACAGAACAAGACATCGGATGATGATATTGTTTGCGCTTACCATCATAAACAGACTCCTTTCATTATGAAAAACAAGAAATGTAGTATGGAAAGTAATACGGTGAGATGAATTTTATTATAAATTCAGCCGACCGTGAAGTCTGCATATGACAAGAGCAGTGCACTGCCTACAACTAGGTCCATCGTCCATGGTGTTCCATTCACTCCTTTTCTGAAATATTATATAGGTATATACATTTCTATTATAATATGAAATGCTATGAATTGTCAAGTAAATACCGCTGAAATTGTAGTTTTTTCCTGAATTTGGAAAAAAACTTGACAAATTAAAAATAAATAGTACAATAGGAGTATGATATTGTGTAAGTATATGTAAACCCTACATAGAATTACACAAAAAATATGATAGTAACAGGAGTGATTTTTGCTTGGACGTTCATTTATGGATGTTTATCGTATTAGGGGTGTTAATTGCACTGTCGGCATTTTTTTCAGCTTCGGAGACGGCATTTTCGAGCATGAATGAAATCAGAATGAAAAACTATGCCAAAGAAGGAAACAAAAAGGCGAAAACGGCGCTTAAAATTGCGCAGAACTATGACAAGGCGCTTTCCACGATTTTGATTGGCAACAACATCGTCAACATTGCGTCCGCTTCTTTGGGAACGGTGATAGCGACGATTCTGTTCGGCGCGAACGGCGCATGGATTTCAACGATTGCCATGACGATTTTGGTTTTGATTTTTGGAGAAATTCTGCCGAAAAGTTTTGCCAAAGAAAATGCGGAAAATTTTGCACTGAAAGTTGCCGGCGTACTGCATTTTTTGATGAAACTGTTCAGTCCGTTGGTGTGGTTTTTTATCAGCCTGCGCAAATTGGTTGCCGGAAAAAAAGAGAAAGAGCAGCCGTCCGTTACGGAAGAAGAATTGAAAGTTATCATGCAGGAGATTCAGGACGAGGGTGTTTTGGAGGAGCAGGAAAGCGAACTGGCACAGAGTGCGCTGGAATTTGACGAAATAGACGTGGATGAAATTTTCACGCCGCGCGTTGATGTGGCGGCGGTGGACGTCGAAATGGAGCCGGAGGAAGTGAAAAACTTGTTTTTCACTTGCAAGTTTTCCAGAATGCCGGTCTATGAAGGGCAGATTGACAATGTTATCGGTATTTTGCATGAGCGGGAATTTTTGTCCAAATTACTCAGCGGCGAGCCGATAGATTTGCGCAGTTTGGCGCGGGAAGCACTGTTTATTCCGCAGAGCCTGAAAATATCGCTGGCGTTGGCGGAACTGCAAAAGAAAAAACAGCAGATGGCAATTGTGGTGGACGACTACGGCGGAACGGCGGGCGTGATTACCGTGGAGGATATTCTGGAAGAACTGGTTGGCGAAATTTGGGACGAGGACGAGGAAATTGAAGAAGATGTTGTACTGATAGCGGAGCAGGTATATGAAGTGAACGCGCAGGCAAACATTTATGACGTCTTTGACCAAGTCGGCGTGCAATATAAAGAAAAGGAATTGTCCGGCGGCAGCAATACGGTCGGCGGCTGGATTTTGGATACCTTGCAGGATATTCCGGAGGAAAATGAAACGTTTTCGTTCCACAATGTTACCGTGACGGTCAAAGAAATGGAAGACCAACGGATTCAAACCGTGCGAATGGAAGTGACGCCGGTAGAAGAACAGGAAGAAACGGAAGAAGAATAAAACGCGGGCATTCAGATGCCAATGAAAATGAAATATATATTGAAAGGGCGTGTTTCAATAAGCAGCTTGCTTGCTGCGTTGAAATAGCGCCCTTTTGCTTTTAAAGGAGGAAATGAATATGAAACGAAACATGATGTCTTTCTGTGCAGCAGTCATGGTGCTGGTGTCGGTGCTTTCGGTGTTCCCGCAGGCTGTTTTGGCAAAAGATATTACCATTTCGACACCTGACGAATTGGAAGCGTTTCGCGACAGTGTAAACAGCGGCGAACATTACAGCGGCGTTACTGTCACCCTGACGGCGGATATTGATTTAGAAGGTGGTTGGGACAATCAGTGGACGCCCATTGGCAACATGGAGCAACAATCTTTTACGGGAACATTCGACGGCGGCGGACACAAAATTACAGGATTGTATATTTTAGTAGAAAAATTTCCTACTCATTTTAGCGGTTTGTTCGGTTACAACAGCGGAACCGTTCAGAATCTCAATGTGACAGCGTTCATTAGCAATGCAGGTGTTACTGGCGGTATTGTCGGCAATAATACAGGTATCGTAGCAAATTGCTATTTTAGCGGTTCAGTGAACGGCAGGTCTGATACAGGGGGCGTGGTAGGTTGTAACGAGGGGACTGTAACAGATTGCCGCTTCGCCGGAACGATTAGCAGCAGTAGCGATGCTGGCGGTGTGGTCGGCTGGAATAATGGTACCGTAAAAAACTGCTGCAATAACGGTGCTGTCAACGGTGAAAACAGAGTCGGTGGGGTAGTCGGCTCAAGCGAGAATGGAACAGTAACGAACTGTTATAATACGGGGATTGTCAAAGGAAGTGACTATGGCGGAAAATTGGCCGGGTGTATTTATATAGATAGTTGGGTTGGCGGTGTGGTTGGCGGGACTTATGGCAACAACGTTGTGGCAAATTGTTATAATATCGGTAGTAGTGGTAAAGAATATGTCGGCGGTATAGTTGGATATCGTGATACTCAAGTGTGGACAGAGGAGCATGGATTTCTTGAACAAAAAGATGCCGGTAAGGTTATAAACTGCTATTATCTTACAGGTGTAGCAGAAAAGGACGGTGACACAGCAGATAAAGACGCGGGAAATGCCAGAGCAATTGATGAAGCGGCATTTGCTGTGCAGTCCACTTTTGCAGACTGGGATTTTAAAAATGTATGGACAATGGACGAGAAATTTCAACGACCGGTTTTGCGCAGCGTCAACGAGCATATGGATGGTACGGTATATGACCCGCACAGGATAACCACACTTTGCGAACTGGAAGATTTTCGGGATAGTGTAAACCATGGCATTACTTACTACGGCATCACTGTAACATTGGCAGCAGACATTGATTTGAGCGGCAGCAAAGACAACCCGTGGATACCCATTGGCAGCGGAAACGCTTTTGTGGGTACCTTTGATGGTGGCGGGCATAGAATAACAGGTTTATATATTGAAACAAGTGGATCTTCCCAAGGATTGTTTGCGCGTAATGCCGGAACCATTCAGAATCTCGGCGTGGCAGGTAGTGTCAGCGGCGGAAGCTATGTTGGCGGTGTAGTCGGCTGGAATAGTGGTACCGTAAAAAATTGCTATTATAGCGGTAGTGTCAGCGGAAATGTTGAGGTTGGAGGTATGGCCGGAAGGAATGACAATGATGTCGGAATTATCAATTGTTACAGCAGCGCGGCTGTTTCCGGCAGTGCCAATGTCGGCGGCGTGACTGGGTCAAATAATAATGGGTCGATTATCAATTGTTATAGCAACGGCACTGTTTCGGGACATGTCAATATTGGAGGCGTAGTAGGCTGTCATGATACTGAGACGATACGAGTCGATTATGCACCTGAGGTAACCGGTTGTTATTATCTTGCTGATAACGTGCTGATAAATAGTGCCATAACAAACATAGATGCAGGCGATTCCCAAGCAATTGACAAAGCGGCATTTGCTGTACAGTTCACCTTTGCAGACTGGGATTTTACGAACATATGGAAAATGAATGGGAAATTTCAACGACCGATTCTACGCAACGTTAGCGAGCATATTGATGATACAATATATCAAATAACCACACCTGACGAATTGGAAGCGTTTCGCGACAGTGTAAACAGCGGCGAACATTACAGCGGCGTTACTGTTACCTTAACGGCGGATATTGACTTGGGCGGCAGCGAAGACAATCAGTGGACGCCCATTGGTAACATGGAACAACAATCTTTTGCGGGAACATTCGACGGCGGCGGACACAAAATTACAGGATTGTATATCAACCGTCCGAACGACAACTATCAGGGATTGTTCGGCTGCAATGCCGGAACGATTCAAAATCTCAGTGTGGAGGGGCAGGTAGTCGGCTCCAATTATGTTGGCGGCGTGGCGGGCAGAAACGGCGGTGATATGGTAGGGAATCAAGAAATGATAGAATGTCACTATGCCGGAAGCGTTTGCGGAGATGGCTATGTTGGCGGTGTGGCGGGTCAGAGTTGGGGGTCCGGTATGACCCGCTGCAGCAATGAAGGGACTATTACCGGAGGACACTCCGTTGGCGGTGTGGCGGGTTCGGAAAGAGGCAGTACAATAACAAATTGCTATAATACAGGCGTTGTTACCGGCAATTTAGATAGTGAAAGGGCGGGGGCGATTGGCGGTGTGCTGGGACATACTGATTATGGACTGATTACAGATTGTTACAATCAAGGCGCTGTTGTTGGCATACGTGAAGTCGGCGGCGTTGTGGGAGAACGAGTTTTTTGCGAAATGGTAGGTTGTTATAATGTCGGCACAGTCAGCGGCAGAGAAAACGTTGGCGGCGTAATGGGAAACGGTTGGGGATATGAGGTAATAAATTGTTATAATCACGGCACGGTCAGCGGCGATAAAAATGTTGGTGGTGTAACAGGATGTAATGATGCTACAATGGATTTGATAGGTTGCTACAATATCGGTACAGTCAGCGGCAAAGAAAACGTCGGCGGTGTGACCGGATTGAATCAAAGAAATAGTGTAATAATAAACTGCTATAATACCGGAATGGTGCAGGGGGATTCTTATGCTGGAGGCGTAGTTGGAAAGAATGATGTAATGCGCACGCAAGTAAAGAATTGTTATAATACCGGAACGGTGAAGGGGGACGCCTGTATCGGCGGTTTATTTGGTTATGCGCATCGTGGTGAATTGGTTATCAATTGCTATTATCTTGTGAATGCGGCGCCTACAGCCGGCGATAAGGAAGCGGAGGACAACATTGGCGCTGCTGCCATTGACAAAGCGGCATTTGCAGCGCATACCACGTTTGCAGACTGGGATTTCACGGATACATGGACAATGAGCGCGGCGCTGGGCAGACCGGTTTTGCGTGCGATTCCGGAAAACGGCAGCGGCACGCAGCAGGATTGTTTCGTTGATGTGCTGCAAGACATGTGGCACTATGAAGCGGTGCAGGATATTTTTGCACGCGGCTTAATGAAGGGTGTGAGCGAAACAGAATTTGCACCGGAAATTGCGGTGACAAGGGGCATGTTTGTGACAGTGCTTTACCGCATGGAGAAGGAGCCAAAATCGGCGCAGGATGCCGAATTTACAGATGTTGCGCAGGGGGCATATTATGCGGCGGCAGTCGCATGGGCAAGCGAAAACGGCATTGTAACAGGAAACGGAGAGAATCTGTTTGCGCCGGAGGAAGCGGTTACGCGGGAACAAATGGCGGCAATGCTTTACCGGTATGCACAATACAAAGGCTGCGATATGACGGTGAATCAAGCTGCTTCTTACATAGACAGTGACAGCATTTCAGCGTATGCGGCAAAAGCGGCGGCGTGGGCATTTGATAAACACATCATGCAGGGAAATGAAACCGGCGCGTTTCTGCCGGAGGCATATGCAACCAGAGCGGAAGCGGCGGCGGTGGTTCGGAAAATGACGCAGTATTTGGCATAGTACAAAAAAAGAACGGCGCACGCGGCGCCGTTCTTTTTTTATATAAATAGTTCCAAAGAACTACATGAAAAGGGGGACTACAATTTTAGTATATGGGAATTTGCAAGATGTGTGCATGAATGGAAAAGAGAAATTTTGGAAACACTGTTTGGTGGAACTTTGGCAGGTCGCGCGGATTTGCAAAAAAATGCCGGAAGAAAAAAACAAACGGAGCGGTATATGCCGAGACGTCAAAAAACAGCGGCAGGGATTCGCACAGCTTGACCCATTCGCCATTTTGCGCTAAAATAGAAGAAAAAACAGCGGGAAGTGGTGGAACATGTTTGTGGAATATCCCAATTTGCCGGAGGACGCCGCATCCGTTCTGGTAGATTGCAGAACGCCGAAGCGGATTGTGAAAAAATTAGAACAAATGGGCATAACTTGCTGCAAAGGGGTAATATTAGAAGAGATGCACCCGGCGGTAGCGGGACATGTTGACATGCAGCTGGTGCATGTGGGCGGCAATACTTTTGTGTGCGACCCGCGCGCGCTACATCATTATGAAACCATATGGCAGGAAAAAAATGCCCGTCTGCTTGCCGGAAACAGGCTTGCCCGGCGGAACTACCCGGAGGACGTTGCATATAATATAGTAAGTGTTGGCGCATATGCGTTTCATTTGGACGCTGCAACGGACGAAGTGGCGCGGCGGGAGTTGTCGCGCCGCGGCGTGAAATGGGAAACCGTCCGGCAGGGATACAGCAAATGCAGCGTGTGTGTCGTCAGTCAAAATGCACTGATTACAGGGGATAAAGGAATCGCAAAAAAGGCTGCTGCGCTTGGGTTTGACGTGTTATGGATTGAAACGGAGGAAATCCGGCTGCCGGGCATGAACGCCGGATTGATTGGCGGCGCCAGCGGAAAATTAAAAAAAGACTTGCTTGCTTTCACTGGCGATATTAAAAGATTGGGGTGCGGACAGGCAATTGAGACATTTTGCCATGCCCATGGCGTGCGGATAGTGTGTCTGGACGACGGAGACGTTTTGGATATCGGCAGTATTATTCCAATCACAGAGAGGAAGTGAATCGTTGTTTGTTGCCGAAGTGATATCAAAGCATGATTTGCATACATTATATGATTTTATGAACGGACATTTGCAGGAAGTTCCGGCGCAAATCGTGATGGAAGAGGACGGGCGCGGAAGCTGCATGAAAGTCTATGCAGACGCGCAGAATGAAGAACGTGTGCGGGACTTGCTGGCACAAGGTACGTCTGAATTTATCATACAGGAATTGGAAAATAGTGAAATTTATCATATTATTAAAAATGGGTATCACTTTTTTGATACCTTTGAAAAAGTGGAATTGATGCAGGACGTGAAAAAGGCGTTGGACAGAAATGATGTATCGGGAGAGTTGTTTCTGATTCGGCGCAAAAAACTGATTGCAAACGCAATCATGCGTTACTTGCAAGGGAAACAGATTTTGAATGTGGACGGATTCGTCCGGTTCCGTGCGAAAGAATATTTGATGGAACTGGAGGATTTTATTGACCAGACAGCGGACGAATTTATCACCATGCAGGAATATGAGAGTTTTCTGGATTTGCTGCGCTATTTTGTGAGCATTCAGGATCAGGCAGTCGCACATATCCATGTCGTAACACGACCAAGTGGAGAATATCTTTTGCTGGACGGCGACGGATATGAAATCATCAGCCGCGAGGTGGACGAATTTATTGAAGATATGGATATCGGGGAACGGGAATATGATGATATCTTGCTTTCCTCTTTGATTGTGTTGGCGCCGGGCGCTATTACGCTGCACAATCCGTCTTTTGCGCCGCCGCAGCTGCGCACAACGCTGGAGCAAATTTTCACAGGACGCGTGAAATTGTGTCAGGAATGCGCGCTATGCCAAATGGGGCGAGACACAAATTTACATTAAAATAAATTTACCAAAAGCGGAAAACATTTGTTTTCTGCTTTTTCTATAAAATTTTTGGAATGGCATATACTAGACATATTAAAAAAATCGAGGTGAATCCATATGAAATATAAGGCGGGAATCATTTTTTCCTGCCTGTTGCTGGTCTTAACAGGATGTGAGCAGAATTTACAGCAGCCGTCAGGTTCTCCTACGCCGCCGGCGCAGTCGGAGCCGCAGCCGCAGCAACAAGAAGCGCAGCAGCAAGAAAACCAGCAGGAAGCAGAGAAGCAAGCACAGCAGCGGGAGGCAGAGCAACAGGAAGCGCAAAGCCAGCAGGAAGCACAGCAGGCGCAGCAACAAGCAGAACAGCAACAACAGCAACAACAGCAGGCGCAGCAAAGCCAGCCCAAGACCGTCAGCAGAGAACTGGCGCGTTATGGTTCGGACATGACCAACAAAAAGAAAAACCGTCTTAAAAATATCCGCTTGGCAATTGAACAGGTGAACGGATATGTGATGGAAAGCGGAGAAACGATTTCGTTTAATCAATTGGTAGGACCCACTACGCCGGAGAGAGGATTTGTCAAAGCCACTGTTTATATCGACGGCGAAGAAACGCAAGGATATGGCGGAGGGATCTGCCAGCTTAGCAGTACGCTGTATAATGCGGCAATGGAAGCGGGACTGGAAATTGTGGAACGGCATCCGCATAAGGGCGGAACGGTGCACTATGTGCCGGCAGGCAGAGACGCCACGGTTTCCTATGGCGGTGTGGATTTGAAGGTGAAAAACACCAAGCCGTTTCCGGTGAAAATCTATGCTTCCATGGATAAAAACGGCGTTTATGTAGCGCTGAAGTCTATTGAACAAGAATAAAAATATGGGATAGAGAACTGTGAAAATGAACGCGCCGATGAATCAATCGGGGCGTTTTTTCTTATACCTAAGATATTACATAACTTGATACAAAAAAGAGGCAGCCCGATTCACTTTGAATCGGGCTGCCCTGCTCTATTCTAAAACACTGAACCTCCGCGTTTTTCTTAAAGAGTAGATTGTTTTATTTTACGATAACAATTTCTTTTACTTCATCTTTGAAGATACGGATGAAGACTCTCTGCTCTTCTTCGCTGTCATATCTTTCGATATCGGCCGCGCTTGCTACACGGATTTTATCCTGGTTTTTAGAAGAGTCATATTCGTAGATAGTAACGTCTGTCAAGGAGTAGTTGTTGACTTCACCGCCGTCTACCGTTACGTTGATGGAAGAAGTGAACTTCTTATCAACTTTACCGTAGATGGTCTGCAGACCGTCATCAGTGGATTTGTCGAACTCAGTTGTTTTCTTGGTGATGTCAAACAGAACGTTAACTGTATCGATTTCGCCTCTGGTGTTGGTGTTGAACTGGATAACGTCACCCTGTTCTAGCATTTTGCCTTCTTTTGTGAACACGCCTGCTTTGTCGCTCATGAAGGAAACGTATTCGCCTTTGTGGTAGACGTATACTTTTTCAACATCTTCGCCACGGTCGTTGGTCACTTTCGCGATTTTATCAATCACTGCGATAGGCATTTCTGCACTGGTTCTGCCGGTAGAGTTGGTTACCAGGACAACTTTTGCCGTCAGGTCTTCTGCCATGTTATAGATGGTTACGTTGTAGTCGCTGTCGTTTACGAACATATCCATGTTACGGATTGCGAAGTTATCGGATTCTGTTTCGCCTGCCGGAATATCGAATACGATAGTGTCGCTGTTCAGGTTAAATTTGCCCAGCTTTTTGGAAGCAGATTTGTAAACCACGTTTTCACCTTTGAAGTTCTGGGTGAAGATGTTGTTGTTGAATTCCGCTTTTTCCACTGCTGTGTTCAGTTTTGTGATTTTGTTGTCAGAGTTTACATCGTAGGTTACCATCTGTGCTGTTACGCTGCCGCCTGCGGACAGTGAAGTCAGCACATCTTCAGCAGTTTTGCTGCTGCCGTTGAACATCACTTTGGAGTTTGCTGTCAGAATTTTGGTTTCGCCTTGGCTTGTGAACAGTTTGAATTCAACATCGTTGGAAAGGTTCGCGTTTTTACCTGCGTTCATCAGGTAAGCAAAGTTGCCTGCTGCGGTACTGTTAGAGTCCACTGCTGCGATTTTGCCCATGATATCCAGGTAGAAGGTACCTTCGTCCTGCACGTTGATATCTTCTTTGTAGTTTTCAGCGATTTCATATTCTTTGTCGTTAATGCGTACAGATTCATCGTCAGCTTCCGTAACAGTACCTGTTACAGATTCTTCGGATACCAGAATGGATACCAGCATTTTGTCCAAACTTTCCGTTACGGACAGTACGTGCCATTCTTTCAGGTTTTTGAATTCAAAGTCTTCGCCATCTTTTGTGATGGAGTATTTTACATCAGAATCAGGATCCAATTTCAGCGCCGGTTTTCCGTATTTGTCGGAAATGGTCTGAGAGGATACTGCTGTGTCGTCAACAACGTAGTTGGAGAACGCCGTCACGAATGCGATATCATAGATACCATCGCGGTTGGAATCGAGCAGTTTCACACTGCCTGTTTCCGGCTGCAGCAAACTTGCGTCGTATGCTGTATATTTTCCGTTGTAGATGATGGTTGTATCATCAGCAATATAGGAAGTTTCAACGCTGTTGGAAGAGTTTTTGTCTCTCCAGTGTTTGATATATTTTTTGCCGGAGTCGTTGATTTCTTTGATGTTTTCCGCATCAATTTCAACGGCTTCATTTTTGTTTTTATCTGCAATGGCTACCAGAATTTCTTCGTCGCCGATATCGTTTTCACGAACATAAGCGGACACATTGTAGCCCAGCAGGTGCGCTGCGTCGGAAGAAGCAACTTTATAGAAGTTTTCGCCAATCAGTACTTCGCCTTCGTTAACGCCGTTTGCGCTGTTCAGACGGGTGTATTCGTTTCCGACTACCTGTCCGACAACTTTAGTAACATCCAGTTTATCTTCCAAAACTGTTTTGTCAACTACTTCATATTTTTCGTTTTCGCCATAACCTGTCTGTTCCATCAAATCGATGGTCAGCGCGTTGTATACCAACTGTGAAATGGTACCACGGGATACAGCTTCGTTTGCAGAAGAGTTTACGCCTTTGGTAAGACCGATTTCAGAAGCGGTTACCAGATAACCGGTCGGCCATGCGCCTTTGGTTGTTGCAACCGGTTCATAGCCCAGCATTCTAACAAGCACTGTGATGGCTTCTGCAAAGCTGATGGAATCATCCGGACGGAAGTTTCCGTTTTCATCACCGATAATTAAAGATTGGTTTGTTGCTACATTGATAAAACCGTTTGCCCAGTGGTCGCCAACGACATCAGGGAATTTGGTCGGTCTGTTGGAACCAGCGGCAACATCGCTCAGTCCCAGTGTCGCAACAGCGACTTTTGCGAACTCAGAACGGCGAAGCGAATCATCCGGTCTGAAGTTTCCTGTTTCATGGTCACCTACCATGATTTCCAGCGCACCCAAGATTTTCGCGGGTTCTTCGTATTTCGTATCAACAACGTCAGACGGTACCGCGGCAAATGCGCTTGCAAAACTCATCAGCATCGCAGATGCTAAAAATGTGGATAAGAGTTTTGTGAATTTCCTCATTATTGTTCCTCCTTGTAAATAAGAAATAATATAGATTATAGGTTTGTGTCGCAGCCACCGTTGTCCTTGTTTGCGGTTTACATAACCATATGACAATTATCGGATAATTCACTCGGTATAAAAGGAAAATGAATTGTGAGATATCCGCTCGTATATGTGTTATCTCAACCACAAGACCTATTGTACAGTATATACGAATAAATATCAAGACAAAGATTCTGGAAATACCGGATAAAACTTGAAGAATGACTCTTGCATTGGTGCGGAAGTTGTGTTATGATATAGCATAGAAGGGTTAAACGAACTTCTGCATACTGTTTATATACAATAGAATAAGCAGTAAGACATTGATGGAAGGGGGGGGTACCCCTTTCTATAGGAAAAGAAGCGGAAATAGATGAATATGCAAGGGAGTGGATACAAATGAAAAAGAAAATAGCGTTGGTGGCGCTGTGTGGCTGTATGATATTGCAGCAGGCGGCATGGGCAGCATTTACCGACATGGGCGATACGCGCTGGGATTGGGCGCGCACAGCAATCGAAAACATGACGGACAGTGGTATTATTAAAGGATATGGCGACAATACGTTTAAGCCGGAAAACAGTGTCTCTAAAATAGAATCACTGATTTTGATGTCGCGCGTGTTGGGTGTGGACGAAACAAAAAACGCGAAATATGTTTCTGCAGCAGTGGAGGCGCATAAAACTGATTTGGCGCTCTACAATACTGCATATAAACGTGAAATATCCTATTTAATGTATAAAGGAATTCTGACAAAAGATGATTTGAAACTATATGCGGCAGATGGAGAAGCGGGCACGCCGCTGAAACGATATGAATCGGCAATTCTGCTAACCAAACTTCTTTGGAATAATGATGCCGGAACTTCTGCGTCTGCACCGACGCTATCGTTTACCGATGCTGCAGATATTCCGGCGGCAGCAAAACCCTATGTGGGATTTGCCGTATCCAATGGTTTGATGAACGGAATGGACGAAAATATGTTTAATCCGATGGGTGAAGTGACGCGCGCACAAATGGCAACGCTGCTGTACCGCGTGATGGGAAACTTCCCGGTGACGGTGGTGCGGGGCAATATGGTTTCCTATGATAGCGCGAAACAGGAAATCAGAATACAAGATACGGATAATACATCTAAGGTATATACATTGACGACAAAAGCGTTGGTGCGGCTGGATGGGACGGCAGCGACTGCGAACACCATTGCGGCAGGCGCGGACGTTATTATTAGTATTGAAAAGAGCGGAACTGTCCGTTTGGTGGAAGCGCTTTCTCCGACAGCGGTGGAAACGGTTTCCGGTATCTATTCCAAATATCAAAACGTGACAGAAGGAACACAGGTTTATGTAAGAGACCCCATTACTTCGGAAACCAAACAATATCTCATGGCGGGCAGTGTAGCAATATATAAAGGAAGCAGCGGCGGCAGAACCATTGCGGAATTGCAGGACGGCGATGCTGTGACCCTAACACTGCAAGGCGGCAAAATCATTGAAATCCGCGCAGAGGATAAAAAGCAGACAGCAAGCGGGACAGTAGAGGATATCCAATTGCTGCCGGAATATAAACTTACGGTGAAAGCCGGAGGAACGTCGACGGAATATGTCGTAGATCCGAATGTGGAAGTACGGAAAAATGGGAAAACGACGAGTTTGGCAGATGTCGTGGTGGGCGACAGCGTTTCGCTGACATTAGTTTATGGCGTTATTACTTCGCTGACAGCTACCAGCAGACAGCAAACGGTGGAAGGCAGTATTGTGCAGATTGTGGTTGACACGGAAGACCCCAGAATCACCATTCGCGAAAAGGACAGCACAGAACATGAGTATCATTTGAAAAATACGGCGGAAATCACACGCAACAACGCTGCGGCAGATGTGTATGCGCTGCGTTTGGGCGATAAAGTGACGGTGAAAATTGAAGGCAGCACAGTCGTTTCCATTTCAGTTTCCGCAGTGGGCGAGAATTCAACCATCAATGGTGTGGTGGAATATGTGAATACCTCCTATGGATATATCAAACTGGAGGGCGTGAATGAATTGATTTTTGTCACCAAAGCAAAAGTGACCTATAAGGACGGCAGCACAGGAATGGTGCGGAACATTCAGGCGGGTGACGATATTACGGCATTCTGCGCACCAACGAATGGCAGTTATGAAGCAACGTTGATAGTCATTAACAGCTAATGGTCTTTTAAAGGAAGAGAAGTCACGTATACATAAGAAAGATAAAGCCGCTATGGACGGAGAATGAATCTGTCCATGGCGGCTTTTTTATATCCGTATAGAGTTTGCCGCTTCTATATTTCAAAATGAGAAATTGCCAAAAAAAGTCTGTGAAACCGCAAAATTCTACAAAAAATACTGGGAAAAAGTGGTATAATAGTCACGAAAGTCTTGCGTCGCAAGCCTTTGGGTGTTGCTCTGCTGCGCTGTGCGCCAGCGGCAATGGCAAACCAGAAAGTCGCTATACAGAAAAGAAGTGGAGGAGGGACAATGCCGGTAGTCTATATTGACGTATTATTTCTGGTAAATATGATAATAGACGGTATGCTGCTATGGTGCAGCACGAAAATTGCCGGCGTGCGGACGAGGTGGTGGCGGATTTTCATTGCGGCAGTCATTGGGGGTATTTATGCAGTCTGCGTATTTTTCCCGAACCTGTCTGCCCTCTATCTATTGGCGGCAAAAGTGGCAGTTTCTGTGATAATGGTCTGCGTTGCATTTTGGGTGAAAACCTGGCGGGAGTTGCTGCGGGCAATCACAGTGTTTTATCTGACAAGTTTCATTTTTGGCGGCGGTATCACAGGACTCATTTATTTCACAGGGCTTGGCAGCAGACTGGGAGCTATTATGTCGGGCGGCAGTATATACCTGAATTTGCCATGGAAAGTGCTGCTGGTGACAGCAGTGGCGGTGTTTTTGGCAGTTACGCTGGTGGTGAAATATTTAAAAGGGTTTCTCATGCGTCAGGGGATTTTGGGACGGCTGCGCATTACCTATGCTGAAATGACAGCGGAAGCAGATGTGCTGCTTGACACAGGAAACCAACTGAAAGACCCGCTGACAGGGAGAGCGGTAGCGGTAGTGGAATTATCGTGTTTGCGCCCGCTGATGCAGCCGGAAATCTATGTGTTGTTTGAGCAATATCATATAGAAGAATTATATGATGCGTTGTCCTATGACTGGGCAACACGGCTGCGAATGATTCCCTATAGCGGCGTGGGAATAGAAAACGGAATGCTGATAGGAATTGTGCCGGACAAAGTAGAACTGCGTTCCCAGCAACAGGAATTTCGGGAATGCGACTGTATGATTGCAGTGTATCCGGGCAAGCTGAAACATGCCAATGGAAGCGGCGGAATCGTCAATCCATCACTGTTATTATAGTTATGACGCAGCGGTCTGTTTCGATGCTTGATATTGTGAACATGTAAACTAGGGTGCTGGTACCCTTGATATAAGATGAAAAATAGGAGGAACAAAAGGCATGGGCATATTGGTAGAATGGCTACGAAATACATATGAAAAATGGAATAGATGGTTAGCGCAGCGGGAAAATAAGAAAAATGCATTGTTTTATATTGGCGGCAGCGACGTGTTACCGCCGCCGCTGGAGCCGGAAGAAGAAAGTTATTTGTTGTCTAAACTGGACAGTGAACCGGACAAAGTGCGTCCCATACTCATTGAACGGAACCTGCGTCTGGTGGTCTACATTGCGCGGAAATTTGAATCCAGCGGCGTGGGCGTGGAGGATTTGGTGTCCATTGGTGCAATCGGGCTGATTAAGGCAATCAACACTTTTAAAACAGACAGAAACATCAAGCTGGCGACCTATGCATCACGCTGTATTGAAAATGAAATTTTGATGCATTTGCGTAAAACACATCAAATTAAAACAGAGGTTTCCATTGAAGAACCGCTCAACACGGATTGGGACGGCAATGAACTGTTGCTCAGTGATATTTTGGGAACTGAGAATGACATTATCAGTCGGGGGCTGGAGGACGAGACAGACCGAAAACTGCTCTATGATGCAATCGGAAAATTGAACAACAGGGAAAAGACCATCATGGAACTGCGGTTCGGACTGCACAATGGAGAAGAAAAGACACAAAAGGAAGTTGCGGATTTGCTCGGCATTTCGCAATCCTATATCTCCCGTTTGGAAAAACGTATTATTGGCAGATTGAAACGCGAGATAGGCAAGTTGATATAAAAATGGAAATTTCTGTATAATGTAGAGTGACAGTAGAAACGCTGCAAAGCCGTATGAAAAGTAGAAATATGAGATGAAGAAGCGTTCCAAAAGAGGAAAAACAATGTAGCACAGCGCTGAAACAGGAGTATAAAACAAATCCTGCAAGGTGATAATAAGAATATCAGTAGCGAGAAGAAAATGATTCTGATTATCAGCGGCAGGAGGGTGTTATTATGGCGGTCAATAAGGTGGAAATTTGCGGTGTGAATACCTCGCAACTGCCTGTTTTATCAAATAAAGAAAAATTAGAACTGTTTCATCGTATCAGACAAGGCGATACCAGCGCAAGAGATGAATTTGTGGAAGGAAATTTGCGGCTGGTACTGAGCGTGATTAAGCGGTTTGCCTCAAGGGGCGAGAATGTTGACGATTTGTTTCAAGTGGGATGCGTGGGACTGATTAAAGCGATTGATAACTTTGATTTGTCTCAAAATGTACAATTCAGTACCTATGCGGTGCCGATGATTATCGGAGAAATCCGGCGGTATCTGCGGGACAACAATTCCATTCGCGTCAGCCGCTCCATTCGGGATACTGCTTATAAATCTCTGCAAGTCAAAGAACGCTTGACCAATGAAAAAGGGACGGAACCTACAGTGGAGGAAATTGCAAAAGAGTTGGAACTTCCCAAAGAGGAAATTGTGTTTGCGCTGGACGCCATTCAGGATCCTGTATCGTTGTTTGAACCGGTCTATCATGACGGCGGGGACGCTATCTATATCATGGACCAGGTAAAAGACAGCAAAAATTCTGATGAATCGTGGATTGAAAATATTGCTATTTCGCAGGCAATGCGGCATTTGAACCAGCGGGAAAAACATATTTTGAACCTGCGCTTTTTCAGAGGACGGACACAGACGGAGGTTGCGGAAGAAATCGGTATTAGTCAGGCGCAGGTATCCAGACTTGAAAAAAGCGCGTTGAATCACATGAAAAAATATATATGAGAATGACAAAGAACAGCATCTGCATATGGATGTTGTTCTTTTTTTTGTCAGGAACTCATAAACTGTTGTATAGGCATATTCGACTTTTGTTTGCCTAGGCAAAGAGGAGGAAGGAACCATGAAACGCGCATCAGATTTTCGCAATAAAGAAGTGATTAACGTAGAAGATGGTAAGCGTCTGGGGTTTGTTTGTGACGTGGAAGTGAATTTGGAACAGGGGAAAATTGATTCCATTGTTATTCCGGCGCCGCTGCATATTACAAATTTCTTTTCGCAAAGCAAAGACTATATCATTCC
>Ga0137297_11052_pt1 | contig 17114 bp, 15 predicted proteins | sample RamsorincwithD2O_FD_97191 | JGI IMG/M metagenome (GOLD analysis project Ga0137297, IMG submission 97191) | Mouse cecal microbial communities from Vienna, Austria - Mucin amended with D2O | ecosystem: Host-associated > Mammals > Digestive system > Large intestine > Cecum | place: Austria: Vienna... | reverse complement strand
GGAGGCACCGCTGCCGGAGGACATCAGAAAACTGGGAGTGGAAGGTGTGAACCGGATATGGAGGGACGCAAAGCTCAGAGGCGCCGGAATGAAGAGGGCAAAGACCCTGGTATCGGCAGCGGAGCACAGCGTAGGAAGTAAGGAAGCGCCGGGAGCGGCAAGGATGGAACTGAAGAACCTGCTCAACGACATGGATGTATATACCTCAAGGCTGGAGGAACTTCTCCTGAAAATAGAGGAAAAGCTGAAAGAGATCCCATATGTTGATAAACTGATGGGGATTAAGGGGATCGGCCTGGCAACAGTCAGCGGATTCATTGCGGAGGTGGGAGACATTGGACGTTTTGACAACCCAAAGCAGTTACAGAAGCTGGCGGGATATGCGATTGTGGCGAATGATTCCGGGAAGCATAACGGCGAGAGCCGGATCAGTTACAGGGGAAGGAAACGCCTGAGGTATGTGCTGTATGAGGCAGCGATATCCTTGATTGGGAAGAATGCAGAGTTCAGGGCAATACATGAGTATTACCGGACACGCAAAGAAAACCCATTAAAGAAGATGCAGTCTGTCGTAGCGGTAGCGTGTAAGGTTCTGAGGATATTCTACACGATACTGACAAAAGGTGTAGACTATGATGCCGGAAAACTGATGGGCGACATCAGGAGACCACAGATCCAGGCAGCGTAATAAACGAACATAAATCACAAGCAGGCAATGTCCTGTCATAGTTGGGTTGAACTTTCAAAAATTCTGATTGAGGGTTGAATCCAGCTGTGACAGGAAAGCTGGAAAGTATGGGGAACGATCCGGGAAAACGTCCACCGAAAGGTGCCGGAGAGGGAAGCATATGAGACAGGTCAGTAAGACTTATAACAAAGAATGAGCCGGTAGTCGGCAGGAATATTATCCATAGGGCATGACCCTGTAAAGGAGCTAAGCTGACACCCTGGTTATGGACAGGCGGGACGAAGGAAGTTAGGACCCCGAAGAGATGAGGGTGATCCTGGTAGACACGGGAGGTACGCTGCCGTAGAAGGAGGGGCATACACAAGGCCATGTAGAGCGGAAACGGAAGACGTTCTATTTCGTATACCCCAACACCTCTATTTTCGTACCAGATACAAAGAAATGTCCATTATCTTGGCTCATTCATCTGAGATATATAATTAAAAAATCCTTGAAAAATAAGGAAAAAAGACTTGACTAAATAGGGAGGGAGATTCGGATGGCAAGACCGAAAAGCGAAAATGTGATACGGAAGCACTTCAAACTGACGGAAGAGACAGCAAGGCTGTTAGCAGAATATTCCAAAGCTGAAAATATGAACGAATCGGAATATATCCGCCACCTGCTTCTGAACCAATCAGAAAATCCAAGGAATAAGGAACTGGAAGTAAAAATAATGCGTTTGCATAATGAGATAAATAAGATTGGTGTGAATGTGAATCAGATAGTGAAAAATAATAATTCACATATATATAACGAAAATGATAGGGAAAATTTGAAGAAAGATATTTCTCAAATAAAAGATTTGATGAGGATGTGTAGAGATATGTTTTTGAAAATGTAGAATATTATAGAGTATCCTATAATGTACAATAGTTCCGTATATCAACACAAATGAGTAGTGTGGCATAAAAATACAAAATATGGTACAATATTTTTAATTTATATATCAAAACTTATTCAATGTTAAAATTGTATGGTAATGGGATAAAGAGAAAATTATGACAATTCAAGAAAAACTAATAGATAATAAACCAAGAGAAACAAGTGGATCAAGATCAGCCAATCGATTTGATTATCAAAAAGATTGGGCATTATGTAAGGCGTTAGAGCTTCAATTGGAAGAAGATAATTATGTTATTGTTTTAGATTTTCATGATGATATTTTGATTCTGGATTCGGATATTTCACCTGATAAGATAGGATTTTATCAAATAAAAAGTAAAAGATCAGGGGTTTGGACAAAGGCCACTTTAATCAAACGTGAAACCGATAAAATGTCTATATTGGGGAAATTGCTATATAATTATACGGTTTTTGGAGATTTTGATATAAGTCTAAACTTGGTTAGTAATGCAACTTTTGACATGAAACTGGCGGATAAAACAAAAAGTACAGAAAAAATTTCCATTTCCTTGGAGGAGTTAGATGAGAAAGAGAAGGTTGGTATTTTTAAGAAAGTAGAAGAAGAGTTGAACGTAAATTTAAAAGATAAAGCCAATCTTACATATCTTAGAGTAACGGAACTGGGAGCAAGCGGACATGATACCTATACTAAAGGGAAATTAGTAGATTTTTTTTCAAAATATGAGAATGGCAAATATGATGTAAATGCAAATGCTGCTTATGGTATTTTATTTTCGGAGTTTAAAAAGAAAAATGATTATGAATGGGAAGTTGGCAGTTTTGAGGAGATACTAAAATATAAAGCTGTCACAAGAGCCGATTTTGAAAAATTAATTAATTTACTGATAAAAAGTAGCAAGCAATATACAGAGTGGAAAGATGTTGAGCAGGAATTGTCGTCAAATGGTATTGGATTTAAAGAAATATCCAGAATAAAAAAGAAATGGGTAGATTACGAATTGCAAAGATTAGATGCAAGTAATGAAATTGTACAGGAATTGCAAAATGATATCTGTAAATTAATAAATGATGAAGAAGATGCAGCGTATATAAAGATGATGTATTCGATATTTAGTAAATACTCTTTAAATAAAGGGTATCCATATAAAATTATTGGTATAGATGACGCATATGTTAAGGCTGCAATTTTATTAGAATTAAAATCATGGAGTCCTGATGATGAATAGCAAAGAAAGAGAAATTAAAAATTTTCAGAAACTAATAAGAAATTTGAGGAATAAAAACTATGAGAAAACTACTATTCAAGGAATTGATAATAATATCCTTAGTGGAAAAAAGCGCAAGGAGAATAAATCTTGACGCTGATATTACAATAGTTACCAGTAGGCAAAATGACACAGGAAAGTCCTGTGTAATCAAAAGTTTATATTATGCATTGGGAGCTGAACCAATTAATTTCCACTTTGAATGGAAAAAGATACAGCCGATAACTATTCTCAAATTTGTAAAAGATGGCGTAGATTATTGTATCATGAGAAAAGATCGAATTGTAGCATTGTTTGATGGAGAAATGAAATTGGTTCAGTCTTTTAACGGAACTGGTAAAGAATTAGCAGAATTTTATGTGAACTTTTTGGATTTTAAATTAAAATTGGTTCATTCTTCCAGCTTGGAAAGCCAGACACCTTTTCCGTCTTTTTATTTTTTGCCGTATTATATTGATCAAGATGCAGGATGGAAGGCAAATTGGTGTTCATTTGAACGTTTGAGTGCATTTAAGAAATGGAGGAAAGATTTAGTTGAATATCATACGGGTATTAGACCAAATAAATATTATGAGGAGAAAGCTAAGAAAGCTATTTTGCAAGATCAGAAAAGTGATTTAGATAACGAACTGAAAGTGATTTCTAAGGTATATAATCGAACCATCAATGAAACAAAAGTGACTAATCTTGATGTCGATGTTAATATCTCTGATTTTAAAGCTGAAATCAATGAATTAGTTACATCTCTATCAAGGTTATCAGAAAAAGAGGATAGATATAAAAGTAATCTCAATAAGTTATTTGATGAAAAAATTTTGATTGAACATCAAATAAGTATTGCAACGAAAACGCAAAAAGAATTACGAAAAGATTTAGAATATGCAGAATTGCAACCAAAGGAAATTGTTTGTCCAACTTGTGGATGTGTTCATAAAAATTCAATAGAAGGGAGATTTTCGATTGCCCAGGATGAAGATCGCTGTTATCAGGTAATTTTAGAACTTCAAGAGAAATTATTTAGTATAAATAAGAAAATAGAAGCGGAAAAGGAGGGATTCAAAGACTATTCAGAAGAAAAAAATAATATTGAAGCTATACTTGACAGAAAAAAGGAAAAGATAAAATTTCGGGATTATGTAGATTCAGTTGGAAAGAAAAGTTTTAATGTGAATTTGAAACGGGAAATGGCTCAAATCAGCATTAAAATTAATAAGCTACAAGAGCAGTTAGATAGTATTGATAAGGAAATGGATATCTATAATAATCCAAAGCATAAGGACGGTATAATAAACTATTATATAGATAATATGAGAAAAAATTTGCATTCTCTGGATGTACAGAAATTAATGGAGACAGCGTATAAATCAATAAGTTGTCAAATTAAAGAAAGTGGCAGCGATTTATCAAGGGCGTTATTAGCATACTATTATGCAATATTGAATACAATGACTGCCTATTCGAGTACGATAGCATGTCCTATTGTCATTGATTCACCTTTACAGGATGAGCAAGACGAGCAGAATATTAAAAAAATATTAGAATTTATAAGGGATAAAAAGCCAAGTGAAATGCAGTTGATATTGGGATGTGTAGGCATGAATGGGTTAGAATTTAAAGACAACGCAGTTGTTTTGAATGGGGTTGAATTTAAAAATGCTAATTATTTATTCTTGGATAATAAGTATGCGGCATTGAGTAAGGAAGAATACCCTAAACTATTTGAAGAATTAAAATCATATATTGATATACTTATATTAGGTGAAGAAAATGATTCACTTATAGAAAAGGAATAAAATTGGGGGAAGTTTTTAAAAACAATGTGTTAAGGAGGTTTATATCGCAATCACAAAGATATCCTGCATCCACCAGACAGGAAAACGTTACATGGCAATGCATCTTGCAAATGCCGTTTCCTACATCACGGACGCAGAAAAGACGCAGGAGGGCGTACTGGTGGGGAGCCATAACTGCGGCGTAGATACCGCATTACAGGAAATGCTTTCTGTTAAGCGGAAATACGGAAAAACAGATAAACGGCAGGGCTACCACTTTATCATATCCTTCAAGAAACAGGAAGTAAGGCCGGAGACAGCCATGGAGATTACGCAGAAGTTTGTGGAGAGATATTTTGGGGATGACTTCCAATGCCTTTACGCTACCCACGATAATACACAGCACGTGCATTCCCATATCCTTTTCAACAGCGTTTCATGGTGTACAGGGAAAAAGTACCGATACGAAAAAGGGGATTGGGCGAGGGAGATTCAGCCGATTGTAAATGAACTTTGTAAAGAGTACGGTCTTTCTATACAGGATATCGAAGTCGGCACGGAAAAAGAGCCAAAGAAATGGGATAAAACAAAACAGGGTATTTTCAAATGGAATCGCCAGATCACTTTGGATGTGGAGGATTCCATTTCTTTTGCCAACAGCTATGAGAATTTCCTGAAATTAATGGAACTGAAAGGGTATGAGATAAGGCGGCAATCGGGGGAGATCTATATAAAGCCTATGGGGGAAAAAAGGTTTATCCGGCTGACAGATATTTCAGCTTATTATACAAAGCAATGCATAGAGAGCCAGATTGAAAAAGGTGTTCAACATAAGAGCCGTAAGACAGAAAACCTCACCCCAAGGATTGTCAGGTGCAGGAAGAATTACAGAAAATATGTGCCGCCAACGCCGTACCAGAAAGCTTTCTTTGCAAAGATGTACCGTACCGGCCAGCTTAAGCGGAAACCTTACAGCCAGATGTGGCGGTACAAAGAAGAGGCGGCGGGGGTTGAAAAATTGCAGTCGCAGTACCTGTATCTTTGTAAGTATAACATTCGCTCCGCAGATGATTTAAAGGGGCGGAGAAACATTCTTGATACACGGATAAAAAACTTAGATGAAGAAAGGCACCAGATTTATAAGTGGCGGTATCCACATAAACCAGCCCTTGCCCTGCTCAAAATAATTGAAGAAAATGAGGCCCGTGCTTCCTATTACAAAGAGGGGAGCACTTTTTATGCGCCTTATTATGAGAAGTGGAAGGAAGCAGTGGAAGCTCTGGCGGAAAAGGGTTACACTGTGGGGCAGCTTATGGAGATGAAAGAGACGGTGCAGAATCAGCTTGCATCAGTCGCAAAAAGCAAAAAAGAGATTAAGAAAGAGGAAAACCTGATAGATAGTATCCTCTATGGAGAGGGCAGGACACAGGTAATTGAGAGGACAATGCCGGAGCCGGAAATACCAGAAATATCGAATATACCTAAGCAAAATACAAAGGAAGCAGATATTCCGGAAAAAGAAATGGAGACAGAAAATCCACGGAAAGGGGGTGATACAGAAAAAGAGAAATTTCTGGAAATAGAAAATCCGGAAACAGAAAATAAATCAGCCCAGACGGCTATAGGCCACATGGAAAAGCAGCCAGCCCAAAATGAAAAACAAGAACAGCCGGAACGGATAAGATAAAAATAACGGAACGATCGGAAAGGAAATCATCAGATGGGTAAAAACTTAAGGGATATGACGAGGCAGGAACAGGCTGCCTATTTCAAGTCAAAAGATTTCTGCGGGGAAGAACTTAAGATTGTGATGGATGCTATTGCTTATGGAATCAGTGCAGATTACTTACAGCTTTTTGAAGACACAGCACTTCCGGCGGAGACCATGGAAAATATGTTCACAGCCATGAAGGAAGATTATGGCGTGGAGGTGGCATCATTCCTCTCCGCTATTCATCAGGGGGAGACCGGGCGGATTATACTGGAAGCCCTGAAATCAGGCATACCGCTCCATGCATTAAAGGAAACCTATCAGAAGGATATGCTTCCCATAGACTTACGGGAGAAGATATTGCCCCTTATGCAGGAGCGGGAGCTTCTCCCTGAAAAGTTTGGGGAGAAGATGCAGTTTATCACGGAAGCAGTACGGGAATTAAAGGAAAGCCTTTCAAGGCAGAACAGCTTCATAGAGGATTTAAAGAAATCCATGGAGGAAAAGCCGGATATCTTTTCAGAGCCGCAAAAGGGAGCGGCAGCGGAAGCAGAGACGGAAGCTGGTGCTGATATGGCGGCCGACGCTTACTATCTGGAACTGGAAGAACAGTTCCGGCAGGCAAGGGAGGATGCGGAGCGGCTTTTGGAGGAACGGGAAGAAACAAACAGGAGGTTGCGGGAACTGGAAGGGGAAAATAAGAGCCTCCATGAACAGTTATTGGTACAGCAGTCTCTTGTAGCAGAATTACAGGAAAAGCAGACCAGATACATACAGGAGAATAAAAATGTACAGCGGAATCAGGAGATAACCAGCGGTCAGGGAATGAGAGCCTGTCACCTAACAGCAGATATCAGCCCGTCGGGAATGAATTCAGTGAAAAGTGGAAGCAGAGAGAGGCAAAATATTTTCAATAACTTCCATCTTCCGTTTACCCGGAAGAAACCAGGCTTAATGGAAAAATTGGCCGGGGAGCTGGACGCAGGGCAGATTGCGGAGATACGCCTCGGCATAGAGGACGGCCTTGGCGAAGACCAGCTCCTCCTGCTTTCCAACGGAACCATGGATGCGGAGAAGATCAGGGAACTGCGTATGACTATGAAAATCTTGAATGAAAGGGGGCAGGGAAGATGACGGGGCAGTTACAGGCATTTTGGGATACATCAGAGGATTTCAGGAAAAAGAGCGGGAAGCTGGCGCAGTCCATAGAGATTAACAGCGTACTTCTTTCCGATAATAGCACGGAAAAGGCCGGGCAGAGGAATACGGTCTTAAGTAAATTATGTCGTCAGGCGGCGGAAGCAAAGGAAGCCGGGAATGCCATGGATGCGGCAATACTTTCTTTACAAAAGGAACTGGCATTGGCGCAAGACCGCCAGTACGAATACCAGAAAGAAATATGCCAGTCCAAAGGGCAGGAGAAAGGGGATAGCAGATGAGCAGTGAGATTACGGATGCGGTGCAGGTCATCCATATCCTTTTTGAGGGCACAGATTTATTCCTGCGAGTTGCCGGTGTGGGGATTAAGCCGCTGAAACAGCTTGCAAAACTTATTATGGGAATCCTTGCGAGGGAGAAAATGGAAGGGAAAACAACCATGAAGAACCTCTTAAAGCGTGGCGGTGACATGCACGTATTCAAGTTTCCGCAGGAGCAGTTTAAAAAAGTGGAGGCCATGGCGAAGAAATATGGAATCCTCTTTTCCCGGCTCCCGGATTTTAACAAGGACGGCATGAGGGAGATTGCTTTCCATGCGGAATCCCTGCCACGGATGAATGCTTTGATTGAAAAGCTGAAAGAGGGGCAGGTCATGGGATTAGGGGAGTATTTACAGGAGACTTCCGACAGGGATATAGACAAATTCTATGAAGAGACCCGGCAGGGAAGGACGGAGGAAAAGGAGATGGCAGGGAAGGATAGAGCAGGACAGCAGAAAAATACAGGTGATAAGGCACAATCCATTAACGGCATGGGAACGGGGAAAAAGCCGGAATGGATGGATACAGGGTATCTGAAAATGAAGGATATCGAAGCCCTTCCCTTAGACCAGCGGCTGGATGTATTGAACCATTACCAGTCCGGGGAACATGACCCTATCACCATTACAGGCAAGCTGATTACAAAGGAGACAGAGGATTATGTGGTGGTGAGATTGCCACGTCAGACAGGAAAATTTATCCATATCCCAAAAGAAGACTTTTTCTTTCCAGACGGGAGCAGGACAGCTCTGGCGTTCCTGAAAAAGAAAGAGGAAATGAAGATATATACGGAGCATGGGGAGGAAATGATGCAAGTGACGGGAAATGAGATTTACCATGGATATTTCGATCAGGTCAATGCAAATATCCGCACCGCTATGGAACATAAATCCGAAGAAAGAGGGATGGAGCAGGGCAGAATGGAAAGGATTGCCACACCGGAAGCAGGAGAACAATCAACACAGGAGTATAGCAGTACGGAAAGAAGCGGTCAGCCAGAGATGCAAAGAACTGTAGAGAACGGAAGGGATGAAAGAAACATTCATACGGAGACTGGAAGGACATCAGAAAAAAAGCAAAACCGGGAAGAGAAAGCCAGTCCGTCAAAGCCCGAAAGACCAACAGAAAAAGTAAGGTCTGTAAAAGAAATCAGACAGCCGGTGAAAGGCAGGTGAGCGCTTGAAAAGATTTAACGTGTTTACCTGTCTTTTTTATGGGATTGCAGTTGCCGGGTGTATATATTTAGGATTTTTCCTAGGCAGTATCCTCCACCCGGATATGACGCTCTATACTCTTATCCCGGCACTTAAGGGGCAGATGGCGCACCCATTGGAAATAAAGGTGACGGCATACACCCCATACACCATGGCGGTGGTATTCCTCATTGCCCTTTTGTATCTCATGGTACAGAAGACAAACAGGAAGAATTACCGTTTCGGGAAAGAGCATGGCTCGGCAAGGTGGGCGGAGGCGGCAATGCTTACAAAACAGCTGGGGGATAAAAGCGGCTACCACCGCATCCTCTCCCAGAACGTGCGGCTTTCCATGGATACCAGAAAGACCATGCGCAACAACAACATCTTCTGCATCGGCGGCTCCGGTGCGGGAAAGAGCATGTTCCTGATCAAGTGCAACATCATGGGGATGCAGGGCAGTTTTGCCGCCACTGACCCAAAAGGGGAACTGCTGGGGAGTGCGGGAAATTACCTGAAAGAGAACGGATATCAGATAAAAGTTTTCAATCTGATTAACCCGAAAGAAAGCAATAAATATAACCCGTTTGCCTACATAAGGACGGAGACGGACGTGATCAAGCTGATCACAAATTTAATGAAGAACACCACCCCGAAAAAGAGCAGCAGCAGCGACCCGTTCTGGGAGAAGTCCGAAAGCTTATTTTTACAGGCATTGTTTTACTATGTGTGGATGGAGATGCCGCCGGGCAGGAAAAATATCGTATCCGTGTTGGAACTTCTGGCGGAGGCAAAGCGGGAGAAAGACGAACCAAGCAGGCTTGACCGCCGCATGGAGCTTCTTGCAAGGACAAACTCTTTAGGAGAAGGCCATCCGGCAGTGCGCCAGTACCGGAAGGTCATGGATGGTGCGGATAATACCATTAAAAGCATCATCATCAGCGTAAATGCAAGGCTGGCTTTTCTCGAAAATAAGGATATCAAGGAACTTTTAGAGACGGACGAACTGCATTTCGGGGAGTTAGGCACAGGGAAAAACAGTGATAAAAAGACAAAGACGGCGCTATTCATTGTCACGCCGGATTCGGATAAATCCTATGCGTTCCTTATTGGGATTCTCTATGAACAGTTGATGCAGGAGTTATATTTTCAGGCAGACACGAAGTACGGCGGCAGGCTCCCTATCCATGTGAGCATGTATCTGGATGAATTTTATAATACGCCCCTGCCCGATTCCTACCTGAATTTCTTAAGCACCATGCGGAGTCGTGAAATCTCTAACGTGATTGTGGTGCAGAATATCGCACAGATTAAGGAACTTTTTAAGGATGGATGGGAGACCATCCCCGGCAATGCGGATACCCTTGTATATTTAGGTGGCAACGAACAGTCAAGCCATAAGTACATCAGCGAACTATTAGGGAAGTCCACCATAGACAAGCGGAGCAGTGGGGAGACGCTGGGGAAAAGAGGAAGCTCAAGCAGAAATTATGACATCCTTGGCCGTGAGCTTATGACGCCCAATGAAGTAAGGAAGCTAGATAACAAAAAGTGCATTGTCCTGATACGTGGCTGTGACCCGGTGATTGATTTCAAGTTTAACACCTTTAAGCATCCCATGTTCAAAAGGAGCGGTGACGGCGGGGGGAAGTGGTACGTCCACAATCCCCGGAAGAAAAGCGGCTTGGATATCATAAATAAAGAGACAGCGGAGCGTCTGAAAAAGGAAGCCGGGGAGGATGGGAATGTCATCATTACCACTATCAGGGCGGAGGACTTGATTGCGCTTGGAAATACGCCAACAGAGAAGCGGGATATCCAGCCAAAATAATTTCAGAAACCACCATTTTCAGATAGAAAGAAACCAGCCCATAAGCGAAAGACAAAAGGATAGAGAAATAATAGCAGCCAGCCCGAAACAGGGAAAAAACAGAAACAGCCATTCCAAACAGAAATATTGTTGGAGATTTTATAAATCCAGCCAGCCTGTAAAAGCATGACCAGAGCAGCCAATAACCAGATATTTCTATAGTAAAGAAAGGAAACCAACCATTATGAAAAGAGAAACTATAACCGTGACCACATTCAGCAGAAAAGAAAGGATGAAGAAACGTATCGTACCCATGGCGGCAGGAATCATCACAGCCGTATCCATATACGCCCTTCCCGTCCATGCGTCCGGGGTATCGGAAGTCCTGAACCCCATCAACAACCTGAAAACCCTTGTTCTCTCCATTATCGGGGCAGTGGGCGTAATCGTCCTGGCAAAGAACGTGATGGAGTTTGCACAGGCGTACCAGCAGCAGGATTCCTCGTCCATGAACTCCGCCCTTAAGGGGATTGTGGCGGGCCTTATTATGGCGGCCATCTCCGCAGTGATGACCTTCCTCGGATTCTAAAGGGGGCGCAGACTTATGGAGATATTTAAGCTTGGGGATGACATCCTTGCCCTGCTGGAGATGGTGCTGGGCTTTTGGAACAACCAGATCAACCTTGTATTCTCCCTGCTGGGGCAGTCTCCGGTGTCCTTCAAGGGCGGCGGTCCGTGGGCGGTGGTGGAAAGCTTACAGCCTTTGTTTGTGGGCGTGGGGAGCGGCCTTGTGGTGCTGTTCTTCGTGATCGGATTCTGTGCGGAGAGCGTGGATATCAAGAGTGAATTCCGTTTTGAGGCAATGCTGCGTATGCTGATCCGGTTGGGGATAGCACAGTGGCTTGTGGCGAACAACCTGACGATATTAAAGGCATTTTTCAGCAGTATCGGCGCAATGGTAAGCCATCTTGGGAATACCGCCATGGCACAGGCCAGTATCGGGGCAGGGGAAGCGGAGGTTATAGAAAATCTTGGCTTTGCAACAAGCCTTGTGTTCCTGATCCTGTCGGTGATTTTATCGCTCATTATCCTGATATGCGGCTTTTTCATCATCTACACAGTGTACTTCCGCTTCCTGAAAATCATGGTGATTGTGCCGCTGGCGGCGATTGCCTTTTCCACTCTTGCGGGGAACCGGGTAGTAAGCAGCACCTGTGTCAGGTATTTTAAGTATTTCCTGTCGGTGGTGATGGAGGCTGTTACCATGGCGCTGGCAATCCTCATCTGCAACGCCTTTATCAGTGCAGGGCTTCCGTCCTTCACGGGCGGCTATGCGGATTGGGCGCAGGTGCTGATTTACCTTTGTGAGATTACCTTTACCATTGCTTTAACGGTAGGGGCATGTAAGGGTGCACAGTCACTGACAGGCAGGGCACTTGGGCTGTAACAGGAGCAGGGTACAGGAGCGGTAATAAGGAACAGGAAAGCTGGCAGAGGGATAACCTTTACCGCAAAGAAAATAAAATGGGGAGGCCGGGGAGAGGGAAAGATAACAAAAGCTGCTACGTTTACAGGTCAGCGTTTGTAATAGAAATGATATAAAATCCCGTCTCCCGGCAGGAAGGAGAGAAAATGATTATCGAGATAAACAAAGACATAGAGAAATATCAGGAGAGCGTTGCAATGGGGCTTACGGCAAAGCAGCTTATTTATTCCGTATTAGCCCTTGGAAGCGGATGCCTGATTGTATTTTTACTGTATGAGAAGATCGGGCTGACCTTTAGCTGTTACGTTGCGGTTCCCATTGTGGCTCCCATTGCCCTGTGCGGATTTTATTCCTACAACGGCATGGGATTTACGGAAGTGTTCACCCGGTACATGAGGAGCATTTTCAGGAATAAGGCACTGGTTTTCAAAGCCAGCGGCTACCGGGAAATGCGGGAAGAAATCCGTGCTAGGGAAGAAACGCAGAAACGGGCGGCAGTAAGGAAAGCAAAAGAGGAACGGAATCAGATGCGGAAAGAGCGGATAAAGGAAATGATAAGAAAAACAAGACGGAAAAACGGACACAAGGAAAGGAAAAGAAAAAGATAGGCACAGGTTTTCCATGGCTATTTTGCCGTGCCTGTGATATACTATAAACAGCATCAGGAAAGGAGCGGTCTTATATGCTGGTAAGCAGGGATAAAAAATGGGATTATGCCATTGGGATGATAAAGGTTGACGGCCTTGAGCCTACGCCGGAAATGAGGGAACTGATCGAGAAGGAAAAGCGCGGGGAGATCACCATGGAGGGAATCAAGGAGGCGCTTGACAGGCGGTACAAGATGAAGGAGTGAGGCAGAATGCGAGACCCGTACCTTTATCCGGATTTGGAAGTTTTAAAGAACCTTCTGGATATCAGGGATAGCAAAAAACTACAGCAGGCGGAAAGCGATTATGTGACGCTGCGGCTTTCGGAGATTGCGGAAGACGGACGTATGATAGGATTGTATGATTTTGCCGTCCTGTGCCGGATTCACTACCGTATCTTCCAGGATATCTATGAATGGGCGGGGAAGATACGCATCATAAATATCGAAAAGGCGGAGGATGCCCTGAATGGTATCTCCGTGGAATATTCGGACGTTTTCGATATTAAGAAGGATGCGGAATCCGCTTTGAAAAAAATGAGAACGTTCAGATGGCAGGATGCATCCATGGACGAGGCCGCCGAAAGGTTTTCCGACTATATGGCGGAACTGTGGAAAGCGCACCCCTTCCGTGAGGGGAACACAAGGACGGTGGTCACTTTCTGCGCCATGTTCATAGAGGAGCAGGGGATTTATATTGACAGCGGGCTTTTCAAGGACAATGCGGAATACATGAGGGATGCATTGGTGGCGGCAAGCGCAATTTTTTCAGACCTTGGCGACAGGCGTAAGCCGGAGTACCTGTATCATATCGTCGAAGATGCGATGGAAAGGGGCAAAGGGATAGAAAGGGATGCCGTCCGCAGGATAAGGGAAGCCGGGTGCCTGGTCGGGAAGGAACAGGTGAGGAAGGTCATTTTCCGGGAGCGGTGGCAGAGCCGGAAGTGCAGTGCAGGAGAGATCAGGAAGCTGTTGAAACAGAAAGAAAGGGAAGAGCCTGAACGTGGAAGATAACCGGATACAGGGGATTTAAGCACACTTAAATACAGCTTTTAGGTGTGTTTTTTCATGGAAATGTTTCTATCCAGATATTTCCATAGGAAAGAAAGCCAGCCCAAAATAATTATACGGAAGCGGCAGATTACCATCAAAGCAAAAACTGCTGAAATCTACAAAGGAGATTCCATTAAGTCAAATATCCACAGGCAGCCACTTGGTTTGTTGCTTGTGGGAATAGAATATAGAAAAATAAATCATCAGACCCGGAAGGGAGTGCGGAAAGCCCCCTTGCCGGGTCTTTCTGCATACAGGGATTGCCGCATGGGAAACAGCGCCATGCTTTACTTCGCAGCTTATTACAAATAAAAAGGCAGTTCCCCATCCCCTTCCGGCTTATAAAAGGAAGGAGCAGACAGATTGAGGTTATTCCAGGACAAATTTTCTATCTACAAAAAGGCAGGGGAGCCTTTATACAAAACCCCGAAAAGCGTGCAGGAGTGCATCGAGATTCTTAAGACCGCACCGGATGGCATCTTTGAGGTGGCGGGGAACCGCTACAGCAAAAGCTACCTGTTTTCGGACGTGAACTACAACACCACCAGCGAGACAGAGCAGGTGGGGATATTTGAAAGCTACTGTAAGTTTTTAAACGCAATGGATGTGGAATTTAAAGTGACTATCAACAACAAGAACCGGAACATGAAAACCCTGCGGGAGAAGGTCTTATTCCAGAAAAAGGGTGACGGCAATGATGCGGAGCGAGACTGCTACAACCAGATCATGGAGAGGAAGATCGTGGAGGGGAAGCAGGGCATTGAGCAGGAGAGATACCTTACGGTCTCCATTATCAGGAAGAATTATGAGGAAGCGAAGGCAGCTTTCGCCAGCCTTGAAGCGGTTCTGCAGAAAGGCTTCGGGGAGCTGGGGAGCAGCCTTGTCACTTTGGATGGCGTGGAACGCCTGCGCGTATTGCATGATTTCTACCGCATGGGGGAAGAGGAATATTTCTCCTTCGATTTTGACGAGGCGGTCAGGGTGAGCCGGGATTATAAAGATGATATCTGCAACAGTATGCTGAAATTTTCCCCTACCTACATGCAGGACGAAAAGCGGTTCGCCAAGGCTCTTTTTATCAAGAAATACCCAAGCTCTTTATCAGACAGGTTTTTGACGGAGCTTGCAACTGTTCCTGCGCACACCATCATCAGCATTGACGTAGCCCCTATCCCAAAGGACGTGACCACCAGTACCTTACAGAAAAAGTATATGGGCATCGAGAGCGACATCATCCGCCAGCAGAGGGTAAGGAATAAGAACAACGATTTCTCGTCTGACATCTCCTACAACAAGCGGACAGAGAAGCAGCAGATCGAGGAGATCATGGATGACGTGAGGGAGAATGACCAGCGGCTTTTCTATGTGGCGGTGACAATTATCATTAAGGCAGACACAAAGGAAGAACTGGAAGCCATTGAGGAAACTTTGGTTACAATCGGCAAGCGGAATTCCTGCCAGATAGAGGTGCATTACCTGAAACAGAGGGAAGCGTTAAACACAGCCCTGCCGATTGGCGTGCGTCAGGTGGAGACTATGCGTACCCTCATGACACAATCCCTTGCGGTACTCATGCCTTTTAACGTGCAGGAGCTTTACCTTCCGGGGAAAGGCGGTACTTACTACGGGGTAAATCAGATCAGCCGCAACATCCTCTTTGGAAACCGGAAAAGGCTGGTGAACGGCAACGGCTTTATCTTCGGCGTGCCCGGCTCCGGCAAGTCCTTCTTTGCAAAGATGGAAATGGGGAACGTGTTTTTAAATACGGATGATGACATCATCGTGATTGACCCCCAGCATGAGTATTTTGGCATAGCGGAACGGTTCGGCGGGCAGGTGGTGGTGCTTTCTACTTATACAGGGAATTACATTAACCCTATGGCACTGCCGGAAGACGTATCTGACATTCAGGGCATCATTGCGGAGAAGGGGGAGTTCATGCTTGGTATCTGTGAGCAGTGCATGGGGGAATCACTGAATTCCCGGCAGAAATCCATCATAGACCGCTGTGTGCGCCTGCTGTATCAGGAAGTCAAAGAGGAATGCATGAGGAACAGGGGGAAGCAGGATGGAGAGAAAGAGCAGGCTTTATGGAAACAGAAAACTTTGCATGATTACTATGACATCCTTGTGTCACAGCCTGAGATGGAGGCGAAGGAACTTGCATTATCGCTGGAACTGTTTATCGGCGGCTCCCTGAATATTTTCGCACATGAAACCAACGTAGATATCGACAACCGCTTTCTGGTCTACGGCATCCGGGATATGGGGAAGGAATTATCCGCCATCTCCATGCTTGTCATGATGGAGAATATTGGAAACAGGATTATGGAGAACGCAAAGCGGGGCAGAGCTACATGGCTAATTGTAGACGAATTTCATATGCTTTTAGATAAAGAGTACTCCGCAAAATACCTGTTTTCCCTGTGGAAGAAAGTACGGAAATTAGGCGGATTATGCAGTGGGATTACACAAAATGTTGTCGATATGTTACAGAATTATACCGCCACCACCATGCTTGCCAACTCTGAATTTGTTGCCCTCCTGCGGCAGGCTCCCACGGATTTGGAAAAGTTATCGGAGGTAATAAACATCAGCCCGGAGCAGCTAAAGTTTGTCCGTGGGGCGCAGAGCGGAACGGGGATTTTGAAGCATGGGAACATGGTAGTGCCTATGGATATCACGGTCAGCAAGGACAGCCCCATCTATAAGCTGTTTTCCACAAATCCTTTTGAGGGAAAGGAGGCTGCCTATGAAGAAGGACATTGAGAAGGCACTGAAGGAATTTCTGATGGATGTGCGGATTACTGGGGAGGAACGGAAAAAGGGGATACCTATCATTACATTTGTATATAAGGAAGAGGACAGGGCAGTGCTTATAAAGGCGCTGCCTTTGCCATTGGCGGATATCCAGATGGAGAAAAAGATTCCTGTGGGGAAAGAAGTATTATACCGTGTGGATTTCTTTAAGGAAGGGGAAGCGAAGGTATCATTCGGCGTACTGCCTGCGGTAAAAGAACCTGCCCCGTTCCTGACGCTCCTTGAAAATGCTATAGAAAGCGGAGACCGGAAAGCCGGGTATCCGTGGCTTTGTAATTACCTGAAA
>Ga0137297_11050_pt1 | contig 17138 bp, 11 predicted proteins | sample RamsorincwithD2O_FD_97191 | JGI IMG/M metagenome (GOLD analysis project Ga0137297, IMG submission 97191) | Mouse cecal microbial communities from Vienna, Austria - Mucin amended with D2O | ecosystem: Host-associated > Mammals > Digestive system > Large intestine > Cecum | place: Austria: Vienna... | reverse complement strand
ATCCTCCACTGCAAAGCATTTCGCCGCCTCAAACATAAGACTCAGGTCTTTCTGGCTCCGGAAGGAGACCACTACCGGACACGTCTGACCCACACCCTGGAGGTGGCCCAGATCGCCAGAACCATCGCCCGCTCCCTGCGGCTCAATGAGGATCTGACCGAGGCCATCGCCCTGGGTCATGACCTGGGCCATACACCCTTCGGGCATTCCGGGGAGCGGATCCTGGATGAGGTCTGTCTCGACGGCTTTGCCCATTACAAGCAGAGTGTACGGGTGGTGGAGGTTCTGGAAAATGACGGCAGGGGACTGAATCTGACAAAGGAGGTGCGGGACGGGATCCTGAATCACCGTACCAGCGGCCATCCCTCCACCTTGGAAGGGGGGATCGTGCGCTTCTCCGACAAGATTGCCTACATAAACCACGATATCGACGACGCTATCCGGGGCAGGATCTTCCGGGAGGAGGGACTTCCGGAGTGCTACACCAGTGTCCTGGGGCACAGTGTCAGGGAGCGGCTCAATACCATGATCCATGACATTATCTTAAACAGCATGGACCAGCCTGTGATCCGCATGTCACCAGGCATGGAGGAGGCCATGCAGGGCCTGCGCTCCTGGCTGTTCGAGCATGTGTATATGAACGAGATCCCCAAGGCAGAGGAGGGCAAGGCCCAGCAGATGATCGCCTCCTTGTACCGCTACTATATGGAACATGTGATTGAGCTGCCGGAGGAATATGTGCTTCTTATGGTTCAGAAGGGTGAGAAGAAGGAGCGGGTGGTCTGCGATTATATCGCGGGGATGAGCGACAGCTATGCCACATCCAAGTTCGTGGAACTGTTTGTGCCCAAATCGTGGAAATAACGGCTGCAGTTCACGGGACCAGGGAAAAGGACAGCCATATGGAAGGACAGGGGGAGGATCTGATTGTATTATCCGGAAGAAACCATAGAAGAAGTAAGAATGCGCAATGACATTGTGGATGTGATCTCAGGCTATGTGAAGCTGCAGAAAAAGGGCAGCAATTATTTCGGTCTCTGTCCCTTCCACAATGAGAAATCGCCTTCCTTTTCCGTATCTCCCCAGAAGCAGATGTATTACTGCTTCGGATGCGGTGCGGGGGGGAATGTAATCACTTTTGTGATGGAGTACGAGAATTATACCTTTCCGGAGGCGGTGAAAATGCTGGCTGACCGGGCCGGCATCAAACTGCCGGAGATAGAATATTCTAAGGAGGAGCGGGCGCGGGCAGATAAGCGGGCCACACTCCTGGAGATCAACAAGGCGGCGGCCAATTATTTCTACTATCAGCTGCGCCAGCCCCAGGGAAAGCTGGGATATGACTATCTGAAGAACAGGGCCTTGAGTGATGATACCATCCGCCGGTTTGGCCTGGGGTATTCCAACAAGACCAGTGATGATCTGTACCGGTATCTGCTGTCGAAGGGATACCCGGACAGTATCTTAAAGGACAGCGGTCTGGTGACTATGGAGGAGCGGGGAACCCATGACAAGTTCTGGAACAGGGTCATGTTCCCCATCATGGATGTCAACAGCCGGGTCGTCGGCTTCGGCGGCCGTGTCATGGGGGACGGAATGCCCAAATATCTCAATTCCCCGGAGACCCTGGTCTTTGACAAGAGCCGGAATCTTTATGGTTTGAATTATGCGCGGACAAGCCGGGAATCCTATATGCTGGTCTGTGAAGGCTATATGGATGTGATCGCCATGCACCAGGCAGGCTTTACCAATGCAGTGGCTTCCCTGGGAACGGCCTTTACGCCCCGGCACGCCATATTGCTGAAGCGCTATACTGACCAGGTGGTGCTGACTTACGACAGCGACAGTGCAGGCATCAAGGCGGCCCTGCGGGCGATCCCGATCCTGAAGGAGGCCGGGATCTCGGCCAAGGTGCTGTCCATGGAGCCATGGAAGGATCCGGATGAATTCATGAAAAACCTGGGTGCGGAGGCATTTCGCCAGCGGATCCGGGAGGCGAAGAACAGCTTCCTCTTCGAGATCCAGGTGTTAAAGCGGAGCTATGAGCTGGAGGATCCGGAGCAGAAGACGGCTTTTTACAATGCCGCCGCCAGGAAGCTTCTGGAATTTTCCGAGCCTCTGGAGCGGGATAATTACATCCAGGCTGTGGCCAGGGAGCATTATATTCCCTATGAGGATCTGCGGAGGCTGGTGAACCGCCTGGGCAGCAGGCCGGGAAACCAGACTGGCGGACAGTACGGCGGGCGGTCAGGAGCCGGAGCAGGCGCGGGCCAGTATGGGAGCCGGTCAGGAGTCGGAGCAGGCGCGGGCCAGTATGGAGACCATACAAGTACCGGGGAAGGCAATCAGTATGGCGGCAGGGCTGCTTCCGGTACAGATGACGACCAGTATGGGAACCAGTACGGTGCCAGCCGGGGGAGGGAAGCAGGAAACCGGCGGAAGAGGGAAAAGGATGAAGGGATCCGCCAGTCCCAGAGACTTCTGCTGACCTGGCTTATTGAGCGGCCGGAGCTTTTTGACAAGATCCGGGGGATTGTGGATGCGGACGATTTTGTGGAGCCTCTTTACCATGAGGTTGCCGGGATGGTATTCGACGCCCATGAGACCGGGAAGATAAATCCTGCCGGGATTCTGAATCATTTTATCAACGATGAAGAACAATACAAGGAGGTGGCGGCATTATTTCACGCCAGTCTGAAAGAATCCCTGAACAATGAGGAGCAGAAGAAAGCATTTTCCGAGACCGTATACCGGGTGCGAAAGAGCAGTCTGGACTACGCCAGCCGGAATGCCACGGATATCGGGCAGCTCCAGAAGATTATCAGGGAGCAGGCTGCGCTGAAGACGATGAAGATCACGATTGATTAGCATAAGTTTCCAAGGGAAAGGCGGATTAGACATGGAAGAGCATACGCAGACATTTGAGGATAAACTGGCATTGCTTCTGGAAGCTGCAGGGAAGAGACGGAATGTACTGGAGAACAGGGAGATCCTGGATGTGTTCCGGGGAGAGATCCTGGATCCGGAGAAGCTGGACAAAATCTACGATTTCCTGGAACGCAACCAGGTGGATGTGCTTCATGTAGGGGATGAAGAGGAGATCGATCCAGATATGTTCTCCGAGGAAGATCTGGGCGAGGAGGACAGGATCGATATGGAGAGTATCGATCTGTCAGCACCAGAGGGAGTAAGCGTGGGAGATCCGGTCCGTATGTATCTGAAGGAGATCGGGAAGGTTCCGCTTCTGTCCACAGAGGATGAGATCGAGCTGGCCAAACAGATCGAGCTGGGTGACCACGAAGCAGCCAAGCAGCTGGCGGAAGCCAACCTGCGGCTGGTAGTGAGCATTGCCAAGCGGTATGTGGGAAGAGGTATGCATTTTCTTGACCTGATCCAGGAGGGAAACTTAGGGCTGATCAAGGCAGTGGAGAAGTTCGATTACCGTAAGGGTTATAAGTTCAGCACCTACGCCACCTGGTGGATCCGTCAGGCCATCACCCGGTCTATCGCGGACCAGGCCAGGACGATCCGGATTCCGGTTCATATGGTGGAGACCATCAACCGTCTGATCCGTACCTCCAGACAGCTGGTGCAGGAACTGGGGCGGGAGCCTACGGTGGCTGAAATTGCCCAGAAGATGGATCTGCCGGTGAGCCGGGTACAGGAGATCCAGAAGATCGCCCAGGATCCGGTGTCCCTGGAGATGCCTATTGGGGAAGAAGAGGACAGCCATCTGGGGGATTTTTTGCCGGATGACCAGGTGGCGGTACCTGCGGAGCAGGCTGCCTATACCCTGCTGAGAGAGCAGTTGATGGAGACCCTGGATACATTAAGCGACCGGGAGCAGAAGGTGCTGCGGCTGCGTTTCGGGCTGGATGACGGAAGGAGCCGGACGCTGGAGGAGGTGGGACGGGAGTTTCACGTGACCAGGGAGCGGATCCGCCAGATCGAGGCCAAGGCTCTGCGCAAGCTGCGCCATCCCAGCCGGAGCAGGAAGCTGAAAGACTATCTGGATTAGCCGGAGACACACTCTGTGATCACGGAAGGTAATGATTCTGCATACTTACACATATAAATCGTTACTATTCACGGGGGGCATCTTCTTGTCCGGCTCTGCCGGACAAGAAGCATCGGGCGTCCGCCCGATGTGGAAAACTGGACGAAAACAGTCTTACAAGCGAGCTTGACGTCTGTTTTCGTCCAGTTTTCCCCGCCCCGTGAACTGTAACTATAAATCAGGAGTTTGAAGAATGAAGCTGTCAAAACGACTTGAAACGATAGTATCCATGGTTCCCTGTCTGGGGCCGGAGGCTTGTGTGGCTGACGTGGGCACCGACCATGGCTTTGTTCCTATACGGCTGGTGGAGCTGGGAGTCTGTGGACGTGCTCTGGCCATGGATGTACGGCCAGGGCCCCTGGAGCGTGCCAGGGAACATATCCGTCAGCATGGACTGGAAGGGCAGATCAGGACACGCCTGGGAAACGGCCTGGAAGCTTTGCAGCCTGGAGAGGCCCAGGCAGTGGTGATCGCCGGTATGGGCGGGGAGCTGATGCTGCGGATCCTGGAGGAGGGGGCCCATGTGCGGGAGCACATTGCCCACTGGATTCTGTCGCCCCAGTCGGAGCTGTCCCAGTTCCGCCATGGACTGGAGGGACTGGGACTGTCTATCCGGGACGAGGAGATGGTTCTGGAGGACGGTAAATATTATACGGTCATGAAAGTGACACCAGGAGCCATGAGTTATGGGCGGGAGTACCAGTACCGGTACGGGGATTGTCTGATCCGTAAAGCTTCCCTGGTACTGCAAAGCTTTCTGGAGAGGGAAATGTCCCAGAACCGGATGATTCGTCAGGGTCTGGAAGGTCAGGATGGGGAAGGGGCCAGAAGACGCCTTGGTGAGCTGGAGCAGGAGTACAGTGAGATGGAAGAAGCTTATGGCGCGATGGAGGAATGTGGCAACAGTTCAGGGGGTGTCTGAACTGTTACAGAATGTGACCAGAAGACTTGTACATGAATATCAAATGATGGAGGAAACATAGGATGCAATGCAGGAATTTGATCGGGAAGCTGGAGGAGCTGGCCCCCAGAAGGCTGGCCTGCGACTGGGACAATCCGGGACTGCTGGCCGGATGGGAGGATAGGGAGATTTATAGGGTGCTGGTGGCTCTGGATGCTACGGATGTGGTGGTGGAACAGGCGGTGAGAGAGCAGGCAGATCTGCTTCTGACCCATCATCCAATGATCTTTAAGCCCTTGAAACAGATCAATGACCAGAGTTTTACCGGACGAAGGCTTCTGGACCTGATCGGCCATGGGATCAGCTGCTATGCCATGCATACCAACTTTGATATCGCACCAGGCTGTATGGCAGATCTGGCGGCAGAGCGTCTGGGTCTTATAGACGGCGTGCCTCTGGAGGTGACCGGGGAGGAGGATGGAAAGCCGGTAGGGATCGGAAAGGTGGGACTTTTAAGAGAACCGGTGACGCTGAAGAAGCTGGCTCAACAGGTCAAAGAGGCTTTTGGAATTCCTTTTGTGACCGTATATGGTATGGAGACAGGAGAAGTGCCTGTGAGTCGTGTGGCAATATCACCGGGATCCGGGGGGAGTATGCTGCGGCATGGAATCGCCGCAGGCGCGCAGGTGCTGGTGACAGGGGATATCGGGCATCATGAGGGGATTGACGCGGTGGCAGACCATATGGCGGTGATTGACGCAGGGCATTATGGGCTGGAACACATCTTCATTCCATTTATAAAGGACTACCTGGAGCAGGTGTCCGGCGGGGAGCTGGAGGTGATCACGGCTGCGCCGGCATTTCCGGCGGTGACGGTGTAGGAAGAATACAAGCTGCAGCCTGGAGGCCGGAACATAAGAACTGCAGTCCGGACCGGTTCAAGTGCCGGCGGGCACGTTCCAGGATCAGGATGCCGGGGACACCGAAGGATTACAGAAACGACAGACAATAGGAGGAGAAGGATATGTTGATAACAGTGAATGGAAAGACAAAAGAGTATCCAAAGGATGTACTGCTGCTGGATGTGGCGAAGGATTTTCAGGAGGATTATCCCCACGAGATTCTGCTGGCCGTGGTCAATGGGAAGCTGCAGGAGCTTCATCAGAGAGTCGGCGGGGAGAGCCATGTGAGCTTCCTGACAGCAGCAGATAAGCCTGGCATGAAAACCTATCAGCGCAGTGCGCTTCTCATCATGCTGAAGGCATTTTATGATGTGGTCGGTGTGGAGAAGGTCTCCTATATCAAGGTGGATTTCTCTCTTGGAGACGGGCTGTTCATAGAGACCAGAGGGGAATTTGAACTGACAGAGGAGCTGGTGCAGACCGTCAAGGCCCGGATGCAGAGCCTTGTGAACGGGAAACTTCCCATTGAGAAGCGGAATATACATACTGACGAGGCCATCGAGCTTTTCCACAGGCACAAAATGTTTGATAAGGAGCGGCTGTTCCGGTACCGCCGGGTCTCACGGGTGAATATCTACAGCCTGGAAGGCTTTGAGGATTACTACTATGGATATATGGTTCATAATACGGGCTATATCCGCTACTTTGACCTGCAGTGCTACCAGGATGGAGCCCTTCTGCTTCTGCCCAGCCAGGAGCAGCCGGAGACCATCAGGCCGGTTCCCCATAGGGAGCGTATCTTCCAGGTTCTGCGGGAGGCAGGCCAATGGAGCCGGAAGCTGAAGGTTCCCACAGTAGGTTATCTCAACGAACAGATCGCTGCCGGGAAGATCAATGACCTGATTCTGGTCCAGGAGGCTCTGATGGAGAAGAAGCTGGGGGATATTGCCGAACAGATTGCAGAGATGCCGGAGAAGAAGCTGATCATGATCGCAGGCCCCTCTTCGTCAGGGAAAACTACCTTCTCTCACAGGCTTTCTGTCCAGCTGCGTGCCAAGGGTTTCAATCCCCATCCCATTGCTGTGGACAATTACTTTGTTAACCGCAGTAAAACACCCCGGGACGAGAAGGGGGATTATAATTATGAGTGTCTGGAAGCCATGGATGTAGAGCAGTTCAACAAGGATATGACTGCGCTGCTTGCCGGGGAGACCGTGGCTATGCCTACCTATAACTTCATTACCGGAGAACGGGAATACCGGGGCAACACCCTGACCCTGGGCAAGGAGGATATTCTGGTAATTGAGGGCATCCACTGTCTCAACGAGGCCTTGTCTTACAGCCTGCCCAAGGAAAATAAGTTCAAGATCTATATCAGTGCCCTGACCCAGCTGAATATCGACGGCCACAACCGGATCCCTACTACAGACGGACGTCTGATCCGCAGAATCGTGCGGGATTCCCGGACGCGGGGAGCTTCGGCCCAGCGGACCATCCAGATGTGGCCTTCCGTAAGACGGGGAGAGGAGGCCAATATCTTCCCGTTCCAGGAGGAGGCAGATGTGATCTTCAACTCAGCCCTGGTCTATGAGCTGGGATTTACCATAGATTTTTGTACAAACGCAAAAAGCGAAGACTTAAGTCTCCGCTTCTTTCATGCAGAAGATGGGAGTCGAACCCACAAGGTATTGCTACCACACGGACCTGAACCGTGCGCGTCTGCCAATTCCGCCACTTCTGCAAACCATCACCCGGTGAAAAACCCTCACCGAACTGACAAAGCCTATTATAATCAGTCTGTCAGGATTTGTCAATTGCTTTTTTCAATTTTCTTTAATTTTTTATTTTGTTTATATTTTATCAAATAATCAATCATTTCAAAACACTCCGGCTCCCCCCGACCATGACAAAGCCACAGCAAAACCTATGGCAACAGATGTCAAGCCAGCTTAAAGGAGAATTGGTAAGTATGAAATAAGACAATAATATAAACTCCAAAAAAGAAGTATCCCTGCCGGCCTCTGTGCTGCTATGTTCCCTGGTTTCCTTATTCTGTGGCGCCTCCAGTGGCACTGCGGGAACCGCTGGGGTAGCTCTGGTTTGAAAATTGCTTGATATTCGTCAATATGCCGAAAGCAGGTAAAAGTCAGACTCCAGTTCACTCTTTTTTTACGCTTCAGAGGCAGATAACCGGGGCTTTCCAGGATATTTCCAGCGATTTCATACCGGATTTTGTGCAGAATTTAATTTTCAAACACGCTCTAATACGGTTCAAAACAGAAAACATCCACGAGGATGAAGACCATGTAGACGCAAGCCAGCGTCTGGCCGCTGATCCGTCCAAACAGCTGGAAATATCCTGATCAGGACAACTGCCCTGCCCCTGAAATTGCCAGAGGCAAGGCAGCCTTACCAGTGCCACACGTCTTTCCCTTTGTCCGTAATAGTTCAGATTCCCCCCCGATCTGTTACGCCTGGATTACTGCTTTACTTCAATAAATCTTTACACCGTCTGCCCCCACGAAATGTCCGTCCCCCGTGGCTTCATTGCGTAACATCCGCCCCATGGTCCCGTCGGACACCGGATTGAAGTAAAACTCCTTTCCGTCAATCACCGCCCATCCGGTCACCATCCTGCCACAAGTTCCGTCGGATACCGGGTTCAGGTAATACAGATTCTGGTCTGTCGGGTCCGTGAACCATCCGGTCATCATATAACCATTCTCATCAAACCGGAACCAGTCATAACTGCGTGCGCCAGCCGTTGTATTGGCATAGGGATTGTACACAGCCGCCCACATATTCTGGTACATGGTTCCGGATGCATCGGTAAAGGTCCATCTGCCGTCTACCTGCTGGCTCCAGCTTCCCTTTACCATGTAAGAAGGCAGGGAGGGGCCTGCTGCTCCTGGGCCGCCGGCGCTGACTACACCGCCGCGGGAGCTGGTTCCGCCGCCTCCGCCTCCGCCACCTCCACCGCCTCCGGAGCTGGTTCCGCCGGAGGAACTGGAAGAGCTCTGCATGATCTCAACCTCCATCTCTGCTGTAAATCCCATATAATTGACCGTGATCTTCTGCATACCCAGGGTACTGGAATCCAGTCCCGTGCACATTTCTTCAATCAGGGGCACATAGTTGATTCCATGTTCCGAGCAGTAAGCAATCACCGGGATATCCAGGCTGTCAATCCGTCTTCCCTTTATCAGCCTATATTTCACACTCTGGTCAATAAAAATGCCTTCAAACCATTCACTGTCTCCTACAAACATCTGTACCCAGGACGGACTAAGTTCTTCTCCGCCCCGGGTATATCCGGCACCCAGGTGCTGAAAGGAAGAGGTCAGAATATTGGCCCGATGTCCTGGACTGTCCATCCATCCTTCAACTACATTCTTGGGACTTGCGAACCCGGCAGCAATATTTTCTCCTACTATTCCATACAACACTCCCTGCTCTTCCAGGACAGTGTAACAAGCTTCTCCATTGGGCCGGTCATGGGAATATTTCTTTTCCAGCTCCTTTTTCCGCACATGGACAGCCGCCTGCAAACCTGCACACATAGACAATGGCTTCAGCCCCTCTGCCATCCGTTCCTTGTTTGTAAGCTTCACCACTTCCCATTCCTCATCAGTACAAATCTCATCATGCTTATCCGGGCTGGGAATCACTTCAATCTCAATCTCCACAGTCTCCGGAATCTCACCGCCGCCCGCCTGGACCACCGTCTTTCCGGTAGTCTTTCCGGTGAAAACGCCTTCCTTACTGACAGAATACTTATCATTTTCTGTTTTCCAGTATCCGGGGACTGCCGGACGCATACAGATGCCCCGCTGGAAATCATTTTCCACCACTTGTAATGCCAGAGGATTGCCTACCACTACCCGGGGTGTCTCAGCATGGACCGAGTAGCCTTTTGGCACTGGATTTAACAGATAATACCGGAAAATACCTTCCCTCTTATTACATTCCTCCTCCAGTTCCTTCCAGGATTCATCCGGATAGTAATAGAAGTAATAGGCTTTTCCCTCTTCAAATCCATAGATCCAGCTATACCTGCTTGCAGATCCACTGTCCGTTCCGGGACATTTCCCCAGGAAACAGATATTTTCCAGTTCCCTGTTCCGGGTAAAGGCAGGGTTGTAACTTCCGTCCCCGATGGTCTGGACCGACTCCGGCAGGAAAAAGGTATCCCCCTTCTTTCCATTGGGATAACAGATGATCCTTGTCATATCCCTGCTGTAGAGAACATCATCCACTGCGCAGAAATAGGGGCTGTTCTGGTCCACGGAAATTTTCCGCAGATTGGGAAGGGACTGCAGATTCACGTTCCAGACAGTTCTGGACAAATCAATTTCCTCCAGATATGGATTTCCTGCAAAATGCAGATTCAGCATATCTGCCGGGACATGGTAGTTTTTATTTTTTCTTCCGCCAGGATAATATGCGGAGCCCACATTGTGATTGCTTCGCAGTACCCCATCTTCCACATGGAGTATGGTATTGCGTGAGTCTACCTGAATATCCTCCAGCTTCAGGGAATCATCAAACATATCGTAGGCCGTCTGATACAAACCACACCCAATCTCCAGTCTTCTGAGATTTTTCATGTCTGCAAATGCCCGTTTTCTGACGTATTTCACGGAATCCGGAATGACAATCTCCTCCACGGCCTCATTTCCCTCAAAAGCGTTCTCACCAACGGTCTCAATTCCGTCCGGAATCGCCACCCGCTTTTCTGCCCCTGTGTACTTCACCAGGGTCGTTCCGTCTGTCTCAAAATCCGCACTTCTGCCAATCACCGCCACCCCATATACGGAAAAGCCGGATGCCATGCAGGAAACCCTATGCTTTCCGGAAGTTTCGGTCTCCATGATTTCCAGTTTATCCAGACTGGGCGGGCCTGCGCCAGGTGCTTCTGTGTCTATTGAATCTGTATCTATGGGATCCATGCCTGCTGTGTCTGTATCTGTTGTGCCTGCCAAACCATTGTCCGTCTGTACTGCATCCACCAGTTCCGCAGTTTCCGCAATATGGAAGATCTCCATCCGGCTGGTACTCCTGCCCCCATACAGACGTGACAGATCAAAGATGACCTGCACCGAACCTGCCTCCGGCTGATATTCTTCCCCGTCCTGGAAAAAGGTAATATCAAAAGCAAATACTTCTGTGAGAATCTCCCCGGAATCTTTCAGAATCCGGTCTGCCATCTGGTCATTCCCAGGATGTCCGGCCTGACAGATCTGCACCTGAATATCCTCCGGGAGTACTCCCGGCTCTGCCGTAAGAATCACAGAAACCCCGGATTCATCCAGATACTTATGGTAAAATCCTTTTGTGGCATTGCTGGCTGTAGCCAGGTTCTCTTCCGGAAGTTCCTGGTCCGGCAGTTCATCCGAGTCCTGCCGGTCATCGGTATCCGGCATATTGCTGCCGGTTGCCAGATCATTGTACAGATCTCCCTCTTTTTCCCATTCCGGGATATCCTCATCGTCCTCATGGGCTTCGCTTGGGGTTGCTGGCTGGCTATACTGGCCGCCTATGCTTCCCCAGGCTTGGATCGGAACTGATGGGATAGGGGGAAAAGATGCTGTCAACATGCAGGCACATAAAAGCCATGCGGTGTGTTCTTTGAGTTTCCTTCTCATTGGGTTCCTCCTGGTTAATATTTTATTGTATATCTGCCAATATCTTTTCTTGAAATACAGATAATCTTATGAAGTATCAAGTTTTTCCTTGAAACTGCATAAAATCATGCCTATTCTGCTATAGTACAGACAGTTATGAATTCCAATTTACACAAAATTGATAACAATATATGGCAAATACCTCTAATGAGCATTATTTGTTCTTTCTTCCCACATTCCTTCCTGATTCACATAATAGTTATCAACCCAGACATTTGTCATCAATGCTCCTTTAGTGTCATCAGATATTTCATTGAAATAATACCATTTTCTCTCCCCCGCATTAATCTCTGGACTGGTATTCCAACAATCGAAACAGCCGATCCTCATCTGCCACCTGACAAGCCTCGTAAATGGTTTTTAAAATAGCTTCTCTCCTATCTCTTTCCGCCTTTTCCTGCTCCAGTTGCTGTTTCATTCATGCAATGATTCTTCTCCGGTAAATTCATATCCTTTTTCCAGGGTCAGAATCGCATTCTCATAATCACCCAATCCCACATAAGCTTCTGCCATTTTCTGATAGCTCTCCGCCTGCCTGGTGTCAATCTCTATGGCCTTTCCAAATGCCAATATGGCGGCGTCATAGTCCTGCTCCAGCAGATAACGGTTACCCAGATCCATCTGTTCAGCAAATTGGTTTTGCAAATTTCTCTGCTTTATGGCCGGAATCAAAACTGCTGCAGTTTGAATTCCATAAACAGTAACCGATTAGTCCAGTTTCTTCTTAGCCCCTGAAACCCCAACTGTTCTACCTCCCGGCTTCTTTGTTGTAAATGTGATACCATCCTCATCTGCTATCACATGATGCCCGTCCTCTTCCACTCTGATAATCTCGTATACTCCATAATTCACTTTATAATGAATCGTATGTTCTCTAAATCTTCCCTCAATATCCGTAAAGGTGGAATACTCTGTGAATTCCCCATCTGCATACCCATCACGATAGTTTCCGCTTTTCACCTGATATTCTTCTCCCTCTGCCTGAAAAGGAGATGCATTCCAGCAAGTAGAAACCTGCTCTCCTGGTCCGTTAGGATAATCATCTTCCCATCGCCCCGTAAACCGGGTTTTAGTGTTTGATATGTATCCATGATTTCCTGCTCTTGTGTACCAGCTTCCCTTCCCCTGCCGTATTCCATCCTTAAGTTCTCCCCAGTACACACCACCTTCATAAATCCCCATAGCCTGTCCCTGATTTTCCGGATAAAACACTGGCAACTTATTTTCCTGCATATTTTCTCGTATAAATTGTTTGTACTCATCACTCACCATAATCTCAAACAGACTATCCTCATCGGAACCTTGGCAGGTTTCATAAATGAACTTTAAAAAGGCCTCCCGTTTATCTCTTTCCGCTTTTTCCTCTTCCAGCTGTACCTTCCACTCATTCAGTGATTCTTCTCCTGTAAATTCATATCCCTTCTCCAAAGTCAGAATCGCATTCCCATAATCACCCAGTCCCACATAAGCTTCCGCCATTTTCCGATAGCTTTCCGCCTGCCTGGGGTCAATTTCGATCGCTTTGCCAAATGCCAATACGGCGGCCTCATAATCCTGCTCCAGCAGGTAACGGTTACCTAAGTCCATCTGCTCGGCAAAACGCTTCTCCAGATTTTTCTGTTTAATGGCCGGTATCGCAATGGCAGCTACAATCCCTGCCAAAATCAGAACCAGTACGGCCACTGCCGCAATCATCCATTTCTTCTTTTTCATTCCCAACCTCCCGATTATTCCAAGGAAATCCTATAGACACCTTCGCATTCCGTAGTTTCCTTGTCCCTCAGTTCCAATAGATTCCCGGTAATTATCGGCTCCATACGATCTGCGTCCTCTATTCGAATGCTGCCAATCTCTTCCCCATCCAAATTTCTCACCACAAATCCATCCGCATCCAATTCACAGATAACCGCAGCATGCTCAACGGAGTATTCTTTTCGTGGGTACAACTTCTCTGCTTCTATATGCCAGTACCTCCAATCCTCCCCCAGCTTTTGACGCTCAACCAGATTGCCAGACCAGTCATATAGCTCCGCATAGGCACAGCCGTCGATCTCTCCCATAGCCACCCGATATATATCTGTGATTACCTCACCAGCATTATATTGAGCTTCCTGGTCACTGTTTCCATAACAGTATTTGATGCGCATATATCCGTTCTCTGTCATCCATATGGCATCCGAATAACCAGATGCGATAATGTCTCCATCCTGATTCATGAGTACATCCACACAGTCTGCCCCCTTGGCATACTCAACTCCAGCCATAAAATAGTTTCTTTCCGGATTATACTGGAACACTCCTGCTCGGATCTGGTTTGTAATTAGATGTACTTGTCCTTCTGTAGATGATCCGCCTTCGGTCGGCTCCTCATAAAAATCCCCATCGTCTCTCCATCCGCTTTCCATTTCCCATTCCTTTTCCCATTCTTCCTCTGCATCTTCCCAGTGCTCCCAATAACCTTTCATTGCATACCATACTCCGAAATGACCTTCTCCAGGTGAATCCTCTATAAAAGCAAGACCATGCTCATCATAAGCAATTACAGCCTCACCATCTTTTTCGCCGATGATTTCAGGAACTCCGTAATTTACTTTATAATGAAAGGTTGATGAAAATGTGTCCCCATTGTCGATATCTGTAGATATATCAGTCATTTCTCCATCCGCATAGCCATCCCGGTAATTTCCCTTAACAACACTATAAAATGATACTGGCTCATCTGGAAATGAATAAGTACCCCATTGTCTATTCACTTCTTCCCCTTCTCCATTGGGATAATCATCCGCCCACTGTCCGGTAAAGATATACCGTTCATTCGCCCATTCCCGGACATACCATCTTCCTTTTCCACTTCTCACCCCATCTACTAGGCCGCCAAAATACACACCTGCATTGTAGATACCCATAGCGGTGCCATTCCGGTCCGGATAAAACAACGGCAATTCCATTTCCGCTTTCATCTGGTGATACTCATCGCTTCCCATAATCTCATATATCTGGTCCTCATCTTCCGCCTGACAAGCTTTATGAAGCCTTTCCAGCAGCACATTCCACCGCTCTTTCATCTGCCATTCTGTCTCCAGCCGCTCTTTCTCCTCTTTCAGAGACTCTTCCCCCGTAGCTTCATATCCTTTCTCCAATGTCAGAATCGCGTTCTCGTAATCCCCCAGTCCCACATAAGCTTCCGCCATTTTCTGATAGCTCTCCGCCTGTCTGGGATCAATCTCTATGGCCTTTCCAAATGCCAGCACAGCCGCCTCATAATCCTGCTCCAGTAAGTACCGGTTACCTAAATCCATCTGTTCTGCATACTGTCTCTGCATACTTCTTTCCTTTATAGCCGGAATCAGGACCGCCGCCAGCACACCGGCCAAAACCAGTACCAGCAACGCTGCCACTGCCATAATTTTCCCCTTCTTATTCATACCATCCCCCCTCTAACCTAAATTTTCGTAATCGTTCAGACTTTTTTTGAACCGTTAGGCACTTAACAACAATTTCTTGCGCAAAATGGCAAAATTTAAGTTCTGGCTTGTCCAGGTTAGGAATTTTATGCAACCAAACCCTTTTTTCCTGACCGCGCGTATAAGATCCCAAAAGCTAATATTTCCTCTTCAAATACTCCTGCATCCGCTTCTTCCCATACACGCCGCGAATCACAAAAATAACCGTGGAAACCACAGCTGCAACCAGGCACCCGATTCCTCCCACAAAAATTGTCTCTCCCATGGTCATCTGTCTTCCCTCCCTCAGTCAAGCCAGTGTCCGGCCTTTACATCCTCCATCAGAACCTGAAGAACCTGCATTTCCTCATCGGTCTCCTTCTGGGTCTCGTAAAGTGTCACAGCCTGCTCATAATACTCTGCCATCCTATGATAATCCCGCTGGGCATTTTCCCGGGTCTGCTGCACATCTGCCTCAAAAAAGGCCAGCCGTTTGTAGGTTTCATAGCGTCCTGGATAGCGTTCCAGCAGATCCTTAAGAATCTCCTCAGCCTCCTCGAATTCCCCAAGCTGCTGATGCAGCACCGACAGATTATACCACATCTGGTAGGTAGAATATCCCCGCTCCATCAGTCCCTGGAATTTCAGCAGCGCTTTCTCATATTCTCCCTGGCGAGTATAGGCATCCGCCAGCCGCTCTGTGATCTGGAAGCTGCCGCGCTCCCCAGATGCCTGCTCCCAGGTCTCTAGAAACTGGACCTCCTCATCCAAATATCCTGGCCCCAGCATCTGGTATCCACGGTCCGCCAGCAGCACACAGCGTCTCCGGATATGACTGTCCTCTGTGATATTCAGCGTATTCTGGAACAATTCCACTGCTTCCTGATACATCCCCCTCACATGTGCCAGTTCGCCCTGCACCAGATAGATGGAATCCTGCCCAATCCCCAGAGATACAGCCTTTTCCAGCATCTGCTCCGCCTGGTCCAGATTGCCGGACTTTGCCAGGGCGATACTGTAATCTCGGTAGTAGAGACTATAGTCTGTATTATATTCCAGAGCAGACGAAAAGCATGATAAGGCATTAGCCAGATCATCCTCCTCATAATAAGCATTTCCCATTATATAAAACACATTGCCCAGTACCGTCTTGTCCGACTTTGAACGTACCTCATAAGGCGGACTGTTGAGTATCTCTTTTCCATACCGGATACAGCCCTCATAATCTGCCATAATATACAGCTTCTGCAATTCCTTTTCGTAAGAATCAATACGGGCAGGCATCTGCCTCCTGGCAGCTTCTATATAATCCTGGGCGGCATCAAAATTCTCTGCTTCCAGGTAATCCTCTGCCAGCTGTATCTCATGGTTGTAAGCACTGTTCTGCTCCCGGCTGATGGTGGAAATTCCGGTCAAAAGCAGCAGTGCCGAGACAGCATACATGCCTGCCACACATGCTCCCCCTATACGCCGCCTCCTCCTGTATCCCCGGTATACCGAATCCAGTTCCTGGATATTCTCCAGAGCATGGAGCAGTTCCATGCCGTTCTGGTAACGGTTTTCCGGGAACAGCTCCATCATCTTCTCAATGATCAGTGCAAAGCCTTCACTGATCTGAATCCCACACCGGGAAATGGGAACAATCTGTTCGAAATCATCTGTCGGAGCCTGCCCGGTCAGAAGATGGTATAAGGTAGCTCCAAGACTGTAGATGTCGGACCGTTCATCCACGCCGCGGCCTACCAGTTGGGTAATCCGCTTTGTGTGGCGGTCTGGACTGAAAGATGGCTGGTCAGCAACAAGGGTAGGTTCTGGCGAAACAAGCTTTGTTACTCTCTGAGATTCAGATTCGCCAGACCCGCCCATATTCCCAGCTTCCTCCGAAACCAGCTTCGTCTGGCGTATACTCGCAGGCTTTATACCCGCTTCCGGGCTGGTTCCCGTCACAGAACAATACATTTCATAATTCCAGTACTGTTCGGGCGGAGAATATCCGCCACTGACACCAATGGATGTCCTCATTCCAGCATCAAATGCCAGAGACACATTGAAATCAATCAGGCATATATCCCGATTAGGCCTCAGCATAATATTGGCTGGTTTTATATCGCTGTGTACGATTGCCGGATTCTGGCTGTGAAGGTAAGCCAG
>Ga0137297_11048_pt1 | contig 17155 bp, 14 predicted proteins | sample RamsorincwithD2O_FD_97191 | JGI IMG/M metagenome (GOLD analysis project Ga0137297, IMG submission 97191) | Mouse cecal microbial communities from Vienna, Austria - Mucin amended with D2O | ecosystem: Host-associated > Mammals > Digestive system > Large intestine > Cecum | place: Austria: Vienna... | reverse complement strand
TATACTTTGGTTATTTGCCAGTACCCTAATGAGATCATCTTGCAATCCAGGGGCATTAGCGACTAAAGATGAAACTGAAACGGCTTTATATATGTTGGTTTCCTGAGCTTTTTGTAACCATACGGCCGTATTATTCCTTATAGAATCTTCAACCAAACCAACAGCCTGAAGGCCATTTGCTGTTATTTCAGATTGTGACATGTTTCCATGATCACTTGAAGGACCTCCATGTCCGAAGTCATCTCTATCGTCATATGGATAATCATCATCGTAAGGGTAGTTATCATTCCCAAATAAATCATCCCATTCATCACGAGTATAATTTCCATCGGGGGTGACAATGATTTCAGGAAGCATAATCGAATCTTGCTCCCAATCGCAATAATCATAAGAGCCCCCCGTTTCATAATTTAATTGGAGTATATTATCATTTACTAAATCTATATCTTTCATCTTACTGATATGTATTAAGTATAATTTATGCAAATTTAGTAAAAAAATGAAATAGTATTTGACTGAATATGAACAGACTTATGACACCAAGACTGGAGGAAGCCTTCAAGGACTTCCTCCTTTACTTCCAGGACGGCAAGGGCACAAGGATGAAAGATGTAAACAAGGAGTTTCTTCTCGGCTTCATAGACTTCCTTCGCAACGATTATCGCACACCGCAAGGAAAACCGATTGCCTCATATACCCAGCGTAGCTATTTCGGCATCTTCAACTCCGCACTCAACGCCGCTGTGCAGGCCGATGTCATACCAGACAATCCTGTCAACCGGCTGACACCGCAGGAACGCATCAAGGCACCGGAAAGCAAGAGGGAATACCTGTCAATCGACGAAATCAGGACGCTTATAGCCACGGAGTGTTCACATGAAATTGTCAAGCGCGCCTTCATGTTCTCATGCTACTGCGGTCTGCGCTTGAGCGATGTGTATGCACTCAAATGGAAAGACCTTGTGCGTGACGGTGACATCTGGCGAGTAGGAATCGTCATGAAGAAGACCGCGACACCGAACTATCTACCACTTTCAAAGCAGGCGACGGCATGGATGCCGGAGCGAGGCGAGGCCGCCGACAGCGACAATGTTTTTGCACGGCTGCCTAAAGGACAATATCTGAATGACCTTATAAAAGCATGGGAGAAGAAAGCCGGACTGTCAAAGCATGTTACGTTCCATTGTGCGAGACGTTATAGTTTGTCTTTACGTTTGAAAATGATTAGTTTGCAGATATTTCCTTCTTGATGGGTAACGATTTAGAAACGAGCGAGGTTCTGTATTCTGCCTTGTTTTGCACTATATCAAAAGAACGCTTTTTCTGATTGCAAAGATACACATTTCCCGAAAATCGGACAATCTATATCTTTGAAATTCTATGTACTATGAGCAAAAACGTTTTTTTAGGTCTTCTATTTGTTCAAATATGTGCAGGAACATCCATAATACGAAATAAAAGCACTAACTTTGCAGGGAAAGATTATTAACCAACTAATTCAAAAGAATTGGTTTTAAACCATAGCTTAGAATGGCACTATCATTGTCTGCAGAACAAAAAAATTTAAGATCGTTATTCATAAACGATGACAGATATATCGTCCCTTCTTTTCAACGGCCCTATAGGTGGACTAAAAATGAGGTTAAACAACTATTTGATGATATCACACAGGCATTTAGTTCAAATGAAGACTATTTTGTCGGTAATATCGTAATTGCTCGCGGAAATGATGATAGATCAAAACCCCAGATTATTGATGGACAGCAGCGCATTTTGACATTATGGATGTACTTAAAAGTTCTGGCAATTCTTACAAATGTTTCGCGACTTGATGAAATGCTATCCATAAGAGATTGGGAAGATGAAAAGGTTCTTTCCAAAATATATTCTTTAGTTTTCGAAGAAGCAGATCAGTCTGGTATCGAAGAAGTCTTAGTTTGGGATAAGGAAGATTTTAAAACAAGAACAAAAGGGCTACCTAAACTCGGTCTAATCCAATCAAATGCTGTATATATATATAAATGGATGCAAGAATATTTTGACAGATTGGATAATACCAAACAGACAGAATTTTGGAAATATTTTATTGACAGAATATACTTATTGCCGATAGCTTTAGATGGTAAAGATATGGCTGAGGCGACATCCCGTGCGCTAACAATCTTTGAAACAATTAATAATAGAGGGTTAGACTTAGCTGATGCAGATATCTTAAAGGCAAAACTTTATGAAATGGCTACTAGCGTGAAAGAAGGTAATGTTTTCATTGACCAATGGAAGTGCTTTAGTCAAAAGTGTATAGAATTAAGTGTTCCTGTAAATGATGTATTTAGATACTATTTAAGAATCATACGGGCAAAGAACAATCAGACAACTTCAGAACCCAATCTAAGAAATTTCTTTTTGAAAAATGAGATTTCTCCATTCAAGACGAAGGAATGGAAAAGTATTATGGCAGAATTAAATTTAATCGGTGATACTTTGGAAAGCATAGACTCGTTAAAGAGTTCATCGGTAAAGATGGCACTTTTGTATCAGGTTTTACAAGAGCATTCAAGTGCCATTCCTTTATCTGCCATGGTTGTATATATATATTCCATCATGGAATCAAATAATAAACTGGAAGAAAAGGGGGTTGTACGATTTTTAGAAATACTCATAAAAATATGTTACACCTATGACCTATCTCAGGATATAAAGTATAAAATCTTTGATATAAATGCTCGGGTAATGAATAATAGACCATTAGTATATCAAGCTAGTGGAATTACAGAAGAATTCTTTGACGAAAGGCGTCGTCTAAGAAATGGATTAGTTATGCTTTATCATTATCTTATTGAAAATAACTGGAAGAAATTTCCTATCGATTCTCTTGTACGAGTAGAACGCATCGTCCGTCAAAATGACACCATAGCACATCCTGATTGGCCGAAAGACAACATTGATAAGGAGATTGAAAGTATGGCTAATTTCTCAATCATTGATTTTTCTAAAAGCTATAAATCTTTGCAAGAAAGAAGCCATGCATATAATTCATCCAGTCTAACTTCTGTCTCTGGCATTCTAAAGGGTAAAACATATTATTCATATAATGATTTTACATATCGAAAGAATGATATGCAAACTGTTCTTACAAAATTTTTAACTCAATCTGAAAGTGAAAAGAATTACAATATCAAATTTTAAGGGGATAAAATCTCTAAAAGATTTGTGTTTATATAAGAGTCTCCAAGGTGGTGGTGAAAAAGAAGTAAATCTTTTGCTGTATGCTGAAAATGGAGGTGGCAAGACTTCTATTTCTGAGGCTATCAGATTAGTTTCTTTTGCAAATGTTATTGAGAATGAAGTGATAGGTGCTAATATTGTAGATGAAGAACGAGAAGCAGCTAAAAGAGATTGGCTAACGGAATATCTACATGATAAGTCTACAGAATCATTTGAGATAGAAATTGATGGGTTTAAATTTTCATCAATTAACGCAGAAGTATTAGCTAATGCCAATATTTCTGTACTGGACAGAACCCAACTTGTTCCTTCTTCTAAAATTGATATTAAACAGATTATAAGTAGGACACATTTTGAGGGTATAAGTTCATATGAAGAGTTATTTTCACCAGTAGCAATTGAATTGGTTTTAAGCGAAGTTAATGCTATGCTTAAAGAAGAATTTAGAGAAAACATTAAGGTCGTAAGAGTTGAAACTGTTGAAAGTATCGTTGGGATAAAAGGAATACATGATGGCATTATCACAGAAAATATTGATAGCAAACTAAATGAATCAAATCAAAATTTAATCAAGATCTTAATCTTTATCAATTACTTAACCTTGTTGCCACCCACACAAGATGGTACCAAACGTTTCGTTGTATTGGATGATATAATGTCAAGCCTTGATTTGGCAAATCGTATTATTTTAGCCCGCATTATCATTAAATTAGGTAATGATTATCAGTTATTGGTAATGACACACAATGTGGGATTCTATAATATGATTAAACATCTTGCTGCAAGTAATAACGTATGTGAAAACTGGATTTTTTCATCGTTGTATACGTATGATGAGAATCATATACCATATTCAGTGGATAATGAAGATACGGTTGATGAATTGTTAAAAAAACATGGTGGAGTTATTCTTCCCACAAATGGAGATGCCGTGAATGCTATGCGTAAAAAATTTGAGAATTTATTGCATGAGTTTGGCAAGATTCTAATTCTTGGAATACAAGAAGAAACTTCTGATTTAATTGATAAAATAAGTATGAATAATAGCAACTTATATTGTTATGTAGAAGGGAATAATATTTTAACTCATTTTGACCTAATTAAAAATATTTCCACTTTAACGAATTGCTGTCCAGCATCGCAATTAAAATCAAGGATTAATAATGTTTTTCAAAAATATAATAACAATAATATGTTCCCATGGATTTCTGAGACGGTACAGCACCTTCGTACTTATCAAAAAGTTATTTTACATCAAGGGTCCCATGATCAATGTGGAACACTACCAGCTATTTCTTCAAAAGAAATTACAATAACATTAGATCTAATGAAGAAACTTGAGAAAATAACAAATAGGAGTTCGACAAGTTATCCGTATTTTATTTGATACATAGTGCAAGATAAATAAAACCTTACAAAATAAGTCGCTTATATTGTAATTTCATTGGATGACATTACATCGGTTTTATTATTGACTCAATGAATGATATTTCTTCATTGGACAAATGGTATTTGGTATAAAGTTGTTGGTCTATGTCAGTAACAGATTTTGTCCAATCAATATCGCTCTCTGAGGTAAAATCTTGAAGAGGAACAAATTGGAATACATCACGTGCATTGTCTTGTGTTTTCTTTTTTATCGAAACAAGATATCTAAAGAAACGAGAATAGATGTACTTAATAATAGCATTACAAGAAAAAACATCAAGCCTCATAGATTCTTGATTGTATCCAACAACTAAGTATGTGTAGGAACAAACGCTCATAGGTTCCCCATAGAAAGGGCGTCCCAAAACAATTGCATCTGTACCAGAACCACCTACCTTAGGGATAAAAACTTTATGCAAGGCGATAGCTTGATTATTTCGTGGAACTTCAGATGGTTTTATCCAGCCATAACCAGCATCTGAAAGTTTCTTATTAACATATAGTTTAATTGGATGATCATCATCGGCTTGAGATATGAAGCCAGTCCAATTAGAACCCAATAAATTGTCATTGTCAAAAAAGTGTTTAGGGCTGACCATATCACGGAAAGTAGAGGAATTAAAATAATTGCCTTCCATCTCCATAATTTTTGCAACAATACTGTTTGCCTGTGCATCGCGTATTACAATCCCTGCACCCAAACCATTCAAATAGGTACAAGATGTGTGTGCTTTTAAATTCTGGTCGTATAATTTGTACCTACATTTACCTTCAAAATCTCTGTCAAATAAGAAATAACAAATACCTCCTTTTATCTCAACACCAGTAAAACAAGAAGATGATGTTAGAAAGTCAGTTAAAGATACAAATCGGTTAGAATTTAGAAGTTCGTCCACCCAATCACTTGATATACCTTGCCCAACTTTAGTCATCCATCTGCTTGGCATTATCAAAGAGACATAACTTGTGGTTACTTTTCTTGCTATGTCGAAGAAATAAGGATAAATTGCAGTAGCGAAAGCTGCATTAGAAACCGTTTTCTCGGAGGCTCTTAAATCTTGATATGGTGGATTCCCCACTATCGCATTGAATTTCATATTCTTTATACCTGTTCTATTGGAAACAAATTTCTCTACCTGCTTGATGAAATGTTCCGGTTTATTTTTGATTTGATTGATTAAGTCCTCAAAGTATCGGGTGTTCACTTTCGCTTTGCGGAAACCGATAAGTGTGCGTTTGGTGATGCTCTTAGCCATCGGAGTCTTGCAGATGACAAAGATGTTTTCTGCCACTACCTTATCCCAGATGCGCTGTTCATCCTCTATGCTCGACACCGAAAACAAAGAGTTCTTAACCCGTGTGCGGTAAATGCTGTACGCCATGTAAAGAGGATACAAGCCGGACTTGGAGTTGATTTCAAGAATACGGGAGTCCTCCGCAAACACATTGGCGGTCACCTCGCCATGATCAATGAAACGAGGGTCGGACAAGGTGGTTTCATAGTCCTTTTCAAAAAAGTTATAACCGCCTAAACAATCCCCAAGGTGCATATTCACCACACGCCAAGGGGTAAGCACCGTTTCTTTGTCGGGATTGCGGAACGTGCTGAATATATCCGTGATACGTTCAATGCGTTCCTCCACGCTCAGTTTGTCCGCAGCACGAGCCATGACACGAATGCGCTTGCCTGCCGCACAAAATATTTCCGGATCATAGTATTTCTTGATGCTGTTGAACTTCTGCCTGGTCACGCCCTTGGGCATGAATTCCTCCCACGATTGCGGATCGATGAGCGAAGCGAAATTGTCAATCGTTATTTCCTGTGATTCGTCCTGTAGTTCCGCGCCATAAATCAACAATGGCATACGGATGGAGATACCCCTAAGAATGGAAATGGCGGCCTCGCGGTTCTCCTTTTTCTTCTTCAGTTCCGCGAGACGTTGCTTTTCTTCCTCCGTCAAGGGTTGCTTGTCCTTGCCCTTCTTCTTGGATTTCTTTTCAAGGTCTTCCAATTCCTCGTATTGTTCGTCCGTCAGTCCCTGATTGTTGATGTCCACCTGATTGGTCTTGGGCATGGCCTTCGTCTGACCGATAATCTTCTTGAGGTCGTCAAACTCCTGCAATTCCAAGTCGTTTAGCTTCATCAACTCGTCATTATACAGGCTCTTGTCCTCGAAGCCGTTACGGACTACCCGCTCCACATACACCTTTTTGAGCTGCTCCAGCATCCGCGGCACATCGAACTGTTTCATCTTTGAGCCTTCGATGGAGATAATCGGACAGAAGTTCAGGAACTCGCCCATAATCTTGCGGTCGTTGCCGCTGGTCTTTCCGGCCTTTGCCGAAATCTTTGCCGTTTCTGCAATAACTTTCAATGTGCGGTCGGGAGCGAAGTCAAACACATAGCATTGCTCTTTGACACGGCCGTTGATGGTGGCAGGCGTCTGCACACGGAAGATGGTCTGCATATAACTTGATGCAGCGGTATTATAAGAGCCGGACAGCATAAATACACCCGTCCACGCCTTGACACTTACGCCCGTTGTCAAACGGCCGCATGACAAGGTGATTGTTCGTGTGGAATCCGGGTCTTTGCCTATCGCTTCCTCTACCGCCTTCAGTGCATCCTTGCTCTCTTCATCCTCGTCACCTTCTCCCGCTACATTCACCACTTTGAAATGCTGGAACACGGGATGTGATTGCAGCAAAGCACTCATCGCACGAGCCTCCTTCACACCTGGCAACATCCACAGCGTATGCCGGAAGATGTTGCGGTACTCGTCATTGGCAAAAGGATAGCAGCTCTCCTTGTCCTCTTCGGTCAGGAGGTTAAGGAAGGCACGGACATCCTTTTCGTGGACAAATGTGCCGCTGTCGTTTACGCGGAAGAACTCGCGGAAGTTAAAGGCCACATCCTCATCCACGAACTCATGGAGCAAGCGTCCGAGGTCGTAGGTGTAGATGTTCATCTTGGGCAGTGAGGCGTAGGGATTTGGATCGCCAAAATGCGTCATGTCCCATGAAGCCTTTGCCCGTTGTTCCATCACATAGTCCCACGTGTAGATTTCCTCATCCTTGAAATCATCCAACAGGTTGAACGGTGTACCCGAAAGGCGCAGGATTTTAGTCTTATCCTTGGTCAACTCCTGCATTACAGCCTTGCCCAGTTCCGTCTGCGTCCCTTCGTGCGCCTCGTCCACGATGATGCAATCCCAAGCGGTGGCAAACACTTCATTGTTCTTGTCGAAGTTGCCACCCACAAGTTCAGAACCGCGCAAATCCTGCATGGAAGCGAAATAGACATATTGGCATTTGCCCTGTTTTGCTCTCGCTTCAAGTGAAGCATGACTGTCACCATTGTTCTTTGAGCCATACGCAAAGCCGGGACTGTCATAGAATATCTTGCCGAAATCCTCGAACCAACCGCTGTCCACTACCGGGCGATGGGTAAGGATGAGCGTTCGCCCGAAGTCCATGTCCTTCACCACTTGCAAAGCCGACAAGGTTTTGCCAAAACGCATCTTGGCATTCCACAACATCTGATTGCCTTTCTTGAACTGCTTTTTGGTCTTCTCAATGGCCTCGCGCTGTTCAGGACGGAACGCAATCGGGCTTTGGGCATGTGATACTTCCGCAGAAGATAAAGATTCCCGACCTTCCTTTACCGCTGCTATCGCCCGTTTGACCGTTTCAAGGTCAGTGATGAACCACTCATTGGCCTTGTTCTCGGTATCAAAGACCTTTTTCCTGATGCCGGAACGCTCCAGGACGTTATGTACTTCCTTGTCATTAAAAGAACACAAACCATTCCTACTATTGTGTATCGTCAGTTCCGTATAGAGTAGGTCGTATGCGATACCTGCCGTCTGCGTATATTGGTTGATGCGCTTCTTGGCGGATTCGTTGAGTGCCTTACTGTTGGGCGCAAGACCAAACACATTGTCATTATCACAGGTGGCCTCGCCCACCTTTAAGCAGCCTTTGTGCGCTGCATCGTTGATGCGGAACACATATATCAGTTTCAGTTTTAGTGAAGATGTGAATTTCATACTGCACTATTTTATGAGGTCGATAAATCGGATTCGTTTTCCCATCTTTCCCGTTTCGGGATCCTTTGCCCGCCAGTCCTTAATGAGGCAATAGGTGCCGTTGTGCCTGCGTATGTCATCTTTCGCACAACCTTCGCATTGGCTGACTTCCTCCCTCGTTCCGAACAGTTCATACACAAGTGTTCGCCGCTCACCGCAACTGTTCGGTACAACACCCTTCAGCCCGTCCATCTGCCACACGTTCCATGATATGATGTAGGCGATGTAGTTGATGGATTTGAGCAATGGCCGTTTTCCAAACTTCTGCTGGTAGTATTCGATAAAGGTGATGAGCATCGCTTCACGGGCAATCAGCAAATTGTCTCCCTGCCACTCGTAGGCGTATGTGCTCTTGTAGGCTTCCTGTGCCCACTCCAGCCATTCGCCGGAGGTTTCCGTATTCTCACCTACGACCCGCAGTTTGCGGTCAAGCAAACCTATGCGTTGCTCTAAGGGAATGGCCTCTCCGGTTGTGGTATCATAGCGGCTGACGATGTAGGGAGCCTCTCCGCAGGTTATCTCCAAACGATTGTCGCGTACATAGTCCTTCCAAGTCTTATTTTCGGGGAATACAATGTTGTCATCTGTGGATTTCCAGCGATGGACTCCATGTTCATCTGTGTATTCCGTATTGAATACATCCTTTCTTCCGAACCACGCTTCATCAATCAAGTTGTTCTGTGCGTTGCATATCCACGAAGGAGTGAAGACTTCCGCCATGTCACGGGAACGTGCTGTCTGGGTATTCCGGCTTTTAAGCACACGGGGCATGATGACATGACCGTTGTCCCCGGTAATCAGATGTGGAAGAATCGGATCTGCATATTGGTACCCTTCGCCAAGACTTTCATAATCAGATGTGGCCCAAAAGATATTGCGCTGAATACCCTCCCTGCTCATGGTATGGTCTTTGAGCAGGGTGTTCAGCAAATCGGGCGAAAGCCGAAAGATACAATCCTCCAATATGTCAACTTCAACGGGCATTTTCTATATGATTAAGGAGGTATCTCTCCGTAAGAGACACTAACTATAACGCAAAGGTACACATTTTTATGAGAATTAGGCTGTTTATCAGATGATAAAATACTCTATATCATCGATAAACAGCCATTTTGTTTTGTGAAACGCTATTCAAACTATTGACTATCAGCTTCAACGTGTCTCTTACGGAGAGAAGATTGATTTCGCAAAACAATCATTCGTCTTACATCAAATCCCTTAATATCTGTGTGTTCGCCTTATCCACGACAGAGTTGTCTAATGAAGTCAGATAGATTTGTGTCGTCATTTCCGAATCATGTCCCATACCTTCGCTGATAACCGAGATGGGGATGTTCTTGCTTTTGGCTATGCTTGCCCACGAATGACGGGCTACATACAGTGTTAATGGAATGGATAAACCTGCTAACTTGGCAATCTCTTTCAAGTTCTTGTTGGTACGATAAAGTGCATTCTTGTATTGGTTACGGTTGTCGTAAGGGTATTTTAGAATCGGGAGCAAGTAAGGGCTACCATAATCTGTTTTGTGTTTATCCGCAATCTCCTGCATACACTTCTCCCATTTGATGAATAGCTGTTGCCCGGTCTTGCGTCTTCGATAAGATAGAATGCCATTTTGCAGGTCTTTCTTCTTCAAATGGGCCATGTCAATGAACGACATGCCACGGGTATAGAAGGAGAAGAGGAACATATCACGGGCGAAGTCCAAGGATGGGTGTAAGAACAAGTCAAGGTTCTTGATTTTCTTGATTGCCTTTAATTGGATTGCCCGTTTGACGGTCTTGTCAACTCCCGTATAGACGTGCTTGAACGGATTGCGATTGTTCGTCAGTTCCTTCTCTACGGCACGGTTATAGACAGCCCGCAATATCCGCATATAGAACGAGCTGCTGTTCTTAGTTATCCTTTTGCCGTGCAGCCATGCCTCATACATCAGCATTAGGTCCGAGTCTATTTCATCCAGAAGTATATCCTTGCTCTCCCGGAATTGCATAAAACTTCTAAGCGTAGCGTAGTAGGTTTCGGAGGTGCGATGCTTTCCCATTTGCTTGAGTCGTGCAATAATACCATTCATGAAATTGAGCAGCGTTTGTTCGTTGGCAGACTTTTGAAAAGCGGAAATAATATCGTCAGCGGCGTAACTTTTCTGCTTATTTTCCCAATGACTGACGATATTTTCCAATCGCCTGACATCCCAATTCATCCGTTCTTTAATGGATTGAAGATACACATTCCTTCCGTTGTTGGCGAGAATTAAGGTAGCACTTCTTTCGTCCCACTCATCCGCATAGATGCTGTAATTCGTCTTTAGCTGACGGATTACACGCTTATGGATGATTTGGTAATAGATTGTCCCTTCCTTGCTCACGGCTGTGGAAGGTCTGAACTTCACCTTGATTGAGGTCATACAATCAAACACGATTTATTTGCACCCACTTGGCATACATCTCCCTCAAAATTTCGACGATTTCACGGCTTAGTTTCACGAGGTCGATGGTCTGCCTCTCCAACTTGTAGAGCAATGCCATCGCCTTCTTCTCCGAGAAGTGGCAACGTAGTTCCTTCACAACTTGGTTGTAGTTCGTTCCGATGCCCCGGAACTGGGCGTGAAAGTCGGACAGCTTGGTGCAGTATTCCAGCATAGCCTTGTCCACCTTCAGCACCTTGAACTTCTGCCCGAAGAAGTGCGCCTTGAGAAAGACGGCCTTCGCGTACAACTGTGATTCCTCATACATCGTGAGGAACTTGTTCCATTCCACATCATCGAAGCGCACCATCACGCAGTGCGTTTTCGGGTTCAACATGGGATTCCTCCCGTACTTGCTGTTCTTCTTCATCTTGTTTTCTTATTTTAATTTAATGATTCTTTCTTGGTCTAATCTCTGATTAAAAACTTGGAAATTATCCGACTGCGGAGGATAATTCTGCCCACGGCGGTGCAAGGATTTTCAGTTACCGGGAAGCCCCGGAGTAACTGAAAATATATCTTGCTGTGTCTTTGAAGACACGAAAATCCTCCGCTTGTCGGATTGGTTTGTGAGTATAATGACTCATTTTGTGTATCGGTCTAACCGATGAAGTGTAGCCACTGACTTAATCGGTTAGACCGATTTTCTCTTAGAAACTGTTTAAATTTAATTGTGAGGTTCATTGAGAGGATTTTATGAGGTGTTTTTACGAGTCGAAGAGGGAGCATAGCGAGCTATGTGACCGATGAGACTCGGTGAAAACATCCATAAAAGACCTCAAGGAAGCCACAAGATTCACTATATAAAAAATTTCGAATTAATTTTAAACAGTTTCTTAGAGCTTACGCCACTGCTCTATGTCTTCCCGATAGGTTTCAAGATGTAGACGAGTGAGGTTCTCGATAAGTCCCGAGGCACTCATGCCACGTCCTCCGAGACGGCGTACAATCTCGTCCAACTCATCGCGTACCTTCTCGCTGACAAACACGGGCTTCCGGTTGATAATCTTCGGAACTTGGAGATAGGTTGTGCGGTACTCTTCCAGCGACAACTTGCGCTGCTTGCTGCTGACACGCTTCTGCGGCGTGGTCAGCTCTTCCGATGTGATACTTTCTGACGACTTTTCCGCAACGCTGGTTTCTGATTCCTTTACAGCTGTTCCTCCGGGCTGTGCCAGTTCTTCCGGATCCAGACCGAGATTCCTGCAGAAGTCGTCCATAGACTTCTCACTGCGGGATTCTCTGCGCCCCATTCTGTCCACGATTTCACGAGCCTACTGCTCACTGATGTTTGGTTCTCTTGTCATTGCCATAAAACAAATTATTTAAGTTATTAACTATGGTCTTGGTGTTCACCTTGACCGATTATCGGGAGCAAAGTAAGGCGCTTTAGTACAGTCAGTCAAACACTTGGATTCTCTTAGGCAATTTTGTGTAACTTTGCTTTGGGACAATAGGAACAATGGTGCAGACTTCACCGATTTGCTGGACACAAGGAGTAGAAAAATCAAAGTCTCATTTACGGGCGAACTTGAATTAAGGTCTTATTGAGATTGGGCTACCATCTTAAACGTGGAAGTTTAGATGAAACAGAAAGCCTACCTATAAGGCTTATCCTGGCCAAGCTATACCATACCGATGCCAAAGGCTGCCAGTTATGAAAAAAGCATTGTCGGATGACGGATTATCCATTCCTTTGCGACAAAAGAAACACAAAAGGAAAGAATTATGGAAATAGTATCAATCGAGAAAAGAACTTTTGAGACGATGGTCGTCAAGTTCGACCGGTTCGTCCGCCGCATGGATGCCATCTGCCATCGGCACGGCGAAAAGACGATGAGTGAGTGGATGGACAATCAGGTGAACATCAGTCCACGCACCTTGCAGACGCTGCGGGACAACGGAACACTCGCCTTCTCGCAAATCAACCACAAGACGTATTACCGTCCCGAAGACGTGAAGCGCATCGTTGCCCATGTGGAGGACAGGCGGAAGGATGCTCGCTTCAAAGGAAGAACAATATAAACAATAAATAAAGTATAACAACAATACCCACTAAATCCAATGTAACATGAATGAACTGATGACCAAAGACAACGAGTGGATTCTCCACTTCATGGGCAGTCTTGACCGACTGCTGGACAATTACGAGCGTATGACTGCCGACTATCGCCCGACACTGGGCGGTGAGCGTTTCTTCACCGACAAGGAAGTCTCGGCACGATTGAAGGTGAGCCGCCGGACACTTCAGGACTACCGCAACGAGCGACGGATTGCCTATATCCAATTGGGCGGAAAGATACTCTATCGCGAGTCGGACATAGAGAAGATGCTGCTTGACGGCTACCGCTCCGCCTACCGACAGACCGCCATCTGATTTTCTTGAAGGAGCGCAGTTTGCCGTCTGCCCAATAGGTCGCGGCAGCAATGGACATGGCAGCAAAAAGAAAAAGGAACAGCTTACGGATGAAGCATCAGAATTCCGCTTCGTCTGTAAGCCGTTCCTTTCTTTTGATTTCCCGTCAGTCGCTTGTTTCCGTTGCCGGATGCCTTACGAGCGTATGGTTGGCAGGGGCAAGGTTTTCGGGCAGAATACGCTCCGTAGGAGGAAGATTTTGCTCGAAACGGCTCTGCCGCTTGACCTTGCCTCTGCCATCAAACCATGCGCTACCTTTGCATCCGAGCATCGGAAACGAGTGTCTGACGGGATGAACTCAATTATACCATCGGTTAGTTCCTCTGTCATAAGAAACAAATAACGCGACATTACCAGCATTCAGTTTGCTGATTACAAACCGTCTGAATAGCATACTCTCTTTACTACTTATCCTGAACGCAATGGCTACAACCATTTCAAGGTTATAAGCATCATAACTGATTCCATCGGGTTGCTTGACATACTTCATCGTGTCCGCCTCGCTTAGTTCCTTGCTCTTGTAGATGGCATGAATCGCCTTGCGAACATCGCACGAGAACACCCCGAACAAGTCGGCTATCTCGAATTGAGTCATCCATACGGGTGAAGTGGGCATACTCACCACACCGCTTTCACTGATTGTTATTATTCCTCTGTTCATAATTGATATTGTTATTTGATGTTGTTCGTCTTTTCGCTGTTTGGTTGTGTCTTTCTTATCTCCATAAGCCTGTCCATATCTTCCGAGATTTTATCATCGGTCACCCGGGCATAGCCCTGTGTGGTCTTGATATTTGTATGTCCCATCATCTTGCTGATGCTCTCTATCGGAACACCAGCCGAAAGCATCATGGTTCCGAATGAATGTCTACTCGCGTGATAGCTGAGGTTCTCTTTCACACCTGCCAATATGCCTATTTCATGGATGCAGAACCAAAGGCTGTTGCGATTGGGCAAGGGGAATATGGGCTCCTCGTCATTGGTGGTATTATATAGGGACAAGATTTGTTCTGCAACCGGATGCAGCGGCACGAAAGATTCAACATCGGTTTTCTTTCTGTTGATACGGATGTAACGTCTTCCGTCTGCTGTTGTTCCGATATGCGAAGGGTAAAGCCGCTTTACATCTACATACGACAACCCGGTGAAAGCCGAAAAGATGAAAATCCTTCGGGTAAGCTCTTGCCGTTTCTCCGGCATGGGTTGTTCCATTATCCTCTGCAATTCTGCTCTGCTGATATGCTTCAACTTGTTGTCGGGCTTTTTCTCGTATGATACATCAGCAAGAGGATTGAAGCGGATGATTTCTCTATCCACTGCAATGTAGATTAGTCTGTTCAGCCATGTAAGGCAATGATTGATGTGTCCCGCTTTGCATCCTTTGGCTTTCAGATAGAATTTGTAGCCCCAGCCGAAATCCTCGGTGATGTCCTCGAAGGCAATGTCACGCATACCAAGTGAAAGGAGGTATTCGTGCAGATAGGCTTGTGAGGACTTGGACTGACGATAGGAAGATGTGGACTCTATCACTTCCGCACGGATTCGCAACCGTTCACGCTCTTCCTCTCCTGCTTTCATGAGAGTGGTGGGGACCGCTGTCACACAGGTTATCTCATTTTTCAGCATTTCTGCCGTAACCATACCCGTCTCTTTCAACAGGTTTTCATAAGATGTTTCTATTTTGGCCCGCAGGGCGATAAGGAGATTGGTAGTCCTTGTGTCCTTTACTTCTCCGCTTTTCGCGTCCCAGTTGTCCGGGTTGCAGTAATAGCCCGTGGAGAATACACTCTTCTTGCCGTCAATGGTGATACGGCATAGGATAGCAGTTGTACCGTCTGCCTTGACTTTTCCACGGTTGATGTAGTATAGAATTGAAAATGTGCTTCGCATAATTGAATTGTTTTAATGATTAGAGAATAGTTAGAGAATAAGTTTCAGATCCTTTGTGGCTTCGATGTACTTGTCCATATCCTCAAAGAGTTTCTTCGGTGTCACACGGGCATATACTTGGGTTGTCCTTATATCGGAATGTCCCAGCATCTTGCTGACGGTTTCGATGGGCACTCCGTTTTCAAGCGTCATAAGGGTGGAGAATGAATGCCGTCCCATGTGATAAGACAAGCGGCCTTTGATTCCGGCCTTCATTTTGATGCTTGTCAGACACCATTTCAAGGCTTGATACTGGATTACTGGAAACAGTGTGGCCCGTGTAGCGTCCTTATATTTCTCGATGAGGGCAATCGCTTCCGGCAACAGTTTGACACGGCTGAGCTGCCCGTTCTTGCTTCTGCGGTATTTCAGCCACAGCGCACCATAGTCATCCCGTGATAAGTTGTCGGGAGTGATGGCCACCACATCCACATACGATGTCCCGGTATAGCAGGCGAAAAGAAACATATCACGGACAATAGAATGCACGGGGCGGCATCCTTGAAGATCTATGTCACGGATTTTCTCGAAGTCCTCCTTGCTCAATGCTTTTGGCGGCGTTTCCTTCTGCTTGGGCAGTGGATAGTGCTCGAAATAGAACTTATCCGAGTGTCCTTCCTTGAATGCCATGCGGCAGATCTTCTTCAGTATCGCCAGATAGTGGCGCACCGTTTGAACACCCAAACCCTTCTCTATTACGATGAATTCCTGAAACTCTCGGATGAATTGTTCGTTGAGTTGGCAGAAGGCAAGGTCTGAAATCTTGAACTTGTCACTGATGAACTCACCAAGACGGCGGCGAGTATAGATGTAGGTCGGTGGAGTGCGGTGTGAGACATCTATACCCACACGAGCCTTGATTTCCTCAATGTGTCTGTCAAAGAGAGCCAACAAGGTCATTTGTGTCTCCTTGCTACCCTGGAACACTTCCTTGACCGTAGTTGCATCAAAGTCTGTCTTACGCTCCATGAGAGTGTCGAAGGCAGAGTTTACCGCCAACAGCAGTTTCTCGATTTTCGTATTGACCTCCACTGCCTCTCGGCTCTTTCCGTTTAGTCGACTTTCACGGGCATTCCACAGTTCGGGAGTGCAGGAGAGTTTACAACTGAACTGCGCCATCGTGCGGTTCACGGTAATTCTGCCCATTATCGGGGCTTTGCCCGACTTGTCCAATCTGCTCCTCTTGAGGTAGAGCAACACCTTGAATTTTTCAACTTTCATACGCTTATATTTTTTTAGGTGCAAAGTTACTTGCCATATAAGCGTTCCTTGATATGCAAAATGCTGTGGATGAGCGAAAACAAAACGGTGAGGATTTCTTTTCGTTGTTTCCCGTTACCTATCCTTGTCCGGTAACTGCCCGGCTAACGGTTTGGTAACTGAACAACCTCAATGTTCCGCTTTCATTTGCTTTTTCCACATTTGGCAAAATACTGAAACTATGCTCATTTCAAACGACTTACGTTTTATCTTCACCTGTCTGCTTTTCCTTGCTTAACCATTCACTTTCCACGTAAGCCGCCATACTTTCGCCACTCTTTCACTAGCTCTTGGCATTGACTTATATACGGTATGTAAATTACTAGGACACAAGAACATCAT
>Ga0137297_11046_pt1 | contig 17185 bp, 17 predicted proteins | sample RamsorincwithD2O_FD_97191 | JGI IMG/M metagenome (GOLD analysis project Ga0137297, IMG submission 97191) | Mouse cecal microbial communities from Vienna, Austria - Mucin amended with D2O | ecosystem: Host-associated > Mammals > Digestive system > Large intestine > Cecum | place: Austria: Vienna... | reverse complement strand
TCTGGAAGGGATAAACGCTGAAGGCATCTAAGCGTGAAGCCCCCCCCAAGATGAGATATCCCTCCTGGAAAGGAGTAAGACCCCTGAGAGACGATCAGGTAGATAGGGCAGAGGTGGAAGTGCAGCAATGTATGGAGCTGACTGTCACTAATCGGTCGAGGGCTTGACCAAAGGTTTCATGGTTTTCCTTCTGTATGGAGTTTTGATGGTATAGGGATATAAGGCCTCATGGCTCAGTTGGTTAGAGCGCCGCCCTGTCACGGCGGAGGTCGGGGGTTCGAGTCCCCCTGGGGTCGTTAAGCTGAAATAGAATGATATGGATGCGCGAATGGGATCTTAGCTCAGCTGGGAGAGCATCTGCCTTACAAGCAGAGGGTCACAGGTTCGAGCCCTGTAGGTCCCATTTTTAAAGTCTTGAGTTACTTATATAAGCCGATGTGGCTCAATTGGCAGAGCAGCTGATTTGTAATCAGCAGGTTATCGGTTCGAGTCCGATCATCGGCTTTTGAAAATTTCATATTTTCACAATGGATGGATTCCCGAGTGGCCAAAGGGGACAGACTGTAAATCTGCTGCATATTGCTTCGGTGGTTCGAATCCACCTCCATCCATTTAGATATTAACGCGGGGTGGAGCAGTCTGGAAGCTCGTCGGGCTCATAACCCGAAGGTCGTAGGTTCAAATCCTACTCCCGCAACTCAATTGCCCAGTTAGCTCAGTTGGTAGAGCAGAGGACTGAAAATCCTCGTGTCTCTGGTTCGATTCCGGAACTGGGCATTTTTTATCCTCAAATTTTAAGAAAATTTTAATTTTATAAAAAATAAACGCCTATACGTTATTGTGTATAGGCGTTTTGTGATTGAATCAATTTAAGATAATAAATTTTCGCAAATCAATTTTAAATTTTTTCTGATAGCAATATGCTGTGGGCAGACATCCTCGCATTTGCCGCATGAAATACATTCATTTGCTCGCGCTTTATCGTGACGAGTGACAAGCCACTGTTCCTGGCGTTTTGCGGCCTTGATGTCCTGGTAGAGCGTAAGGTAATTCATGGCCGTAAAAGAGTCGGAAATTCCTATATTTTTGGGGCATACTTTTGTACAATAATTGCAGGTGGTGCAAGGGATAAGTGGGATACATGCAAGTTCCTCCTGAGCCTTTTGTAAAGTTTCTTTTTGTGCCTCTGTGAGTTTTATAAATGTTTTCATATAAGACAGATTGTCTTTCATTTGCTCTATGTTACTCATTCCAGAAAGAACCGTGATCACACCTTCTAAATTTGCGGCAAAACGGATTGCCCAGGAAGCCACTGAGGCAGTTGGTTCGGTTTCTTTAAAGATTTTTGTGATGGATTCAGGAGGGGTTGCAAGCATACCACCTTTTACAGGTTCCATGATAATAACAGGTTTGCCGTGTTTTCTTGCCACTTCATAACAGCGTCTTGATTGTACGGCAGGATTGTCCCAGTCTGCGTAGTTAATCTGTAATTGTACGAATTCTGTTTCTGGATGAGCTGTCAAGAGTTCTTCTAATTCTTCTGGCGTAGAGTGGAAAGAAAAACCAATATGTTTGATAAGACCGGCTTTCTTTTTTTCCTGTACCCAATTCCACATATCAAAATCGTCAAAGTAGTGTGATCTTGCTTCACCGAGATTGTGGAGTAAGTAAAAATCGAAATAACTGGCTCCGGTTTGTTTTAAAGAGGTGTCGAATTGTGCGTAAGCCTCTTCCTTAGTTTTGCAGTTGATCCAGGCAGCATTTTTGGTGGCTAGCTGGAATACTTCCCTTGGATAACGTTCCACAAGTGCTTGTCTAATTGCATCTTCTGAACCTGCATATGCCCATGCAGTATCAAAATAGGTAAATCCTGCTTCTAAGAATAAGTCAACCATTTCTTTCGTCTGTTCTACATCAATTGCGCCGTTTTTTTGAGGTAGACGCATTAAGCCGAAACCTAATTTTTTAATATCTTCACCTAAATAGCTCATTAGATATTCTCCTTTTTTATAGTAATTTGTTTGTATTGGATTGATACTATTTTATCTTGATTTTTATTGACATAGAAGTGCCAATTAGATACAATGGCAGAAACTATTAGTTTCTATAAAATAAGTATATTTTTTGATAGATAAGGACTTTATGTATAATAAAACATTAGATGTATATATTGTGGTGGCGGATCAGGGAAGTTTTACAAAAGCATCTCAAAAATTGCATATGACTCATACTGCTGTGATTAAACAGATGAATCAATTGGAAAGTCATTTAAAAGTGCAGCTTTTTAAACGAACAAATCATGGAATCACCGTTACGAATACAGGAAAAATATTCTATAAATATGCGAAAGAAGTAATTAAATATTCTCAAAAAGCAATCGCAGAGGTACAAGCGGTCCATCTTGCGAATTGTCGTACAATTCGGGTCGGTACGTCTACACTTTATCCCTGTAACATTTTTATGGATTTATGGGATGAGATTCATTCCGCTAATCCATCTTTTTATTTAGATGTAGTTCCTTTTACGGATAGCGATGAACGTTTTCATTTATTGAATGATAAGATTGATTTTATGGTTGGAGTTTATAATTCTAAATTAGAAAACGATTTATGTAGTTTTATACCACTTGGAGAATATCGTTTTAGTATTGCAATGCCAAAAAGTCATCCGTTGAGTGGGGAAAAGAGTATAAATTTTAAAGATTTATGCGGATATACACTTATGATTATGACGACGGGAAATAGCCCAATTAATGACAAAATTAGGAGTGATATTTTGCATCATTATCCTGAGATTCGATTGGAGGATATCGCTCCACAATATGATACAGAGACCTTTAATCAATGCGCAAATACAGGGAAGGCACTTTTATCTATTGAATGTTGGGATCATATCCATCCATCTCTGGTCAATATTCCTTTTGCAGAAGATTATAAGATTCCTTATGGAGTTATTATATCTTCGCAACCAAGTAGCGATATTTTAGAATTTCTCCGAATATTAAAGGACTGTGTTCAGATATCTAAAAAGTTATAAAGAGAAGAAAAGTTTGAATTTAAGGATTGACTTTTGAATTTTCTCATGATATCATTATAAACGTTCGTAAGCAAAACTTACGGCAAAAAAGTTATGGTAGGATGGGGTATTAGCTCAGTTGGCAGAGCACTTGACTTTTAATCAAGTTGTCCGGGGTTCGAATCCCCGATGCCTCATTGGAAAAGAATAGCGGAAAGCCTAGAGAAATCAAAGCTTTCCGCTATTTTTATGGATATGTGGAATCGATAAACATTAAGGACTTAAGTTAACAGTTGAATAAATTTTAATGGATAAAATAATAAATTTTACAAAGAATAACAATAGAATGGATACACAGAACAGAATTTAAAAATAGAAGAATGTTTTTTTAGAAAAAAGGAGGCTTTATTATGCGCGCAAATGTGGATCAAGACGTCTGTATTGGATGTGGATTGTGTATTGGAATGGTAGGAGATGTATTCCGTATGGATGACAATAGCAAGGCAGAAGCATATCAGGAGGCTGTTCCTGAAAATGAAAGCATGGTGCAGGATGCGATTGATTCCTGTCCAGTTTCTGCCATTGAATGGGAAAAATAAGATAAAAAGATCATTTTATTAGAAAAGTGCTAACTCGGATAATATGAGTTAGCATTTTTTAAACCATCGGTTATTTTTTTATACATAACAATCTGCGGATCTGATCCGTATAATTTGCAGGATTCGTATTCGGATCAGAATCCCTGATAAAAAATCCATCAAAATCTGTCTCTGTCTGCATATCCATTCCAGTCAGAACAAAGAAAATACCTGTAGTGGAATTATTTTGTAACAGATTTAGACATTCCGGAAAAAGCTCCTCCAACAGTTTATCTTTCATTTCATGGGAGCTGAGGACTTCCTCTAATCCCACCTTTTCACTGTTCAAAAACTGTTTTAAAATCTCATCCATGAGCACTTCCTGATCACGGACGGACGCCCATCGCTGATTCATATCATTTTGCAGAATCACTTTTCTATTTTCCACTAACCGGTTCATCATGCCGCTGGAGTATTCCTCTAACATCTCTGTGGTCTTTCTGACCACTAAAGTCCCAATCGTAATGCTACTCTGTACTAACATAATGACGATAAGAGGAACCAGAAAGATTCTGAATATTGTTGCTTTTTTTCTTCTTTGATGTTTTCCCTTCATCTCATTCCTATTTGCCAACCGCGTCGTTTAATGCATTACAAAAAGAATCATACCATTCGTCAAAAGCTTTTTCTGTTACATAACTTGCCGTTGCTTCTTCCAAACTCTTCCCCTGTTTCATCTTTGCAACCACGTTTTCCCGATCTTCAGCTGCTTTGTCCGCAAGATTGTACTCTAATACTTTTCTCGCCGCAGAACCATTCTCAAAACTCTTATTCGTATATAAAGTCGTATCGTCTTTTTCTTTAAAAATTGTAGTCAGACAATCGTATGTCTTAGGTGCTACTTCTAACTTCTTATCTTTAATGACTTCATCTAACTTTTTCGCACTATTTGCCTTTTTCAAAACTGGTAAATAGCCGGACACACAGCCAAACTGCAAATTGTTATCCGCCTCTGTAAACCATTTTAAGAACTCCACAGAAGCATACTCATGCTTTTCATCCGACTTGCTGACTACCATGCCGGCTCCCTGCTGTACAGCATAATGCTCTCCATCCTCAAATATAGGCGCCTCCATCACAATATAATCAATATCATAATTTTTATCATCCAATTCCACCTTATTCGGAAAGTACATCGCCGAGGACGTCGAACCCGTATAGGCGAGAAGATCTCCCGTCTTTACGTCATCAGAGCGGAAGGAGCCATAAGCTCCAAAATATCCCTTTACCATAGGAACATAATAATTCTCCCAAAGACGATGTAATTCTTCTTTTGGAACATTTAAAGTCATCTTACCGTCTTTCACCTGAAAAATTTCTTCTCCCAGCTGTTTCATACCGATGATAAAATAGTTTGCCACAGCATCTCTTCCATAAAACGCCTTGCCATCTCCCGGTACGTCAGGAGTCTGACTGTCCGTCCACTCATAGTATGCCTGTGCTGTGGAGGTAATGCCTTCTATTGTCTTTAACTTTTCCAAGGAGGCTCCCGTAGCTGCCGCAAAAGGTTCCCAATCTGTCTTGTTAATCATTGTAATCTCTGTAGATTTTGCCGTAGGAAAAATTCGCAATGTACCATCGGCGGCAATACAACCTTCCTCAATATAGGAATCCACATATTGATCCAATTCCTCTTTGCTGAGATATTCAGACAAATTTGCCAAGGCACCCGCCTGCTCTACCTCGTAAGCCGTGTCCGCATAGGAGGCAAAAATATCTGGCATCTCATCCGCTCCCACTTTTCCACCAATAGAATCTCTTACTGCTGTCTCTAAATCTGAAACGGATCCTTGGCTGTAACTCTGTACATAAATGCCTTTTTCTTTTCCTACTGTGTCGTTAAATTCTTCAACCAAGGCATCAAATGCAACTTGCTGAGAACCATTATAATAATGCCACACTGTCAAAGACACTGGGTCACCAGGATCTAACGGACTTTTATCCCCGCCGCAACCCGTCAAAATAAATGCAAAAACCGCTATAAGGCACACTTTTTGCATTAATTTACCTACATTTTTCATATCTTTTCCCTCCTATACATATTTTTTCTCATTCTAGCATACACTCTTTGCATTTTCAATATGGGAAATATTTAACGCTTTTATAGACTCAAATCACAACGCTTCCCAACTATCCAAAATATCCTCTCCATCCAGAACGGCTTCCATTAGTTCATCATCGTGATAAGACAATTTTAGAGAAAAAAACGGAACATTCTTCTCAAAAAGACGAAAGAAAATCCGATCTCCTTTCCAGATGTGCAGATTTTGAATCTCTGCTTTTGGCACCCATTCGAGATTTCCTTCTTCGCAGTCACTCAATTCCCCCTCGAACCCATCTGCCGTGTAAAGGCACATATATTCTGTCTGCCAATGATCCGAACAAAAAGTCACCAACCCCCGAAATCTCCATTTTGTCAATGTAAGCCCCGTCTCTTCTTTTACTTCACGAAGGAGACATTCTTCCGGACTCTCATCTACTTCAAAATGTCCTCCCACTCCAATCCATTTATCTTTATTGATATCTACTTCCTTTTTTACCCTGTGCAGCATCAAATACGAATCGTCTGTCTCTATGTAACATAATGTTGTCATTTTCTCCTTTTGCATTTTTTTACCATTCCTCTTATGTATTCTTACGCACAATTTTATCGTATCATTACCTTTATTATAGAAAAAACCACTTGGAAAATCAATGAAAATACAACGTCTTTTTCACAGTTTAACGGCGCCAATTGAAACAGAGTTCAAACTGGCGCCGTTAAGCTCATATAAAAATCAGAACGTGAACATGCATAAAATGCACTTTTGTTCTATGATTTTTGATAACAAACGATTATAAGGCACCGTCTTTTGTATATGGCGCTAATTCCATACGAATAAACCATCCCTGTTCACTCTCACAAACCGGGCATTTTTCAGGTGCTTCCTTTGCATCCAATGTATGTCCACATTTTAGGCACATCCATTTCGTCTCCACTTTGGACACAAACAATTCATTATTTTCTAATAATTTTGCAAGCTCTCCAAAACGGTCTCCATGAATCTTTTCAACTTTGGCAATCAGATGAAATCTAGAAGCTGCTGCCTGAAATCCTTCCTCTCTTGCGGTCTGCTCAAAATGGGAATAGACATCATCATGCTCTTCATATTCATTGTGCTGTGCCATGTGCAAAAGATCCGACATATTCTGACTGATATCTACCGGATAACCGCCGTCAATTTGAATTGTCTCTCCCGCTAATTCTGTTAATTGCTTATAAAATACTTCCGCATGTTCCTTTTCCTGATCTGCTGTAAAGTTAAAAATTCTTTCAACCACATACAACTTTTGCTGTCCTGCCTGCTGTGCCGCAATAGTATAACGGTTTCTCGCCTGGCTCTCTCCTGCAAACGCTTTCATAAGATTTCTCATTGTCTGGCTCTCTTTAAAATCCACTGACATATTGCTACCTTCCTTTTCTTCTTATGAAAACACGGAATGGGTGCTGTTGGGATTAAATACAGAAGAAGAACTTTTTGGAGCTTCCGCACGCCGGAAACACCGTCTCAAAACGCTTTAACGATTCATCGAGATAAATCTCCACATTTTCCTTTACAGCAAAGGGGCAGACGCCGCCGACAGCGTGTCCAACCAACTCTTCCGCCTCATCCCTTCCCAACATTTTCGCCTTCGTCGCAAACTGCTTTTTATATTTTGCATTATCTATCTTGCGATCTCCCGCTGTGACAATCATGACCACTTTATCCTCCACATGGAAGGTAATCGACTTCGCGATCCTGCATGGTTCACATCCCAGCGCCTCAGCCGCCAACTCAACAGTCGCACTTGATACATCGAATTCCTGTATCTTGTCTGCAATTCCCTTCTGTGCAAAATATTCTTTTACTCTTTCAATTGACATCTCATACACCTCCTATCGCGTATTTTTCTATTTTATCACAGATTTGAAAATTGACAAAGAACAGGATACTCATTACAATAAATCTGTCGATAAAACGACAGGATTTCACAAAAACATGTTTACGAGGAGGAATTTCATGCCATCCAACCGCAAAACCTGGTTTCAAAAGGGATTAAAAGACGGTGTTCCAATCGCGCTCGGCTATTTCGCCGTATCATTTACGCTTGGAATCACCGCTAAAACTGCTGGTCTCACTGCTCTGCAGGCAATGCTTGCCAGCCTGACTTTGAATGCTTCCGCCGGAGAATTTGCCGGATTTACTCTTATCGCCGCAGGTGCCAGTTATCTCGAAGTTGCCATTATGGAATTTGTTGCAAACGCCCGGTATCTCTTGATGTCCTGCGCTCTTAGCCAAAAGCTGTCGCCAGACACCCCTCTGTGGCAAAGACTCTTAATCGGCTATGATGTGACCGATGAGATATTCGGGATTTCTATCTCTGTTCCGGGGCGTCTTCATCCTTACTATACATTTGGTGCCATTGCCATTGCCGTTCCTGGATGGTCCATCGGCACCTATCTCGGCGTTGTGATGGGAAATATTTTGCCAGCCAATGTCGTCAGCGCTTTAAGTGTTGGGCTTTATGGTATGTTTATTGCAATTATCATCCCACCTGCGAGAAAAAGTAAAATTGTAGCGGGAGTGGTTGCTATTTCCATGGCTGCTAGCTTTCTCTTCACAAAACTTCCGGCCATCTCTGACATCAGTTCCGGAGTCCGGACAATTATTTTGACCATACTGATTTCAGCGGCCGCAGCCTTTTTATTTCCGATCAAAGAGGAGGATCCAGATCATGCAGCATAACGTCTATCTCTATATTTTGGTTATGGCAGTTGTCACTTATCTCATCCGTGTCCTTCCACTGACCTTAATCCGAAAAGAAATCAAAAGCCGGTTTATCCGTTCTTTCCTATATTATGTGCCTTATGTGACACTCGCCGTCATGACTTTTCCAGCTATTTTAGAGGCCACTGGAAACACGCTCTCAGCTCTCGCCGCCTTTCTCATTGCAATTTTGATCGCTTGGTTTGGCGGAAGTCTATTTCAAGTAGCTGTTATTGCCTGCGCTGTTGTTTTTGTACTGGAATTATTTCTCTAGATTTTATTCGTTTTACTTCTGTCTCTCCCTTATGAGGATTGACAATACGATCACAGCAATTCCTACCGCAAACATCCTGCCTGCAAAATCGTATTTCCCTTCCATCATCTGAAAAAGCGCCAATCCTCCAAAATATTTTCTGCCCCCGATATTGGCCACATAATAAATCACTGCTATCATGTAGCCGATCACGACTTGATTCGTAATTGCTGAAACTGCAAATCCAATGGCGCCCAGCAAAAACAACTCACTGATTCCGCAAATCCACATTTTATCCCACAAAAAGGCACTGTCATTGATCTCAAGCGCCAGAGAAAACGCCGTATAGACAAACGCTACGAGAACAGATGAAAGCAACAGACGAACCAGATAAATCTGCCACATCGGCGTTGCCTTAGACTTTTCTAACTGCCAGATTTCCACATTTTGTTCCGGCATAAGAAGCGGTGTCATTAAAAAAATTCCTGCCAGGCTCACATACATCTCTAAAATTTTTGCGGACTGCATTAGTTCTAGATTCCGAAAGCTCACAAAACACACCGACAGCAGACAAAAGAGCAGTGTCACAGCGAGATGAGGAAGATACTGACCTTTGAAATAACTAATGCCTATTTTTGAATATTTTTGCATACAAGCTTTCCCCCTCTTTTCTCTTCTTCTCATAGATGACAACACAAAATGCGATTAATAAGACCGCAATCACCGTATAAATACTGCGGTTCCAATATAGGTCCTGTCTCTGCGCGAGATAATCTTGAGTCGCACCTATCGTATTCCATCTAAGCGCCAATCTCATTCCAAAGTGCCCCGCCAAACTCACAGTTGTAAATTCTTCCGCCAACATCCAAAAGATCTGTATAAATACCACAAAAATTTTATCTGTCATTTCTGTAATTAAAAATGCAAGCGACATGACAACCATAATTTCTGGCAGCAACCAGACAATTGGATACGTCAAAAATGCAAAATAATCTGGCTGAAACCCAAGTGTATGCGCATAATAGCAATATGGGAGTTGTAAAATAAAACCGATCAAAACTACTGGGAGGAATGCCATAAATACATTCGCCAGATACCTGCTCAGAATAATTTTGGCAGAAGATACTGATTTAGCATGTATCACCTGCATAGCAACAGCTCTTTGATCTCTAAGACACCTCGTCACACCCAAAAACATCGGTAAAAATGCTAACATAATTCCCGCATAGTCACAAAAAAGTCTCATATAGGCTCCGGTAACGCGATCATGTTTACGCATCGTCTCATATTCTTTCAGGGCTTCCTCGTAACTCATCGGAACTGTTGCACCAGATTCATAACTCTCTTTTTCATAATAAGAACCTTTTCCGATGATCTTTGTCACTCTCTCCATATTTTTCTGAAAATCTGCATAGGTCAGATCTTCTCTCGGCTTCACCTGATAGTTCTCACTCGCCATTATGGAAGAACTCATATCTGTCGTACGATATTTTTCAGAAGAGGATAGCCATCGGAAAGTGATACGATCCCACGACTTCCCCGTACAGCTCTCTATTATCTTTTTCATTGTCGCTAACTCGTCTTTTGTCGGCGCCACTCCTTTATAAAAGCCATAAGGGTATGTTGAAAAAGATTCTCTCCCTATCTCCTCCGTTAGGCTTGCCAGTGTGTGACCCATAATCACATTCTTATCATGGGTCTCCTTCATGCCGTAATGTTCCTGGTTTGGTTTCGGTCCCTCTATCTCCTCAATCCAGTCTGGATTTTTTAACTGTGTACTCAGAAAAAGTGCCAGAACCAAAATATAAAAATAATAGACCAGACTCTTTAAAATCTGCTTGCATTCCTTGCCAAACAATGCTCCAAACATCTTCTTACACCTCCCCGTACTCTTTGTACTTCATAAGATACATATAGGCATCTTCCACATCGGGAGGGCAAAGCTGTGCCTGTTCCATCGGCTGCATCTGTGATATGATTTTGATTCTCGTAATATTTCCGGTCGTAAGAATTCCCGTTACCAAAAACTTCTTTTGAACCTTGGAGACTTCCATGGTGGAGATTTCCGCCGTATATACTTTTCCTTCTACCATCTGTAAAAGTTCGTTGATCGTTCCTCTAAATAAAATCTTTCCTTCATTTAAAACGGCAATTTCTTCACAAGTCGCCTCAATATCTCCTACAATATGAGTGGATAAAATAACAATCCTCTCTTTTGCGATCTCACAGAGCAGATTGCGAAAACGTACCCTTTCCTCCGGATCCAGCCCTGCAGTTGGTTCATCCACCACGACAACTTTCGGATTGTGTATCAGTGCCTGTGCAATTCCAAGGCGCCGTCTCATTCCGCCCGACATCGCTTTCACTTTCGTCTTCTGCTGTTCTTTTAAATTGACCTTTTCCAACATCTTAGGCACCTTTTCCCTGCGCTCTCTTTTTCCCATTCCAGACAAAACCGCAAGATAGTCCAAAGCTTCATAAGCTGACATATTTCCATACATAGAAAAATCCTGCGGAAGGTACCCAGTAATTTCACGGACTTTCCGACACTCCTCCACGGGAATCTCACAGACCGTCACTTCCCCTCCGCTCTTTTTCGTGAGAGTCGTCATAATTTTCATCAGTGTCGTCTTACCAGCTCCGTTCGGACCAAGCAGCCCAAACATTCCCTGCCTGATATTCAAATTCACATGATCCAGTGCCTTTTTCGATCCATAGTGCTTGGATAAATCTCTGATTTTGATTTCAATATTCTCTGACATATACTTCCTTCTTTCTTCATTAAAAATGTGCCAAAAAGTCTATCACTTTTTGACACCCTGATTTTAAAACGAATTTCTCTACAAATTATCTATATCGGCAGAGAAATTCCGCCGTGACGATTGCTCCTCCTTCTACACTATTGATCAAAATCAGTTTCCCCCCGTGTTTTTCACAGAGCGTCTTACAGATAAAAAGTCCCATTCCAAAATGCTCCCCGTCCTCTTTCGCCTCACTGTAATAGACTTTCCAGGCTGCCCGCAACGCTCTTTGCGTAAATCCTTTTCCATCATCCCTGACAAAAAATACCAGATTCCGCTCCCCTGCCTGCACACGAATTTCTATTTTTTTATGTGCATATCGAATGGCATTGTGCAGCAAATTTTCAAAAACCTCCAGAACCATTTCTACATCAATGAAGATCTCCGCATTTGGTTCACCATCGAACTCAATGCAACAATTTATCTCTTCCCTTGTTTTTGCCAACGCTTTTATCGCCAAGTTTAAGCTTTTCATGAACTCGCTCAGCTTAACCCACTTGCCATTGACAGCCCTCTTTTCTATCTGTCGGATACGTGTCATTGTCCCTGTAAACGTGATCAGACGCTCCTGTTGCGACTGCATAACGTTCAATTTTTCCAATAAAATCTCTTTTCCTATTTTTCCCTGCGGAATATATTTTAACAGATATTCCGTATAACCTTTCATAACAGTCAAAGGAGTTCTCATATCGTGTGCAAATGCTGCATTGATGCTGCGCTGATCTTCCTCCTCCTCCCACTGCTCTCTTTTCTCCTTGATCAGCTGCAATCTCAGATACTCAGATTCCCCACAGAGACTCCCCAGTTCGTCCTCACTGCGATATTGAATTTCATGACTGTAATCTCCAATCGCCAAATTATTAAGTGCTTCCCTCAATGCCTGGATCGCCGGATAAATTTTATTTCGAAAAAACATCCAGACTGCGATTCCAGACGCCATTAAAACATAGATATAAAAACTATTGTCATACAAAAATGACACAATACATTGATCTTGAACCCAGATTCTTGGCGGATGTCTGTGACCGATCACAAAAATCCAACTCTTGCAGATATTTCTTGTCAGCAAAGAAAATACAAGTGCGGCTGCAAATCCCATGAAAAAATAGCAAAGCAGTCCTCGAAGCAAACTTGTATTTCGTATCTTTGTCTTAAAGCTCTCCCACTTCTCTTCTAACCAATCCATTTATATCCTACACCCCAGACTGTCTCAATGTATTCTTTTTCGCAAAAGGCTTTCATTTTTTTACGGATTCTTCGAATATGCTCGGTCACAATATTCGCATCTGCCTCTGCATCGTATCCTCTCACCTTTTCATAAATCTGCTCTTTTTCAAAGACACGACCGGCATGTGTCAGCAGCAACTCCAAAATTGCAAATTCTGTCTTCGTTAAATTTAATTCTTCTCCCTGGCACAGCACTCGATGTCCATCAAAATCCACTGTGATCTCCTGATTGACATAAACCTCCATCTTTCCCTGTCTGCGCTCCTCCCTGCGCAGATGCGCCTCAATCCGCGCTAATAGTTCATCAATACTAAAAGGCTTTAAAATATAGTCATCTCCGCCGGCTTTCAACCCATTAATTCTATCGCCTTCTTGTGTTCTCGCTGTCAAAAATAAAATAGGACAGAATACGATATCCCGTATCCGCCCACAGATCGAATAGCCATCTATATCTGGAAGATTTACATCCAACAAAATTAAATCAACTGGATGTCTCAACTCCTCCAATGCTTGTTCTCCATCCGCAGCCGTATATACCAGATAGCCCTCTATTTCCAGACAATCTTTCAACATAGTGCGGATGTCCTTTTCATCATCTACCACTAAAATTTGTTTCATTTTACTTTTTTATTACTCCAATAATTTTTCTTATTTTATCACAATTTTTACTTTTTTTCATCTATTTTGTCTCCTTTTTCATATACTATTATGAAATGAAATTAGGACGATCACTATGAAAAATCGAAAAAAACTATCCGCTATCCTCCTTGTAGAGACTCTTTGCCTATTGGTAATGTGTGTTTTCTTTGTCCAATTACAGCGTACACAGACTGTCTCCTCTACACAAACCAAAGATTCAGGGAAAAAAACAAAAAAAGATTTTATTAAATGGGTGGATTTTAACGTTCCCTATGAGGCCCTTTGCATCGCTTACGACTTGGATGTGGAAAGCCATGACACCGAAGTTCCTCTAAATTGGATTGAACTTCTCGCTTATGCTGCCGCAAAAAGCGGTGGGACTTTCGCAAAAGATTCCACAAAATTAATTATGGAAACAGCGACCGATCTGAAAAACAAATCCACTTCCATGAAAAAGTTGACGAAGAATTTAAAAAATTACGATTATTACTTAGAGTCCTATACGGCTATTTTAGGTGGTTATGTGGGTGAGTATGAGATCGAGACGAAACCCGGAAATGGAAAATATAAAAAGCAATATGGTCTAAAAGCTTACTCTCCAATCGCAAAGGGATTTCCCTATTCTGATTATGATGATTTTGGGACATCGAGAAGCTATGGATACAGTCGTCCTCATCTAGGACACGACATGATGGGACAAATCGGTACTCCAATTATTGCTGTGGAATCTGGATATATCGAGGCTCTTGGCTGGAATCAATATGGCGGTTGGCGTATCGGGATCCGAAGTTTTGACAAAAAACGTTATTACTATTATGCTCATTTGCGCCAAAATTCCCCCTATCAGAAAGGTCTGAAAGAGGGAAGTATTGTCACAGCAGGCGATGTCATAGGCTATATGGGACATACCGGCTACAGCAGCACCGAGAACACTAATAACATCAAAGAAGTTCACCTGCACTTCGGTATTCAATTAATTTTTGACGAATCCCAAAAAGATGGAAATTCTGAAATCTGGATTAGTCCTTACCAGCTCACACGCTTTTTACATAAACATCAGAGTGAAGCCGCTAAAATCAATGACAGTAAGGTCTGGAAACGTACTCAGAAGATTAAGGATCCCGCCGTAACTGCCTATAAGCAGCGCTCAAAAAAGGATTAACCTTATCCCTGATAACGGATTCTCTCCACCAAGGAATCTTTTTTAATATTTCTACTCAAGATAAAAGATAGTGTCAATTGCAAGATTATAATAACTACAAACATCAAGATAATCTCTAACACCGGGAAATGGTAGACGTGCAGTCCCATCACTGCTTTCTCCTTTCCATAACAGAAAAATGCATATCCAAGAGGTAGACCAAATACCACAGATACTAAAATTGTTCCGATTGTAAATAACAAGCCCTCTCTTTGCAGCATCTGATTCAGCTGTTTATTTGTCATGCCAATTGCCTGCAAAACGCCGAATTCCTGTCTCCTTGTAATCACATTGGTAATCATCGTATTCATCAGATTCATGAATCCGATCAAACCTATGATAAACAAAAATGCATAAGCTACATATTTCATAAATTGTACAGCGAACGTCATATTTTTTAATGCATCCTGATATGTGCTGATCTCGATATGTTCTGCCTTTTCGAACAATTCCCCGATTGCGGTCTCCACCTGCCTTAAATCTTTTTCTTTGCAGTCCACATAAACATAACCATTCAGCTCCCCTTCTAAATCCAGCTCTTGAAACGTATCTTCTGACATAAGCCAATCTGTATCGGCCACCGGACCAGTTGCTCCCTGTACTGTTGTATTCCACGCTTTTTTATTAGGAAGTGTCACATCCAATTTCTGCCCAATCTCAAAGCCATTCTCTCTCAGGAAATAAGACGATCCGTAAAAAATAGCGTGATCTTTGACTGCTTTTTTATAGTTCAGAGAACCTTCATGGGTTTCTTTTTCCAATGCTCGAATTTCTTCCTGATCTAAAACGGATACTGTCATCGGTCCATGACCTTTGACGTCCATAATAAAGATCTTACGTGTCTTCACATTTTTTACACCATCAATCTCTCTTATCTTCTCTAATACAGAATCGGATAAAGGATTTTTTAATAAAATATGATCTAAGTTGTTCTCTGGATATGCCTTATCATTCATTCTGTAATCCAGCTCTATCTTGAATTTTCCATGCTCTACATAACGTCTTGCCTCATATTCTTCATCCATATTTCCGACAAGATTTGCCACCACTACGAAAAGTACACAGGACAATCCCATGGTCAAAATTGTCGTTACTGTTCTCTTACGATTCTGTGAAAGATTTGCAAGCATCAGACTTTTTACATTTGGCAATTCTTTTCCTATGCGGTTTCCACGTTTGCTCGTGCTGCTCTCTTGGTAGCGAATTGCTTCTATGGTAGATACGGATGCCACAATCTTCATTGGTTTTTTCAAGGCAACCCATACCGTAGCAAAAGACAACACGATGACAATCAAAAGCATTGGAAACGAAAACAGTGAAATTTTTATCAGCTCCGCACCTTCCTGTAATCTCTGCGTTCCCATTTCCCCATAGAACAACGAATAAAACGAAATGAATGAAACGATATAACCAAATACCAATCCAATTGGCACACCAATAAGAGCTAAGGACATTCCCTCTCTTTGAATGACTTGTTTTAATTGCTTTTTTGTCATTCCTAGCGCTTTTAGCTTTCCATATTCCTGTATTTTCTGCGTAATTCCCACTTGAAAAATGTTATAAATAACAATCACAGAAAATAATATAACAATTACCGCGATTCCCGCACAGCCTACGATTGTCTCCGTTCCGGGATCTAAGGCCCAGATCAGATACATTGTGTTGACAGAAACCCGTTTTTCTGGCACTCCAACCTTCTTACCAAGTTCTTTTATAACCTCTTCACCTGTATCCATATTAATTGCCACTTCCTCACTGAGTCGGAAGCTTACCCTATAGAGACGCTTTTCCTCCGGTACCAGATTTTCATAATAATCTTCCGATACATAGGCTGTATAATTATTTTTCTGAAGTTCATTCTCCCGCAAAAATCCGCAGACCGTAAATGTTTCCGGGGCATATTTGCTCGCATTATCCTGCCTGTAATTTAATGTAATCTGATCTCCAATCTGAACATCTGAATAGCCTAGGCTTTTAAAAAAACGAGGCTGTGCCGCTATTTCATCTATTGCTTTTGGATAATTTCCTTCCGTTATAGACAAATCCATATTCGAGAGTTCTCTCGTCGTCTTATCTGTACAATAGAGATACATCTTCAATTGATTCTCTACTTCTCCCACATAAGACATTTTTCCAATATCGGTAAACTCACTTCTGCGATTCATTTCTTTTAATTGCTTGCCATTGACGTTATTGAATCTTCCATAATAAGTTCCATATGTCTCTGCGGCATTTGCTTTTTGAAACTTTACCATTCCATTTCCCCAGGTTGCAATAACCATCAACAGCATGGTAGTCAAAACAATGGAGATCGTGACAAGAATACTCCTGTTTTTGTTGGCCTTATTATTTGCCAAAGCCAGTTGTGTAATACTTTTCATCGTTCTACCACCTTTCCGTCCTCAATCAAAATAATGCGGTCCGCGATCTGGGCAATCTCCTCATCATGGGTAATCATAACAAGTGTCTGACCGTATTTTTGTGCCGACATTTTTAAGAGTCCCATAACCTCGTCACTCGTCTTAGAGTCCAGATTTCCCGTCGGTTCATCTGCTAAAATAATATCTGGTTTCGATGCGATTGCACGGGCAATTGCGACTCTTTGCTGCTGTCCTCCGGATAAT
>Ga0137297_11043_pt1 | contig 17214 bp, 9 predicted proteins | sample RamsorincwithD2O_FD_97191 | JGI IMG/M metagenome (GOLD analysis project Ga0137297, IMG submission 97191) | Mouse cecal microbial communities from Vienna, Austria - Mucin amended with D2O | ecosystem: Host-associated > Mammals > Digestive system > Large intestine > Cecum | place: Austria: Vienna... | reverse complement strand
ATTCAGCAGCCGGATACCGCGTCCCGGTGTATCCACGCCGGAAACTGCAATTCCTTCGATTATCACATTTTGTATAGGCGCTTCCTCCGTTCCCTCCAGCCGAAATCCATCCGCCTTTAAAGGAACGCTCACACCCTCTGTAAGCGCTGTGGTATCATAGGGATAATAATATAAATTTCCCGCCGCAGTATCCGCATAAAATTCGCCGGGCGCATCTAAAAATTCCGGCGCCCCTTGCAAATAATACCGCGACCCTGCACCGATTTCATATGCCGCTTTGCGTACCAGTGTTACATGTCCCGAAGCCGCATCAAAATTCTCTATGGCAATTAATTGCGTAGACCAATTATAATGTCCGTTTTTTCCGCCGGGCCAGAGAAACACTTCCAAACCGCTTATATTTTCCGGCTGCGCAAACTGTCCCGGCTCTGTATAAAACGCTTGATTTGGCTGTGCGCTGTCCGCCGCCGCACTATGCACATAACAGTTCTTCCCATTCTGACGGTTGGGACTGCGCGCCGGAACTGCCAATTTCCCATTTTCATAGAGGGACTCCGGTTTTTCTCCCTGCTGCAGCGGTGCACGCCAAATATTGTTCCCTACGTTCTCCCAGCCTGTGACTGTGCGGGCAAAGGTAACTTGTACATTTTCCCCCTCCGCCGCGCGTATGCGAAGTTGATGGCCGTTTTTTCCGCTCTGTTGTGCACGAATTACACAAGATTGCTGCATTGTATAAGCCCCGCCGCGAAATATTATCTCCACATCGGTGTTTTCCAGCAATGACTGTGCCGCCTGAAGCGCTTTATCAAAACCTGCAAACGGCGCGGCTTCCGTACCAAAACCGTTTTCATCACTGCCCCCCGGCGCTATGAAAATGGTTTTGGTCGCATTGCCGCTGTCCCGACAGGAAACAACCGCTCTGTGCTGCGCTCCCTGCGCCGTCAGCACCAACGGATAATCCCCCTGCTGCAAAGCCGCTGTCACTTGAAAGGTTCCGTCCGCTGCTGCCTGTACGGTTCGCATATAAGCACAAGACTTTTTTAAATCGGTTTCGTCCAGCGCACTGTATTCCGGCTGCAATATCACAACACTGACCGCCGCGCCACCGGAAGAAATGCGCCCTTCTATTTGAACGCCGCCGTTTTTTTCCGTCCAATTCACCTGTTCAAAGGAAACTGCTGCGGCAGCAGGAAATGCTGCCAGCAGTACCGCCAGAACCACCAAAACTGCCGCTGCACGTTTCATAAAACGCCTCCTTTATCTACTCGTCAATATCCTTGGGCAACGACAATGGTATCATGGGAATCAATTCGTCCCAGACACACGCATTGTAAGTCAGCCCATCTTCCACTGTAATCGGTTCCATTTCAACCACGCTTTTTGTTTGCCCAAGCGGAACCGTCGCCCGTTTATAATTTGCTTTTACCATTTCATTTCCTTTATACGCTGTAACGACAAGTACAAAGGTTGTATTATTTCCAAATGCACCGTTATTGTAAATCTCCGCTACCACTTTCATTTTCCCGCCGTCAAGCTGACTGACAGCGGTAATTTCCTGTCCCGACATATCTGTAAAATAAATTTCTGCCGGAGCCGCTGTACGGAGATGGTACACTGCTGTACTGAACCCATCCGCCGCTGTTACTACCAAAGTATCTCCCTGCACAAGCGCTCCCTCTGTGCGCTGCACATTGTTCTGCGGCGTTTGCGCATCATAAACGCTGTAGATAGCCGCGGTTGCCCCAGCCGGAATCCGAATATTGTTTCGGAAAGTATCCACCGTTGTACCCTTCAAAATTCCGCTGATTGCAGTATCCTGCACACGGTATATTTCGGATGAAGCTGCACACTCGCCGGAAACCGTTTTAATTTTGATGTTGTCAACATAATATGGCGATGGCGCTGCCGCTGTATAATCTGCACGTTTTCCATTATAAAAACGAATTGCAGTGAGTATATTGCTGTCCTTTTTGGCTCCCTGAAATTCTGCAGTTCCCACCAATGTACCATCCAACCAAACAGTTGCGCTGTTGCGTTTGGTGCTGGCAAGCACTTTCAACGTATGCCAAGTCCCCCAGTCGTCTGTGCCAAATGCCTGATTTTGCCGCCCAACGGATGTACCGTTTCCAGGATAATGTGTAATGACAAAACCAGTGGTGGTCGCAACGTTGCAAACCGCTAATGACTGCGCCGAAGGTTCCGTCTCATTTTTACGTTCCACTACCAACTCTACCAATTTGATTTGATTGGCATTGGCATCGTCAACACGCTGTTTCACCAAAAAATCCATGGTGATTTCCACGTCTTCCGCTTGTCTAAGCGCAAACGTTGCCTGATTGGCAGCGGAATTGTTGCTGCCGCCGGAATAGAGCGCATAATCGTTAGGATTGGGAACTGTTGTTAAACCAGGGTCTGTCTCCCCACCCAACGGACGCTGCATTGCATGATATGTATCTGCATTCATTTTCCAGCCCGCCGGCGGGATTTTCCGGTCATTAAAATCCAAATAGGTTAAAATATCTGTTGTTAAAATATGGTATACTTTCCCACCCGGTTCTACTGTCAATGTATCGGTATAGAAAACGGTTCCGGTTGTTTTTTCCTGTCCATCACTGCTGTGGAGTGTCCCGCTGCCGCCTTCGGTATAGGTAAGGTTGCCCAAAAATGCCGCAACCTCTGTTTCCGGCGCTACGCCGCGAATCATCATCTCTGTCTGATTGACGTCATACACACCAGATTGTACCTGCGACGGCACCTCCGGTCTAGCGTCTACCGTGATAGTATAAATCGTGTCGCCCGGTGTCACCACCAGTTTATCCCCTGTCACAACTGCGCCGCCCGTCTTGGCATTACCGTCGCTGTCTGTCAAACTGCCGCTGCCGTTTTCCGTGTACGTGATATTCCCTAGAAACGCCGTTATCCCTGTCCCGTACGGTACGCCCATAATAGTCTTTTCGCTCTGATTCACAGTATAAACAGAAGATTGTGCTATTGGTTTTGCATTCACCGTGATGGTATAAACCGTGTCGCCCGGCGCCGCCACCAGTTTATCCCCTGTCACGACCGTGCCGCTCGTTTTAGCGTTGCCGCTGCCGTCCGTCAGACTGCCGCTGCCATTTTCTGTGTACGTGATGTTTCCCAAAAATGCCGCCACCCCCGTCCCATATGGTACCCCTGTAATGGTATGACTACTTTGTACTACAATATAGACAGTAGACTGCGCCAATGCCACATTAACAGGGGGCTGCGGGTCAACTGTAATGATGTAAACCATACCGCCGGGTGTTACCGTCAGTTTATCCCCTGTCACAACAGCACCGCTTGTTTTTACGTTGCCACCACTGTCTGTCAGGCTGCCGCTGCCGTTTTCTGTATACGTGATATTTCCCAAAAATGCATTCACTGCTATATCAAACGGAACGCCGGTCACAGTTTTTGCTTCCTGGTCTACTGCATAAGTGGTAGACCGTGCCTGCGGCTGCGGATTTACTGTCATTGTATAGGTCACTCCACCCGGCGTCACCACCAGTTTATCCCCTGTCACAACTGCGCCGCCCGTCTTGGCATTACCATCGCTGTCTGTCAAACTGCCGCTGCCGTTTTCTGTATAGGTAATATTCGCGAGAAACGTATTTACCTCTGTTCCGTAAGGCACATTTTTTATACTTTTTTCTTCTTGATTTACTGTGTAAACAGTGGATTGCGCCTGTGCAATGACAGGCGTCCGCACAATTTGTACGGAATCAATCATAAAATTCACAGCAGCTGTGCTTTTCCCATAAAATTGAAGCTGCGTAATATCCTGAAATGTATCATTCCAAAGAGATACCGTATCTGTATCAAATATATTTTGACCGTTTATGCGAATACTGGCGCTGTTGTTTTCAACATCTACACAAATCACCGCCGTATGCCATGTCCGATAGGCAAGCGTCGGTCCCTTGTCATTCAGCGCTGTGCCTTTTGGTCCATAAATCGGTCGAAGATGGAAACCCTCCGCCGAACTGCTGCCGGTGCTTAAACCGACCGCATCTTTTGTTGTTCCGGAGGCAGTTCCCATTAGGGAAATCAGCCTTAAACCGCCTGCTGCCAGCGTTGAAGATTGTTCTTCTACCCGAAATTGATATTGCAGTGTAAACTTTCCGGTTAATTTTCCGGTATCCATTGTCACTTTCCCACCGCTAAGTGCTTTAGAAAGCAATACTCTGTCTGCGCCCGCATTTTCCGTGGCTTCCGTCACCGTATCATAATTTATTACCGTGCCGTCTGCCGGTCGCTCAATGAGTTTCCAGCCCGCGCCCACGGTTGTAGTGCTTTGCGGCGGACCATCAAACGGTTCAAAATATAGGCAGCTTTCTAGTTGCAGCCGATAAGAAGGACCATCCGGTTCCACCTTCAGCCAATCGCCGTTCTCCACTGCGCCGCTTGTCCGTTCCGTTGTTCCATCTGCTGAATATACCGTTGCTTCCGCCGCCCCCTCCGGCAGCGTTATATTACTTAGGAACGCCGCAACCTCTGTTGCATCAGGAATGTTAGAAATCACATGTTCTGATATGGTATAGACATCCGAGGTCACTCCGCCCACATTGGTTTTGTTGCGGTAAACTCTGATATTGTCTAATAAAAACGGCTGTAAATGCGCATTGTTTGCATTACTGCTGTCCACTTGCGTACCATTTGCATGTGTTGCCTGAATTTGCAGCAATGGCTTTTTATTTACGTTACCATAAAAATTTTGATTATCCACAATCGTAACATTGTCAACCATTGCCGTCACTTTTCCATTTTCCATGTCCAGTTCCGCTTTGAAATGGTACCATTTTCGATATTCCAACGCTTTTCCGTTAAGCGTAACGCCGCCGCCCGTAACGTTTTTACCAGTCTCACTGTCGGCATATAACGGTCGCAAATTGAACCCTGTATCCGTAAAGGTTCCCATTCCTAAGGTAAACACCGATGTTGTTCCGCTGAGAAAATCAAAAAATTTCACAGTTCCTGACGGCGACTTTTTTGTGGTATCATTAATATAGGCAGGTCTTCCTTCCATACGGAAATCGCCTTCAAAAATCACTATGCCGCCAATTGAGCCATCGACTGCACCCTCCACATCAGCCATTTTAAAAGATGCCTTGCGGTTGTCCTTTTTACCCGAAAGCAAAACACGGTCTTTTCCTGCGCCCTCTGCTACAGGCGTCTGGTCCACCGCTGTACCGTCCGCCGGTCTTTCCACATAGGTAAAATCGCCACCATCTTGCAGCACTGCCTGGGAGGTACTGTTAAAATCCTCCGTATACAGGTCGCTCCCACCGGCAAACACCGGCAGGAGACCTATCTGTGCTGCAAGCAGCGCCGCCGCCAATATTATCGACAATTTTTTCACATTTCACGCCTCCTTTGGAAGGCGGTACAAGCATTTGCCAGCACCGCCCACCTTTCCGTGTTACTGTTTTGTCTGCCATTCATCAATTTGCCGTTGAATCTCGGCAATTACTTTTTCACAGCCTGCTGTTTTTAGCTTCGCAAGCATTGCATCATAATGTTCGTCCGGATTTTCTGCACCCATCTTCACGAATTCATATTCTTTCACAACTGCTTCACATTGGGAAATTTCATTTTTCACCTGTTCCGGATTAAAATTAAATCCCCACAGCGGTGAAAGTTTTGCACTGTCATTTAGCGCTATTGTCTGTTCCCAGGTATCCGTTTCCTGTCCTTCTTTATAATAAGCGTTGAACTGGTTCCCAAACATCCACGCTTCCATTTTATAGTTAGAATCCGCTGTCAGCTGAATTTGATTTTCGCTCATTTTAGTATAATGTTTATTTTCTATCCCAAACACCAACATATTATAAAGGTCTTTATCCGTATTAAACAATTCCAGCACTTTTATTGCCTTTTCAGGATGTTTGCTGGTACGGCTGATTGCACTGAGTGTCCGCGCGGTTGCCGATGTCTGTGTATATGGGTCGCAGGTCGGAATACTGGTGATTTCTTTTTTATACTTTTGCAGATTTTCCACATCTCCGCCCGGTTTCATCGTTCCCCAGAAAAATGCATACCGCAGTCCCAACAAACTGGCAGTATCGCTTTTTGCACCAACAACATCTTTGCGGATATATCCTTTTTGATACCAATCATACATCAGTGCAATGTGTTCTTTAAATTCCGGCAGTTCAAACCAATTTTGCACCTTAACTGCTCCTTTGGATGCATCCTTTGGAATAACAGCAAAACTAGTAGGATAAATCTGTTCATAATTCATTTCCACCGCACTATATTGTGGCTGATATGGATAAAGGTCCGGTTCTGTTTCTTTGATTTCCTTCAAAAATGGTTCTAAGCTTCTCAAATCTGTAATCTTGCTGGTATCAAAGTGATGCTTTTGCACTAACTCGCTGCTTGATAACAGGCAATACTGTGTCGGCAAAATCTGATAGTTCGGCACGGCGTAAATTTGTCCATCTACCGTGGTCGAATTCCATACATAATCCGGCATGGCTGTTTTCAGTCCTGGCGCATTTTCCTCAATCAGCTTATCCAATGAAATAAACGCACCATTGGATACGTTTGATAAAAACGGAAGCGACCAGTTTGCTGTGAAACAAATGTCAAATTCTTCTCCTGAAGAAACCACCAGATTCATTTTCTCGGCATAGGAACTTTTGTCAATGTTTTTCAGGTTCAGCCGTACACCGATTTCCGGTTCCAGCCGCCGGTTCATTTCTGCAAGCACTTCCGGCATACCGCTTTGTGCGTCGCCGGGATAGTACCACAAAATTTCGTCCACCGTTTGTTCCGAAGCGTTTTGTCCGCCGCCGCAGCCACCCAAAAGTGAAAGCGTCAGCACCGCCGCTACTACTGTCCAGATTCTTTTTTTCATGTTTCTTTCCTCCATTTCTGTTTTCGCCATTATCCTTTTACTGCGCCAACTGTCAACCCCTTGGCAAAATATTTTTGAAAAAATGGAAATACACACAGCATCGGTCCTGCTGCCAGCACCGCCATTGCCATACGAGCACTTTCATTCGGTAATTTGGACGGGTCAATATCGAGCGCCAGTGTATCCATATTTTGTGTAATCAACTGAATGTCTTTCATCATTTTTTGCAGCAGATATTGAAGCGTCACTAAATTATCTTTGTTGATATAAAGAAGAGATGTCATCCAATCGTTCCAGCGTGTCAGCAGCCCCAACAGCGCCACTGTCGCAATCACAGGTCCTGAAATGGGAACAATGATTTGAAATAAAATTCTGTATTCTCCTGCACCATCTATTTTTGCCGATTCAATCAGTTCCTCCGGCTGCTTTTGGAAAAATGTTCTAAGCAGCACCACATGCCACGGACTCACCAAATGCGGCAGAATATATACCCAAAAAGAATTGTTCAAATGCAGATATTGCGTGATTAATATGTAGGTCGGCACTAAACCGCCGCTAAACAACATTGTGAAAAACAAATAAAATGTAACGCTGCGCCGTGCTACGAAATTTTTTCGTGCCAGCGGATAAGCCACTAAAATCATGACAATAACACTCAATGCCGTCCCCAAAAATGAGGATAAAATCGTAATAACATAAGAATTCAGCAGCTGTTTGGGATTACGTAAAATAAACTGGTATGCCGTTAGGTCAAAATGCTTTGGCATTAATTGATACCCATAGGTCATAACCTCCTGTTCCGATGTAAAAGAAATGGATATCACCAGCCACAATGGAATAATACAGCAGAGAGACAATGCAAGCAAGATGATATTAACCAAAATGCTTTCCCGCTCCCGCCGCAGTTTTTTCCGTTTTTTCAGCATACTCCCCACCTCCTCTTTCATTTTTGCTGCCTTGCATGACAGTCACTCCTTTCTCCCATTAAAAGAGCGCATTTTCCGGCTCGATTTTTTTAACAATTGTGTTAGTTATCAGCACAAGCACAAATCCGACCAATGACTGGAATAGTCCAACCGCCGAAGACATTCCCACATCGCCCATCTGCCGCAATGCGCGGAAAACATAGGTGTCAATTACGTCAGTTGTGGGATACAAGGCTCCGGAATCCATTGTCACCTGATAAAACAGTCCGAAATCCGCACGGAAAATTTTTCCGACTGCCAGAATACCTAAGATAGTAATTACCGGTACAAGCGCTGGCAGCGAAATATACCAAATTTGTTGCAAACGGTTTGCCCCATCAATTTCAGCCGCCTCATAGTATTCGCTGTTAATGCCCATCAACGCCGCATAATATACAACGCAATCCATACCAAAATGTTTCCAGATATTAACGACTATCAATATCCATGGCCACGGTTCCGGTTTTGTATACCACGAAACACCTTCCCTGCCGCATTTTTCTAAAATGCCATTGACAAATCCAAAGGACGGATTCAAAAATGCATACACAACATATGCTACAATGACCATAGACAAAAAGTGCGGAAAAATCATGGTTGTCTGGAAGAATTTTACCCGCCAGCGTCGTTTTACTTCATAAAGCAGCAATGCCACAATCACCGCTGCTAAAATGCCGAGAAAAATGAAAAAGAAATTTAAGTATAATGTGTTCCATGTAATTCGTGCAGCGTCATTAGACTTAAAGAAAAATTCAAAATTCTTTAATCCGACCCATTCACTGCCCAGAATCCCTTTGTCATACTTGTAATTTTTAAATGCTAGAATAATGCCGAACATCGGTAAATAGGAAAAGATAAATACCAGCAGAACCGCCGGTGCAGCCATGCTGAAATAGGATATATTATCCTGAATATGCCCGCGATTCCTGCTTTTCTTATTCTGCCGGCGTATCGCTGGCACTGCAATCCCAGGCTTCATAAAACCACCCCATCTTTTTTTAGTTGATAGTATTATTGTACCGTATCACCGCCATGACTGCAATCCCACTGTGTTATCATTTCATCCCTCAAATTTAACTCCCTGCTGAAATCCATTGCACATAGGTCTGCTTTGTGATACAATAGTCACAAAGTGACTATTGTATCATCGAAAGTGTCTCCGCCGCACCGACCATAAGAGTCAGCAACCGGCAGAGATGCACGAAACTGTATCATCTCTAAAAAAGCAAAATCTGTCCAAGCCGTTTTCACGATAGGAGGCAACTCACTATGTTACAGGAATTATTAAGTTCTATGCGGTATATTCACCACTACAAATTCAATAGTGTGTTTTTCAAATATTTCCGTACCATATTTGCTGTTACACTATCTGCATTTCTGGGATTAGTATTATTACTTTCTTTTTATTATACTTCTTCCTATCGCGATGAGTTAGTACAGCAAAACGAAATGTCCGTTATACGCGCAAAAAAATCTTTTGATACGCTGCTATCCACTATGGTAGGCGCCTCCAATTATCTTTCTGCTGACAGATCTATTTCCGGCTTTCTCCTGTCTCCGCCAGATGCCAAATCGCCTGCTGAACAAGCGCGGTTCTTAATTGATGTACAACGCTTACTGGGTGCATTTACATTGACGGACAATTCCATTCATTCTATCTATATCTATTCCCATTACAACCATCAGGTTCTATCCTCAGGAACACTGCTGGATTTAGAACGGTTTCAGGACCGTGAAGTGATAGAACATTATTTGTACAGCGGTGAAACCACCTCCCTCTTATTCCCTCGCCGCATTCCGCCTGCCGGTTCCGATATGGAACCTGTGAACGCAATCACCTATATCCATCCCATCAGTTCTCTGGGTGTTATTGTCATTAATTTTGATACCACACAGTTACCAGAAATGTTACAGTCCAAAAATGCCGCAGATGAGTCCAGTTTACTTTTTATAACGGACCAAAACCAAGTTATTTATGCCACAGATAAATCCTGGTTTATGCAGCCGCTGGAGACAGTAGACAACGGAAGTGTATGGTGCCAACTGGAAAAAGGGAATACTGAAGCATTTCATTTTTCCGGTCGCTCTACCATTCTATCCAGTGCTGAATCCGACTTGCTGCACATCACACTTATATCCCTTCTGACAGATACCAGTACCCGTTCCTATCAGTGGTTTTTTCCATTGACCATTATCGGCGCTCTACTTTTGAGTTTGGTATTAGCATGCACGATTTCTTTTTTGGTTGCTTCCAAGCTGTTTAAACCCATTGATTCCATTCTGCATGCAATCGAAAATCCGGAACAACTTGCACAAAGTCCTGAAAACGCACATGCTTCTGCGGAACTGCAATTCATTTCCCAAAATATCTCCAAAAGCTTTCAAACGACCAAAGAAATGGAGAAAAAATTAGCACAGCGATTGCTGCTTTTGAAAAACGCCCAGTCGCTCGCCCTATATTCCCAAATTACACCGCATTTCTTGTTCAACACTTTGCAGACCATTAACCTTATTGCATTGGAATCATTCCACGGCGATAATCCTATTTCCGAAACCATCAGTTTGCTTGCTGATATGCTGCGCATCAGCTTAAAGGAAGGAGAAAATATTATCCCACTTGCCACAGAACTGCGCCATGCCAAATCCTATGAAAAAATTCAGCAGTTGCGTCAACCGGATGTATTCCAAATCCGCTGGGACGTGGAAGACGGACTGGAGGAAGCTTTGGTTCCCAAAGTAATTCTGCAGCCGCTTTTAGAAAATGCCCTATCTCACGGTATCAAATGCAAGGGGAATTTTGGTACTATTGATGTTTCTATTCATCAAACAGCAGATGGTATCCGTATTGTTGTCAGCGACGATGGCGTTGGTTTAAGCCATGAAAAGCTTCAACAGCTTAATGAAGATTTACAATTCCGATATACTGCTCCAATAGACCATATCGGACTGCAAAACGTTAATCAACGCATCAAACTGACTTATGGTGAAGCCTATGGAATCTCCGCAAGCCAAAACGAAGCTGGCGGACTCTGTATCACGATTTTAATCCCCAACATTACAACAATGCAGCCATAGGCGTTATCTCCAGTAAAAAAGTGCGTCCACATGGGCGCACTTTTCAATATTACACAACAACCTTTTTAACTATTCAAGCGGTTGCGATATTCTGTTGGTGTTACTCCGATATACTGTTTAAAAATTTTATAAAAATATTTCAGACTGCGATACCCTACCTTTTCACTCACTTCATAAACTTTTAACGCCGGATTTTTCAACAATTCCATCGCCTGCTGCATGCGTAGCTGTGTCACATAATCCGAAAAATTCTGGTTTGTCTGTTCTTTGAATAATCTGCTTAAATAGACCGGACTGACATAAATATTATTCGCTACAAGTTCTAAAGAAATCGCTTCGCAGCAATGCGCCGCAATAAATTCTTTGGCTTTATGAATTAAGTGTTTTTTAGAAGCAGTTTCATGATTTTCTTCTTTAGACATCAATTCTGTAAATATGTTATAGCTGGTTTTTCGTAGTTCTTCTACTGTATTGCAGCTATTCAGAATCCTTTCAAACTCGCCGTCTTCCTCCACTTCTCCCAAAATAGAAAGACTCATCTGTTTTGCCTTTTCGACCTCCTGCCCAAAGCTGTCAAAATATTGCCGGAGCAACACCCCCACCGCCTCTAAATTCCCTGACTGAATATAGTGCAGTAATAAATTCCGATATCCTTCCTGAACATCTCCATTTCCAATGGCTTTCTGCTGTATTTCCTGCCCCAATGCCAATAGTGTATTATAAGTTTCCAACTGTTCCACATGAAAAAAAACATGCATTAGTTCCGCCATTTCCTGCTTTTTTTTGCTGAAATAGTTTTCTGTCTCTATATAAAATGCTGTTTGTGGTATATCTTCCATGCAGATTCCTACAAGTTTCAGATATGCCTCGTCTTGATGAAACAGATAAAACCGTATCGGTCCATAGCGGCATGCCAATAATTGCTGCATCGCATTGAAAAAGCCCTCCAGCTCATGTTTCCATTGCCGCTGCATATACTCCTCATATGCTTCCAGCTTCAATAATACAAAACAACAGGGGTGTTCCCGCATTTCTTGTTCTAATCCTAATAATTCCAGATAAGAATCAATGGTCTCTCTGTTTTGGATAACGCCCGCAGTTAAATCAAAGAAAAATTGCCGCGCTACCATAGGAAGCAATTCTCCTATATTCTTTTTTTCCTGGTCTAGTTGCTGGCGCACTGCCGCAAAGGTTTCTAGAACCTCCTGATAACGCGTAGGTTTCAGCAGATAATGCACAACATTATATTGAATTGCTTGTCTGGCAAATTCAAAATCCTGATAGCCGCTAATTAAAACTGTCTTAATATGCGGTGCAGTTTCATGCAGCCATTTTGCAAGTTCCAGTCCATTCATAAGCGGCATGGTGATATCTGTCAATACCACGTCTACCGAATGTGACTGGATAAACTCCGCTGCCTGCTTTCCATTGCAAAATGTTCCACATAATTCAAATCCCATCTCATTCCAATCAAAAATATTATTCAAACTATTTAACATTGCTTTTTCATCATCCACAATAATCAGTTTGTAACGCATATCTGCCCACCTCCCTTCATCTCTTTCCAGCCGGTTTCTCCATCTTGCCATGTGCTGAAATGTTTTTGCATCAATGCGCCCCAATTCGCCGGAATATCCCCCTGTACGCTTCCCCGGTACCAAGGAAATTCCTGTTCACCTGGCTGTTCCCTGTAATAAAATAATATATTACCAAACACAAAAATGGCACCATACTTGTCTCTTATACGGACTGTTGTTTCCTGCAAAATATGATGATAATAAACATAGCTCCCCAATTTGCCAGGTCGAATATGTGCTATTGCACCGCACGCCTTTCCCTGCTCCTTGCGCTGCCAATGCGCCGCGTCCCTCGGACGGTTATAGGAAAAAATCATCTCCATTGCCGCAAACGGTTGTCCCCCCAGTCCAATAGGATGTAAATAGGTATTGTCCGCAAGTTTCTCTAAAACTATTCGCCGCGCTTGCTCCTCCGATTCTGCTTCCCATTCTACATAAACCACTAAAAGGTCTTGGCAGACAAACCGCTGTTGATACAATAGCTTTGATTCATTCAACTGACTAAATTGATATGCTTTTTCTATATTTCCCTGCTTAGCATGACCCAAAAACGCCATCCGTACTACCATGCTTCTTCCCCCCCCCTGTTCTTTTTTATTATAAGGGTTTCTCACCATTTTGTACAGAATAAAAACAAATTTGGTTAAATTTATGGTACCGCTTTTTAAAAATTTGCCACTTATCACTTTGATATTTTCCATTTCTAAAAAGAGCACGCATATCTTTAAATAAGAAAAAGGCTTCTAACCAAAAGCCTTTAGATCCATATAAAATTGTTTAGATGAAATCAAAAGAATGCGTGATAATAGAAAAATACAGGGATAAATCTCTACTCTGTTACAATGTTAATTTCAGAATTCTTCCAGTACAGGTTCAGCGTGTGATACTCTGCTTAATGTTGTTATATAATTACCTGTTGGTTTTTTATTTTATCTACTATTTCTTTCTATTTCCCCTCATTCTGTCAATTATCCCAATAAAAAGCGCACGAATGCTTCAATTGCAAGCTTTCATGCGCTTTTCCTCACCAAAATATATCCGTCTTCTTATCAATCGGGAGTATTGTAGTTCATATGACAATCCCACATGTAAAAAAACACTTTTTGCTAACCCTTTTTATCTGGATTCATAAATCTGAATTTCGTTCGTCATACCATCTTTACAAATAAATTCCAATATTGTTTTACCATCTCCTCGTTGAATCACTTTTGCATTTCCTCTGATAATCTCCAAGTGATTCATTTCTAAATTCAGCGTTATCCAAATACGCGACGAAATGCTTTCCTGCCCAGTCCAAAACCGACCATATACAGACTTTTCCTGCTTATGGCGGTTGATATCATAGTCCTCGCTTTCCCCTAAATAAAAACGCAAATCCGGGTCGCAAACGGATAAGGAAACCAGTTCGCCATCATCACTCACGGAAACAATACAACTTCCACTGACATTTTCAATCCAGCGGTCGGTCATTTCATAACATTTTTTGAAAAATACATAATTCGTCTTATCAAGTATCCGTACAATATGTGCTGTCTCATCTTGCTGTAATATCCGGATATCTTCAGAAACATTTAACTGTTCCATTTCCTCCATGGTTGTCCCTATTTTGAGCAAATATCCGTATTTGGCGTTTTGCGGCGCCTCCCCATGCGAAATAATGCCAAATGTCCGTTCCCCAACTGTGTCCTCACGGTCTTTTATGTCACGGGAACGATTTTCAGCAGTATAAAATTCAATTTCATATTCCGGAAATACCCAATATCCATTCCCCCTGTTATCCATTAAAATATTGTTCCGTCTTTCTGCGCCGGTACCATAATCTTGAAACAGCGTTGTTTCTGTTTTATAGGCGGACAGTTCATTAGAAATATTGCTGCCGAGACACAACACCATATCTTCATAAAAATGATATGTTTTTGTTGCATAAAAACTCTCCAGCCCATATTTTTCCGGTCCGTGTAATTGCATAACGAAAATTCCATTTTCATCTGCCCCATCTAACCCGCCGACAAAACCTTGGTCAGAGAGCAGCCATTCCGCCCATTCGTCCTCAACCATCAGCGGAACAGATTTGATGCTGCGCAGCGGGACATGTACAGCCGTACTGCCCGGCCAACGCCGGTAGTCAAAGCCCTTTTCTATATGTAAGCCGTTATTGGTTCCTCCCTCCAATACCGGAGGATATAAAATTTCCAGAAATCCAAAAGAGCGGAACAAAGAAAATGCTGTATACCGTGCGCCCGGTCTCGATTCCGGTCCGGTTTCATCCGGCCATATTTCCATGGGATATACATATTTGCTATGTCCCCGTAGCGCCATAGTCCAATTCTTTCTTTTATGAAAAGCGGCAGCAGCATAGGTCAATGTCTTGTGCGCCGTCATCTCCCTGACAGGCTCAATCCCCTGTTCTAAAAATTTGGGATAGTTTGGATTTTTCCTTTCTTTTTCCGAACATTCCGCCAGCGTTACATACATTTGCGCCAGCATTTTGTCATGCAATGCATTTGCCGCATGTGCAAATTCCACCACGCTGGTATCCCGCATTTTGTCAAATGCGTATTGCGCCATAGCAAAAGGCTCATATACACCGTTGTAAATCAAAAACGCTGTCCGCAAAATCTTTTTAAAGCGCTGCGCCGCTTCCTCTCCTATCATAAACATTGTACCGGACATGATATACAGCACACGGGACAGGGAATAATTCGCCACCGTTTCATATTGGCGAATATAGCCGCAGTGGTGCGAAGCGGTACCGTCCGGTTTATACCCGCTGGTCAGTCCCGGTGCAATGCCCAAACAGAAGTTTTCAACATAATAAACAAAATGGCGCATATCTTGCACCTTCTCCGGCGAATCCTGCATCAGCAAAATACACGCCAGCGTACTTGGCAAATCCATTCCAATGCTGTCCGTATCCTCAAACCGCGCATGGGTATAGATACCTTGCGTTGCTGTGGCATAAATACGTGAAAAATCATAGGCTTCCTTCAGATAGGAAACGGCTTCCTCCAGCAAACCACGTTTTGCCAATTCCTCCTTCATCATCAGCATCCCGCTGCCAACGCCGCGTCCGTGATACCAGCTGATTGTAGCATTTTGATCCATCAAATGCCGCCACATCAAAATAAAACAATCCGCAGACCCTGCATCTCTATTTTCATAAAAATGAGCAGCAATAGACTTCATCGCTTTTGCGTATAGGCTCGTGTTTGTAATTCGTTTTCCTGTTACAATCCCCTCCTGATACACAATATCGTATTCCTTAAAAAGTTCCATCGCCTGCGTATAGGGAATGTTTCCTCGCTGGAACGGCGGGAGGTCTATCTCATCCATGAGTTCAAAATACTTTTCCGTCATTTGCGCAAAGGCGCCCACATGCTCCGTTTTCCATTTTTCTGTCAAAAAGACCGGTCTGCCCTGCACACTTCCATACTGTTCAACAGCAGCAATCGCGCCGCGGCGGGTAGGCAGGGGAAACTTTTCAATTTGCGGCGCCATCTTCCCATAGATATGGTTTGGATTTATGGCTTTGCACAGACTGATTTCTTCCAGAAACACGGTTCCACTGCCGGACAGCGCTGTAATTTTAAATTGATTGATGGTAGTATCAAATTGCCCCTGCATATACCCTCTTTCATAAGGGACAGAAATTTCTTTCCAGCCTGTAAAATTCAGCGTATAAACAAAACTCTGTTTCTCCGTTCCATCTTTCCCAAAAGAGAATTTCAGCTTATTCCCATCTGCATTCTCACTATAAATCCAGCAGTTTATTCCAAACGGATATTCTAAAATCGTTTTCTTTTTACCACTCAAATATGCACTTTGCAGCACAGCCCGCTCACGCGTTATCACTTGTCCCGAAACTTCCAGCGAATCCCCTGTTTGATAGTCCCATGCGACAGATTGACTGTTCAAATAGTGCCGCCGTGTCAACGATATATTTCCGCCCCATGCGCACAGTTTACGTTCTTGCCCGTCTATTTCTAGATTCAAACTGTTCATGCCTCGTTTCCTCCGTTTACCAATACATATTCCAGTCTTTCGACAGCCGTGTCAGTCCTTCTAAATAGAAATAATCTCCCCAGATGCAGCACTCATCATCTCCTAGCCCGCCGTTTCCTTTATCTTTGCAATAAACGCCGTCTGTCAGCAGCCCGTTTGAGTCTTTCCCCATTGTGGAATATTTTTTTGCCATGCTGCGCAGGATTGTAATCGCAGCGTTTTTGTAAATTTCGCCTTCCTCCGGTTCCAGCCATTTTGCAAGTTCCAGCATACCGCAAGCCGCCGGTGCCGCCGCGGAAGTATCTCTTTGCTCATCATCATTGGTAAAGAATAAATCCCAGTTGCAAACCAAATCCTCCGGCAAACGGTTCAGAAAATAATTTGCCAGCCGTTTTGCCATTTCCAAAATATCTTTATCACGGCAATAGGTATATGCCACCGACAAGCCATAGATAATCCACGCCTGCCCACGTGCCCAACAGGACTCATCGACATATCCCTGTCCCTGCCATCCTCCGATCTTTTCTCCTGTCACCTCATCAATTTTATAGCATTGATAGGTCGATGCATCATCTCGCACCATGCATTCTACCGCACGTGAAAGATGATTCAAAGCTTTGCAGTAATAGCTTCTGTCCCCTGTTGTTTCCCCCGCCCAAAACAGCAGCGGAATATTCATACAGCAGTCAATGATAAATTCACCTTGCCCGCTGCG